>Ga0181559_10003326_pt1 | contig 15813 bp, 10 predicted proteins | sample 011ome_21_FD_133752 | JGI IMG/M metagenome (GOLD analysis project Ga0181559, IMG submission 133752) | Coastal salt marsh microbial communities from the Groves Creek Marsh, Skidaway Island, Georgia - 011508AT metaG (megahit assembly) | ecosystem: Environmental > Aquatic > Marine > Intertidal...
TGCACCATCAAGTAACCTCAACTTAGCCGCCGTACCTGAATTCTTTGCTAAAATATATCCGCTGTCGAGATATAATTTGCCTGCAATATCCAATTGACCGCTTGGATTTCCTGTTAAGGTCAACAAAACAGATGATTTAATCATTCGTAAAACACCCACTTTCGCTGTGCCATTTATTTTAAAGCTAAGCGTTTTATTGATCCCAAGGGAATCGCCTGAATAATCGCCACCTTCGATGATGATAACATCATTGGAACTTACAAGAGTTAGTGCATGTTCGATGGTTTTCACTGCTAACAAAGCGGTGGAACCGTTATTGGTATTATCCCCTGATGTTGCGTTGACATAAAAATCTGCAGCATTAAGCGTCGAACTTATTAGTAAGAAGCATAGAAGCACTAAGCGTCCGAATGGATTATATTTTATCATAATTTCGATTTGTGATATAGACGTAAAAACGCACCAAAAAGTGGTGCGTTATAAAATTTTATTTTTAGAAGGGCAGATCGTCTGCCCCATCAGAAGCACTAGCACCTGATGCAAAAGGATCTTCCATTTGGCCGGTGTTAGCAAAAGGACCTTCGCCTTCTGAGCCTTGTTGAGGAGCACCACCACCTGAATTAGCAGCACCTGGACGTTCTACCTTCCAAGCACGCACATCAGTATACCAACGTCCGTTATATTCGCGACTTTCCAAGTCAACACCAATATTTATAAATTCACCGTTCTGGATATTGAATTGTGCGATTTTCGCACCCCAAATATTGAAACACACTTTTTTGGGATATTGTCCTTGAGTTTCAATGATATACTCTTGTTTTTCCCAAGATCCATTTTTCCCTTCTCCTGTTTGTTTGTCTAATATTTGTACAATTTTTCCTGATAACTCCATGAAACAAAAATAAACATAAACCTTGAAAGAAAGAAATGAGAAAGCAATTCAGAGAATAGTGCGAAATCAACTGGAACGAATGGCATCAACGGGGTTCAATCTTGCCGCACTTCTAGCTGGAATTACGCCTGCTATCAAACCCACAATTATAGAAGTAATCACGCCCAACAAAGTATCTTCAGGACTCAAAGAGAGTACCACATCGTTTCCAAATTGTTTGGCGGCAACAAGCCCCATCAAGTATAAAACAAGTTGAACGGCCAACAAACCAATTATCCCACCTGCAATGCTCAACCAAATGCTTTCCATTAAAAATTGCGTACTGATAGCAAAATTTTTAGCTCCTATGGCCTTTTGTATGCCTATTTCTCTAGTTCGTTCCTTAACAGAAACAAACATAATATTGGCCACTCCAAAACATCCCACCAGCATAGCAAATCCTCCGATTATCACTCCAATTTTTCTAATTTGAATGAAAAGGGTACTAATTGCTTCCGTAATCATGGACATTTTATTCACGGCAAAATCATCCATTTCTTGGGGCTTCAAACGGCGAATTTGACGCATTAGACGACGCGCTTCAAACTGAACTTCTTCGAGCCCAACTCCCGGAGCTGCTTTCAATAGGATTTGAGCATCATTTGCGTTGCGATATGAAATCAAGTTTTTGCCCCATTGATCGGAAACGTAAACTAGGTTATCATTACTCGCTCCAATAATATTACTCCCTTGATATTCACAAACGCCAATTACCATTACATCGTTATTTTTAATGCGCATTGTTTTTCCAACAACCTGGGTTGTCCCCCAAAGTTCGCGAGCAATGGAATTCCCGATTACAGCCACGGGCCTACCCGACCTTGCTTCCTCTTCTGTAAATATGCGTCCAAATTCGATATCAATTGGTTGTATTTGCGGGAATTTATGTGAAATGCAATTTACCGTTATGCCTTTCGCATTTTTATCACCGGCTTGCAAATCAAAATTAGCCTTAAAAATATACGCTGTAGCGCTGACCAATTTGGGCGATATCTTTTGACTAATGAACTTGGCATCCTCCGGACTTGACTGTGGCCTTTTTAGATAAGTCCACCAGGGATAATTATTACCAAAATCATCCCAAGGCCATTTCTGAACAAAGACCACATCCGAACCTAATTTATTAAATTGATTATTTAGACTCGTTTCTAATGAATGCACCAAGGCATAAACCGAAACCACACAAAATATTCCGATACTAATTCCTAAAACAGAAAGCAAACTGCGCAGCTTATTAAGCCTTACTGCTTGATAAGACATCCGCAGCGTTTCTCGTATTAGTACGCTAAAATTCACTGTTACAAAGATAGGTATTTTGATACCCTGAAAATTCTAATGGGCGAAACCACGAGAAAATCAGACAAATTAGAACCTATAATGAATTTTATTTTTTCGTTCTTTTGAATGTATCAAACTCTCTTCGATACAAAACACCCGTACCCAATGTATTTCCTGAAACACCATTTGTGGTGGTAGCGCTATTTTGTTGTAAGATTAGATTATTGGACCTTGAAAATGCCTTAAGTCGCCAATTTTCATCGCGTGTTTTATACTCCAAATTAAAATTCAATGGAACCGCCACACTGTTAACCAAAACAGCAACGGTTGGATCGTAGTTTAAATCTAGGCGCAATCGCTCAGATAAAAACCACTCACTGTTAACAAATAGCTGGGTATTGCTATTTCCCGTTGCATTTCGAACATCGTCTATATTGACCTGTATTCTTGTTGGAATTCCGTATTTGGAAAACAAATCGTTTACGACGCTACTTGCCAAGGTTGAAATACTATTCCCGGCAAAGCCAGCACTGCTGAATGAACTCGTTGTTGGTGCTGAAGCTCCGGTTAATGAAGGAGGTAAAAAGTTGCCAAATAACAACAACGAAATCGACTGTCGCATGGTTTCATCCTTATTAGCCCGAATACGTTGTAACACGCTATTTATTTCGGACCCAGTTGCTCCGGTAATGGAACTCAAATCGGGAGCTTGCAAATCAAATGAAATAGAAGGGCTGAATAGATTCCCTTTCATGCTCAAAATACTCACGAATGTGGTTGTCGGGTAACTCGCACCGGAACTTGAACTCATCACCATTAACGTCGATGGAGAAATTTTCTTTTCAAATGAGCCGCTTAAATCAACTTCGGCATTATACGGATCACCTTCCCAACGAATGCTTCCTCCCTTATTCACGGTTATTTTTTTGAGTAAATTAACACCGGGTAATGAAAAAGCATATTCTCCTTTATCAATTACATACCTACCGTACAGATATAGCTTTTCATCTCTGCCATATACCAATCTGATTCCTCCATCTCCGTATCCTTTAATAATATCACCTAATCTCTTATCGATGACGAATTGCACCTCTGCCACAGGTGTAGCGGTAATATTTAGATTTATTTGCCCAATTGCATCCGGCTCATTCAAGCCTTTTCCCTTATCTGTTTTACTCTTGAGATTTTCTATTTTTTTATTCATGAACACAATAGATCCACCCACTCGATTCTCCTCTACTTCTGGGTATTGAATAGCCAATTTTGTTTTTTCTCGCGTGGTTAAATCGATATCCATGTCTATTTCGGAAAATAATCCAAAAATATGTGCGCTACCGTCTGCCCATGCATTTCCATAGAACTGATTATTCATTGACTCTGTTGTTGCCAAAACCCGCATGTTTTTTATACTATCTAATTTTAAATCAATGGCAAAATCTTTAAAATTATCATGAGTTATGGCCAATTGCATCCAAGCAAAATTACCGGTAGTAGGGTCGGTGAATTTTTGTGGTCTAAACGTAAATAAACCCTCATCGGTAATTTTAAAATTTCCTCCTACTTTGTATTGGGTGCCTAAATAATCGATACCAACTTTAAACTGATTTGTGCGCAATAATCCTTGAGTTTTTGGCTTATCCAAATCACCTGAAATCCGCAAATCCGCGCCGAAGGTGCCATTTTCAATATTAATTATCCCAGCTAAAAATGGTTTCAAAAAATCCAAACGAGATCCATTAGGAATATTTCCCAAAATATTGATTTGAGGAACCCTACCTTTTTCAAATAAAAGATCACCCGCAAAGGTTGTATTCGAAAGCGGACCTGATCGAACATCGGCTTCAACCCGAACTCTGCCTTGTGCTTGGGTTTGTTTGACTGCAATGTTCGCACTGCCATAGGGTTCGTTCATGTAAACCACTTTATTCAAGCCTAAATTCCCAAAGAATTGAATATCGCCACGAACGGCACAAAGAGCTACACTTCCATTCGAACGAAATCTCAAACTATCGAAGGTATTAAGGGGGAAAAATGGAGCTAAAACCTTGGGTGTGAAATTTCCAAAATCAATGTGGAGTGTATCTTTTTCAGAAGTACTAATATCTCCAGCAATCTCTAAAAAGTGATCGGCATCAGCCAAAAAGAAATTACTCACCTCCCATTTTTCAGGCAAAAAAGATATACGTGCTTCCCTATCGAGATTCCAGAACTGATTTAAAATTTTCAGTTGGGTTTCTTTAAAATATAAGTTGCTTGATTTTGCATGAATAGCGCCATTCCCCTTTAAAGAAAATGAATATCTATCCGACTTATCATGCAGTCTAGTAGCAATTTGATAACCCCCATTCAATACTTCCATAGAAACACCGAATGTATCATATAAAGTATTTTCAACCAGGATGTAGTTGGTGCGGAACTGAGATTTCATAAGTCCGTTTTTCCGAGGCTTTTCCATGGAAAAATATACCTTTTCCATGTACATTCTACCGTATTCCAAGGAAAATGGCCCCATAGACAGATCGAATGTATTTTGATTGGCAAAGTAGTGACCCTGTATCCTTAATGGTCCCAAATACAGACCTGGAACCACAAATTCTTCAATCCATGCCGTTTGAGGCACTGTGAGTTCCAAATAAATTGAGTCGTTAAGCTTTTCTTTTACTTCTAAAAATCTTTCAGGTGCAATACTGTTTGCAATTTGCTTCAACCAAAGCGCCGTATTAGACAATTTCAAAGGGCCGGTAATGCTTCCATCTAGCCAATCGCCTTTGAAGCCCAAAAGTGTGCTATCCGGGCGCGTTATAATTTGATGCTGCAATTGAAATTCTGTTTTATCGCGCTCAAATCGCGCATAATCTACACTTAATGACCCCGTATAATTGTCGATTGCCGTTCCTTGTAGTTCTAAATCTATTTCGCCACTAACTATATTCCGAACTGTATCAAGTCCCAATCCAAACAAATCAAATTTTGAGATTTTACCCACGAGATTTACTTCTCGGTTTGGTTTAAAATAATTACTAACGTCAAAATCAAGATTCAATCTAATTTTATCGTTGAGTGCCGCCACTTGCACATCCAAATCACCATTTACCGTTGTACCTATTAAATCAATGTTATTAATAAAATTTCCATTAAGGTAAGCCGAGGCATTTATCAGTTCAAATGACGAGGTAATGGCTGAATCAAAACGATTACCTTGTAGATTTAAAGAACCACTTATTCTATCTATGGCGCTCACTGAGTCGGACCAGATAGTACTTTTTAGACCATTAAAATCACCCCTGCATAAAAACGGCATGATGGAGTCCATTTGAGAATAATCTACTTCAAAAAATCCATCAAACGTCCCAGATTGAGAACGTACTGATCCTGTTTGTCTGTAAAGGCCCCGAGGTATTTCACAATTAAGATTCAGGTAGATATCTCCAAAAGGACTTAGGTTATCATTCCATGTTTCCACTTGAAACATTTCCTGAATATCGTCTTTACTTATGAATGATTCTTTAAATTCAACTGTCTGAATCAATTGAGGCAAATTGGGCATACCCTTCATTGTATAATTCAAATTCAGATTGCTTCCGTTCTTCGTTTTTGCAAGAAACCTATTTACCTTAAAATCTGCCAATGGGCCTTCCATTTCGGCATTTAGTTCCAACTCCAAACTGTGATTCTTCAAATAAGGGGCATAAGCCCCGATATCACTCAGTCGTATGCTAGAATTAACCAAATCCAGTTTGTACACAAAAGATTCGAAGTAAGAACCTTTAATTTTTGGATCTTTTTGAATGGAAAAATTACCGTTTAAAAACGTTTTCCCTGTTTTAATTTTGAGTTTACTTATGCTCAGATTGGGACCATCGATTTTAAGTGGTCCTGATATTTCATCGATCTTATAACCCGTGCGATCTAAAGCACTGAAAGACTCAATTTCAAAATCCAATGTCCCATCATAATTGACATGACCGAGTTCAATTTGAGACTCTATATCATCGTATCTCAAATAACTTGGATTGAATTCACCCAGTACATTGTTTTTAAAAGATTCTTCACCATCAAAAAACACATACGATCCATTACTTATTTTTATCCCATCCAAAACTATTTGCAAAGGCCTACTATTGTCGGTATCCTTGGGCAATTTTGCAAGAATTTCTTCATAATTCAAAAGTGAATCTGAATCATATTTACCCATTTTTACAAACGGGTAGAACAATTCAAAATCGCCAATTTTATAATCATTCTTTTTCAAGTTCCAATTTTGCAATTGGGCATCGAGAACTCGAATGGAAATCAGAGTATCACGATGTAAATCGCGCACCAAGATTCCTTCGATGTGAAAATTTCTTAAAAAATCTATCTCAACCGCTTTGATCTCTAACTCAATGCCTATATTGTCTTGAAACTGTGCGGCTATATATTGTGCAAGCTGGGTTTGAACCCATTTATTGCGGGTCAGAACAGCCAAAATACTAGAAAAGAACACCAATAAAAGCAGTGTTCTAAGCAGAATCTTCCGTATTTTTGAGCGTTCTTTTTTCAAATTAAACAAAGGTAGCACTTACGATACATGAGCAATCCACCTCTATCAGCAAACTCCACTATATTGGGCATAGAAAGCAGTTGTGATGATACGTCGGCGGCTGTTCTGATTAACGGCAAAATCGCTTCAAATATTACCGCATCTCAAGATGTTCATCGAAAATATGGCGGGGTTGTGCCGGAACTTGCATCTAGAGCCCATCAAAGCCATATTATCCCGGTTATTGAGAGTGCTTTAGCAACGGCGAAAATCACGTTATCGGAAGTGGATGCTATTGCGGTTACACAGGGTCCTGGATTAATGGGTTCTTTGGTAGTCGGTTTGAATACAGCAAAAGGTCTGGCATTGGCTACTAACAAACCTGTTATTGGGGTAAACCACCTTCATGCACATATTGCCGCATTATATATTGAAAATGATATTCAGTTTCCAATGTTGGGTTTATTGGTAAGTGGTGGTCACACACAATTAATTTGGGTAACAGAACCTGGAAGTTATCATATTATTGGTCAAACCATTGATGATGCCGTAGGCGAAGCATTTGATAAGGGTGCAAAAATCATGGGTATGGGTTATCCAGGTGGACCAGAAATTTCAAAATGGGCCGAATCTGGGGATCCGAATTTTCATAAATTTCCGGACTCCCAAACCGAGGATCTCTCATTTTCATTTTCTGGTATAAAAACCTCTTTGTTGTATTTTCTGAAGAAAGCACAACAGTCGGATTCTGATTTTCTCGTAAAAAACAAAACACACATTTGTGCATCTTATCAAGATGCACTCATTCAGATGTTATTGAAAAGAGTAAAAAAGGCTCTTAAAATTTATCCCGCCGCATCAATAGGTTTAGTTGGAGGTGTTTCTGCTAACTTGCCCTTGAGAATGGCATTTAAACAACTTGCCGAGTCACATAAAATTCATAGTTACATTCCGTCCTTTGAATTTTGCACCGACAACGCCGCTATGATTGCTCAAGCAGGTTTGCACCTAGCAATTAAAGGAGAATTCCTTAAATTGGATGCATTACCTTATACTCGAGCTTAAAACGTAACTTTGGATCAATGTTGATACCCCAGGCCTTAGACATTCAAAACGGGAATGAGCGTCATATCGCTCGGGCCTTGTCATGGGCTGAAAATCAACATCCTGAAGTTTTAGAATTGCTTAAAACCTTAAAAGGCAATGCCCAAGTTATTGGAATCACAGGCCCACCTGGCGCAGGTAAAAGCACATTGGTGAACGCTTTGGTAACCCATTGGCGAAACCTGGAAAAACGCGTCGCAATTTTAGCCGTAGATCCCAGTTCCGCCTTCAATTTTGGTTCTCTACTTGGAGATCGTTTGCGCATGCAATCTTTATTCTTGAATGAAGGCGTATTTATTCGGAGCGTTTCTTCCCGAGGTTCGCTTGGTGGATTATCGGCTCATATTATTGAAATGGTGCATGTATTAAAACATGCCCCTTATGATTATATCCTGATTGAAACTGTAGGCGTTGGTCAGAGTGAAGTGGAAATTGCTGGCGTTGCAGATACAACAATTGTAGTTTCCGTGCCAGAAAGCGGTGATGAAATCCAAACATTAAAAAGTGGGATAATGGAAATTGCTGATGTATTTGTGGTTAATAAATCAGATAGAGATGGCGCACAAACATTTGCAAATCACCTGAAAAAATTGGCTCATTCCCGAGCAACTGCTAATTGGGAAAGTCCCGTAATTTTAACCCAAGCTGTCGACCAGAATGGCATATCTGAATTAGCAGAAGCACTTAACCAACATGGTAATTTCAATAAAAACACCAATCGACAAATTCAATTATTTGCGGAAAAGGCCTATGCTATGATACAGGATTATCGGATGCGAGATTTAAATCTTAGCACCATAATTTCAGATGTTCAAAAGGCCATAAATGAAAATCCAAATTTGAATTTATTCGAATTTATCGAACCTTATTTCCGTAAGTTTAGTAACTAATTTGAACCTTACTTAGACTGCCAGGAGTCTGTAGGAAGTACAATCCTTCTGGAAGGTTTCCGAGAGAAATTTCTTGTGTTGTATTTTGAATAATTCCTCGTGCACTAATTTGACCCATGGAATTATACAACAACCAATCTGAACCTAACTCGTTGGTCAGCCAATTTACGGTTAAATTCTGTTGGGTCGGATTAGGATAAATGTCCAAAGCAATCTTGGATGGATTTTGGATTCCTGATGAACCCTGAACAACGGCAACTTCACAATTTTCTGAATTCGCTTTCCATTTAGAATCAAAATCCATGTAAGCGATATTGCTAATCTTGGAATTAACCGGTAAATCCTGATACAAATCAATGCTGTAACGTACCCATCCAGCTGCATTCGTTGGGCTTGATTCCAAGGTTTTAAGGTTTGCAGGATCAAAAGTAACCACTAAAATTCTGCCCTGTTGAATGGAATAATGCGCCTTTTCCGGGTAAAAAGAATTCAATACAACTCTTCGCATCGGAAGATCCGAAGAAAGGGTATCAATCATTACGGCCTTATTTACGAGTTGACTACTTGTGTTTTTGAAATCTACCGTATAGGTCCAAGTTCTTTGATTTTGAGGTATTTCAAGTCCAAAATCGCTCGATTTATTCACCGCTCCGGAAGGATTCCCGCGTTTGCCTATAGAAAGTGATCCTTTTAATGAATTGTCCGCCGGAGTAACATCTTTCAACGATAGCAAACTACCCGTTTTAATCTCAATTTCATAATCGTCGTCTGTAGTTGCCGCAAAAGGCATTGTAAAACGCACAAATATGGTTTTAGATTCAAATGGATTTAACTCATCCAAGGTGAAAATAGCCGAAATACCGTTGTAATCATCTGCGGCAGGTTTGCTATAAAAATCAGAAAGTGGTAAAGCATGAGTTAAATGAATTGTTCCGTTATTAACCGCATTCGCACCGTGATTTTTAACTTGAATGATGGCACTAACCGTATCCCCTGCTTTTAAATCATTAGGATAAATGGGATTGAAGCTTACTTCTAAATCCGCAATATCTGAATTCATGTATTCTGCCAAGCTAACGTTTGAATAGCGGCCGTTTCTTATCTGGGTTGCGTAATTTCCCTTGCACAAGGAAGTCATATGACGTTTGGAAACATGTTCAATTTGATATTCGCCTTCTGGCAATCCTATTGAAAAATGCCCAAAATCATCGGTAACAGCAAAATACGAATTGGAATTAGCTTTATTGATCAAGCGAATGATGGATTGTGGAATGCCTATTTCACCGTCGTCTTTGATACAATTGTTATTTACATCATAAAATAGGTCACCATTTAAGTTTCCTGTAGCAAATTCTAAGCTCGAAAAGTACTTTATATCGGTATTTTGCTCGAGAAAGTCTCCCCAAACAAAAGCACCACTTCCACGTTGACCTAATTTGAAATTACCTGTCAATCGATTTCCCGTAAAAGCTATTTGATTGTTTTGATAACGCAACAAGGAAGATCCAGAACTATTCTTTACAAAGTCACCTCCAATTAATAAATAATCGGACAAACCGGAAATGGTAATAGGCTTTGCCACAGTAAATGAATCAAAATCTATTGGATTGGACCAATTTACCTTAAAGGTTCTAACTTCATTATTACCTTGAGTATTTTTACCTAAGGCTGCCAATTGATCTCCAAAGGACGCCAATTCAAGTATTTCTCCGTCGAACGGACTTCCAATACCACCCCAACCTCCATTGGAAGCTGTGTAGTAGGCAATATTTCCTGTTAAATCTCCGGCAAAACGATCAAAATCACCTGCAATGTACAGGCGGTCTTTTACGACCATTAAAGAACGAATAATGCCATTGGCCCCTTGATCCAAATTATTGGTACCTAAATACGTCCATTCCGTACCATCGTAGGCCGCTATGTTCTGAACCGAATTACCGTTAACCGTGGATTGGAATTTACCTGCCACAATCAATCTACCATCAAAGACGGTCATACTGATTATACCATTATTGCGTGTATCCACTACCCCAATCTCTGGAACCCATTTTTGTGAATTTTCAGACCATTTGTATAAATGGGTAACGGGGATTTCTGCATCTTTTGAAGCATTGGCTATGTAAGCACCTACATAAATATCTCCTTGGAAATAGGCAATTGAGTGAAAATTATAGGTACCCTCTGTAGGGATTATAGGTTGTGGGGTTTCCAAACCTGGATAAACGGTCCAAGTTACCCCATCCCATTTTGCTAAATTATAATCATTTTCAGCAGGAGTTTCTATTGCCTCATAAAGTGCGAAGAATGCTTGATCGGAAGCATATGATGCAACCACCCTACCCGGTAGTCCTGTTCCCAATGGTTGCAACACCTGTGCCTTTAAAAAGGGCAGAGCTACCAAACAAAAGAAAACAGTCAAACTACGTTTCACATTATCAAAGTTAGTCGATATGATTGATAAATGATTCAATTTAAAAGAGTTTCATCGTGTAAAAGACCGACATACCTAAAGACCAACCTCTATTTACTACAGAAGCATCCTTTTTATACAATGGAGTAAATGCACCTTGTGTATTCACTCGAAGTCCTAAATATTGATTTCGTGACATCCGGTATTCAGCACCTGCACTAAGGCGTGCTGACCATATTCCCGAACGGTAAACCTCGTCATTTGCTTGCAAAAGACTCAAATCGTGATAATTCAACGTTTTACCTTGAGTAGCAAACAACCGGTTATATCGTGTACTTATTTCTGAGTTGAAGGACCAGAAACGATTTATTGGGAATTGATATCCGATTGCCATCGGTATACTCAACATTTGAATTGTTTGAATTCCCTCATATTTCACCTCTTGTCCGAGTCCTAGATATCCAAATATGGGGAAATTACCCAGTGCGTCAGACTCAAAGCCCTGCGCTATCGAAACTGGAACGCTATCGCGGAAATCAAATCGTTGCATAGTTCGGGTTTGAGCAAAACCCAATCCTAAAGAAACTGACCAATTGGAGTTCACATAATATTTAAGAGAAGCTTGCAGTTGGGGTGCATTTAAAGCAAATTCCCCTTCTTTCATGCGAGTTATATAATTTTTATGTACGTATTGTTCACGTCCGGGGGAAATTTGATACGCCATAGCCGTTTGATTTTGATCGTAACCCACCTCAAAAGCCCAGCTTGACAAGGGCTGTATTGGCATTTGAGGCGAAGGGAAACGAACCGGCAACTGTAAAAAATACCCGAACGACGTCGGAATGGTTTGAATTGATTTACCTGAAAAATCAGAATAAATCGTATTAACTTCAGTGTTGTTTTGATCAATTTGTGATTCTCTCAATAATTCGTCTGAAGCAATTTGGGCAATGATGTTATTTGAGCTATTGTTTATTGAAATACTTGAATTCGAAAGATTCAAATTATTATTGGCTTCGATTTTTGAAGCATCCATTGAAGGACTTGTTACACTTGCAATTTCTTCTGCAATAATTTCATCTGAAGTAGGATTTGCACTGTTTACTGTTTCCTCATTCGAATTATTAGAAGAATTATTTATTTCCTTACTGTTGTTTTCCTTTTTTGAAATGCTGCCATAATTCACCTCAGCGGTATCAGGCTTCAGGATGATAATGCCTGATACTGCGGTGAAGACAACTGTGGCCACTGAAGACCATAATAAAACGGAACGACGCTTGCTCTTTTTCGCATCCATACGGCTTTCGATCTTTTCAAACTGAAAAGGCACTGCCGGTTGGAATGTTTCAAACATTCCTTTGAGCTGCTGGTCGATATTGTTAGTACTCTTTTCCAAGAGAGGGCATCTTATTTTGTTTCGTTCTTTGAATTGATTCGTTCACGTAAAGCCTTTCTGGCACGACTTAGAATTGATTTTGTATTGGATACGGTTGTATTAAGCACGGATGCAATTTCTTGGTGACTTAAACCGTCGATCGCATACATATTTAAAACCATTCGCTGATTATCCGGGAGTTCATTTATCCAAACCAAAACCTCTTCAGGTTTGTATTTTTGGAGATTTGATTCTTCCTCTAGCACTTCATCTTCTGCGTCTGTTTCATTGATATCCACAAATGTGGGACCGCTATGATTCTTCCGCCAATAACTGAGCGCTAAATTGATAAACACACGAGACATCCAACCTTCAAGTTGTTGAAAATCCTTAAGTGAATTAATTTTTTCAAAGACCTTTATGAAGCCTTCTTGTAGAATGTCTTGGGCATCTTCGGCATTTTTCGAGTACCTCAAACAATGGCCATACATTTTTGATGCGAATAATTCGAAAAGTGCTTGTTGCGATTTTCGATCATTCTTTCTGCATCCGACTATGATTGACTCATGATTCTGCAAGAAACTTCGATATTATGACGCCCTAATTGTAAAAGGTTGCAAAAAAAAATGAACATTTGTAAAGCAAAAGACACTAAAAACAACATAAAAAAATGAAATTCAACAACTTAGCCCTTTTATTTTTTTTAATAATATCCACTACAACCCGTGGTCAATATTACAACAAGGGAAACTACGGCACAAATAAGAGCATTACAGTGTATAGTGCGAAATACACCGAACACAGTTTGGATTTTGACAAACTCATTCAAATTCGTGATTTCAAACTTCTTGAAAAGACTTCAAACCTTTATCAAACTCATTACATATTCCATACCGAATCTATTAATTCATACTATTTAGATAGTGTATTAAGAACCTACGGATATATTACAGAATCTTCAATGAATAAAAATAACATTGATGAAAAACGCAAGTCTTATCAAAATCAAATTGAAACCCAAGAACAAAACATTGAGAACGCGCGCTATACACTGAAACAAAATTCTATGGACACATTGAGAACTTCAGAAAGGATTGCAAGTTCCAATATGCAACTTGAAAATAATATCAGGAGATACGAACAAAAAATAAAAGAATATGAACGGGAAATCGAGGAATTAAATCAAGTTAAGAATTTGATGTTAGTTAACTTATATATAAAGGATGAAGTTTCTACTCCAAATGGCAACAATCAAAATATCACATGGGTTAACATGCCGGGTGTATCCTATTCCTTTTTGCAAGTTGAGAACCCCAAACCGGGTATTACCCACGAAGCCTATGCAGGTTTGAACTTAAAATACCTCTTTACTCGTGGTAAAAGCTACATTGAGTTGGGTGTTTTAAAGCCTATTACACCGCTCACGGATATTGAATTGCAAGACTCTAGCCTAACATCCATGAAAAACGACTTTTTCTTGGTTCAGTTTGGACAGGATTTCTACACGCGCCATTTCGGAAGAGGTCGCCGCAAATATTTAAACTTATATTCTGGTTATACCATTGGGGCCATTATACCAAATCGGTACGATGACCTCCCACAAAAGGCTTCTTTGGTGAGTTCTTTAAATATTGGATTGGAATTATTCAAAAGCAAACATGTTTTGATTGACACAAAAGCCGCTTATTTCCTTCCAATTAATAACGAGAATCGCAATACACGAGGCGTTATGTTTACAGGGGCGTTTAATTTTGTCTTCTAAAACCAATTAATTTCAAAATAAAAAGGGCTTTCTAATAACTCAGAAAGCCCTTTTTATTTTAATTTAGAATGTGTTATACGTTGAATCTAAAATGCATACAATCTCCATCGGCAACCACATACTCTTTACCTTCAACTCGTAATTTCCCAACTTCTCTACAAGCCGCTTCAGACCCAAGTGATGTGTAATCGTTATATGCAATTACTTCAGCACGAATAAAGCCTTTTTCAAAATCGGTATGAATGACCCCAGCAGCCTGTGGCGCTTTCATACCTTTGGTAATTGTCCAAGCCCTAACCTCTTTAACCCCAACTGTGAAATAGGTAATATAATTCAGTAGGCGATAAGCCCCTTGAATTAGGTTTTCAACTCCACTTTTTTCTAAGCCTAATTCTTCTAAAAAGAGTTTGCGGTCTTCAAAACTCTCTAATTCCGCAATTTCTGCTTCAATTGCTGCTGAAATAACTAGGATTTCTGCGTTCTCATTTTTTACCGCTTCACGCACTTTTTCTACGTAGGCATTTCCAGCTTTTGCGCTGTCGGGATCTACGTTACAAACGTACATAACGGGTTTATCTGTTAAAAGATTCAAGTCACGAATAAAAGCTCGTTTTTCCGGCTCCATTTCAAGTGTCCGCGCATTCTCACCCTTCAAAAGATGGGCCTTAAACTGCTCGCATATTTCAACGGTCTTAATTGCTTCTTTATCGCCTCCGGTTCGTGCTTGCTTTTGAATTTTTGCCAAACGATTTTCGATGGTTTCTAAATCTTTCAACTGCAATTCTGTGTCAATAATTTCTTTATCTCGAATAGGATCAACACTTCCGTCAACGTGTACAATATTATCATCGTCAAAACAACGCAAAACGTGTAAGATGGCATGCGTGCTTCGGATATTTCCAAGGAACTGATTTCCTAAACCGTCACCCTTAGAAGCGCCTTTCACCAAACCTGCGATATCCACAATTTCGATTGTGGTTGGCACAATATTTTGAGGATTGACCAATTCCGCTAATTTATTGATACGTACATCAGGCACTGTAATAGTACCTACGTTGGGTTCAATTGTACAAAAGGGGAAGTTTGCAGATTGCGCTTTTGCGCTTGAAACCGCATTAAATAGAGTCGATTTTCCTACATTCGGTAAACCGACGATTCCGCATTGAAGTGACATATTTTATTGCATTAAGTCTCCAATATCTTGGAGTATTTTTTTAGTTAAATTTTCAGCTGTCCTGATTGAATTGCTTTCCGCATAAATTCGAATTATTGGTTCGGTATTGCTCTTACGCAAATGCACCCAATCACCATCGAATTCAATCTTAACCCCATCAATAGTATTAACCGGTTGTTTGCTGTACTTTTCTTTTATCCGTTCTAGTACCGCATCAACATCTGTCTCAGGACTGAGTTCCGCTTTGTTTTTGGACATTTGATAATTGGGATATGTGGATCTCAACTTGCTGATTTTCATGTCTTTTTCAGCCAAATACGTCAAAAACAAGGCAACTCCTATTAAAGCATCGCGACCGTAATGCAAA
>Ga0181559_10003338_pt1 | contig 15789 bp, 6 predicted proteins | sample 011ome_21_FD_133752 | JGI IMG/M metagenome (GOLD analysis project Ga0181559, IMG submission 133752) | Coastal salt marsh microbial communities from the Groves Creek Marsh, Skidaway Island, Georgia - 011508AT metaG (megahit assembly) | ecosystem: Environmental > Aquatic > Marine > Intertidal zone...
CGCGCCGCCGCCGCCGCCGCCGCCGCCGCCGCCCTTCAGCGCCCCTGACTGCACCGACGCGAGGAGCGCCTGCAACGCGTTGGCGTCGAACCCGCCGCCCTGGCCGCCCTGCTGCTGGTGCTGCTGCTGCTGCTGCGCGGACGCGTACTGGTTCTGGTGCATCGACGACCCCTGCTGCTGCTGCTGCTGCTGCTGCTGCTGCGGTTGCTGCTTCGCCGCGACGACGGGCACCGCCGGCGTCTTCGCGTCGTCGTGCGGCGCCTCCCCCGGCGCCTCCCCCGGCGACGCGGGAATCAACGACGCCATCGCGTACGTCGTCTCCGGAACCCTGGACACGCGCTGCGCCATGCGCTTCGCCTCCGTGGACTCGCTCCCGGACTCGATCTCGACGTCTTTCGGATAGACGTACGTAACGGGCCGGCGCCACGACCCGATCGCGCGCATCTCGTTGAGGCGACGCTGACGCGTGAGATTCGCCGCGCGCGCCTCCGCGGCGAGCTCGCGCTCCTGCCTCTGCCGCGCCTTCTTCATCGCCTCCGCGTCGTCCTCCGTCTCGTTCTCGTCGTCGTCCTTGTCCTTGCCTCCGTCCGCGTCCGCGCGGGAGATCGACGGCGGCGACGGCGGCTTCGCGGCGGCGTCGTCTTTGAAGAAGAACTGCACCGCCTCGAGCGCGGTGTCCGCCGCCCACGACAGCCCCTTCTTCGCGCGCGCGCTGGTCGGCTTGCTGTACTTGAACTTCGGCGGCGGCGGCGACGCCGGCTTCGCGGGCTTGGCGCTCGTCGCCTTCGACGCGTCGCCGCCCGAGGGTTTGGAAGGGAACCCGGCGCCGCGGATGTTGATTCCGCCGAAGGAGAGCGCGGAGGACGCCGGCCGCGAGATCGTCGTCGTCACCTTCGTCGTCGTCACCTTCGTCGTCGTCACCTTCGTCGTCGTCGCGGCCGAGCCAATCTTCGTGGACGACGGCGCGGGCGCGGCGATCTTCGTCGGCGCGGGCGCCGCGGGCTTAGGGTTCAGGGTCGGCTTCGCGACCGCGGGCTGCGGCGGCGTCGGGACCGCGTCGACGCGCGGGCGTTTCGCTGCCGCCGCCGTCGCGGCGGCGGCGGCGGCGGCGGCGTCGCGCTTGACCCCGACCACCGGGGGCGCCGCCGCCGCTTTCGCCGCGGCCGCTTCCTTCGCCGCGGCCGCTTCCTTCGCCGCGTTCTCCGCGGTGATCATCTTCACCCACTTCGCTTTCAACTCCATCGCGTTATCCTGGACCTGAATCGTCAGATCCTCGGACTCTTTCCCCGGCGGCGCGTATTTGCGAAGCTTGTTGACAAACTTTGCAAACTCCGGGGTCTTCTCGAGCACCGCGAACGTGACCGGGAGTTTCCGCAGCGTCTTCAAAATCTTCAACACGAGCGAAGACTTGTTCGTGTCCCTCGCGGCCGCGCACCACTCGTACAGCACCTTGACGCCGTCGGAGCCGTCCACGAACGATCGCATGATGGGTTTCGACGTGCGGTGAATCACGGAGATCACGAGCGATCGCTCCGCGTTTTTCAACGCGTTTCGCATCAGCCACACGAACCGACCGGTCATGTCGATCGCCTTGATCCCCCCGGCGTCGTCCAAGAGCGGCTCGAGGTTCCTCTCGAACACGGACTTCTCGACCTCTTCCTCGTCCTCCTCTTCCGCTTTCTTGGACTTTTCCTTGGACGATTTTTTCGACTTTTTCTTCTTCTCGTCCGCGGGCGCGGCGGCGCCTTCGATCTCCGTCCCGACCGGGTGGTACCCCGTGGCATCGACCCAGCGCTTGAAGGTCTTCCCGTTAAACGCATCGCTCGTGACCACGATGCAAGAATTCTTCCAGCTCTTGGACTTTTCCTTCCCGCCGTCGCGTTCAAACGCCGCGGGCGATATCTTCCGTCCGTCCGGATACACGACGTACTCCTGCTTCTGCTTGTACCCCTTCGGGAGGACCAGCGTGCCCCTAGCCGGGCCGCAGACGAGGTCGACCCTGACCTCGGCGCTGATCCCGGTCTTCGTCGCGAACGTCACGGTCGCGGTCGCGGGTTTCGCGGACGGGGACGACGCGGCCGCGAGCGGCTTCCCGGGGAGTCCCCCGTGCGCCGTCGCGGCGGGATTTTTCTTCGCCGCCGCGGGCTTCGCCGGAGACGCGTCCAGCACGATCGGCGCCGCCGCGCTGACCGGGGACGCGCTCGCCGCCGCCGCGGCCGCGACCGCGATTTTCTCCGCGTGCGCGTCGTACAAGTGCGACACCGCGACTTTGATCTCGTGCGGTTTCAGATCGTGCTTCGTCGCGAACGCCGCGGCGACGTCGTCGGAGACGTCCTTCGAGCCGCTCGCGAGCAAGGACCTGCGGGAGAGGGGGAGGGGTTCGGGCGGGCGCGGCGCGGTCAGCGCGCGGCGTCGATAGGGGTGAGAGAGGGGCGCGAAAGGAACGAGTCCGGAACGGAACGGAACGGAACGGAACGGAACGGAAATCCACGGCGGCGGCGCATCACGATCGGTGGACGTTGTCCGTAGGCATCTGAGATCGAAATCGAAGTTATTGAACGCCGAGTTCTTCCGTCTGTCCCTCTCGTCTTCTGTCGACGCCGCCGTCCGCGCGGCCTCTCGCCGGCGCGGACGCGCCGCGGCGTGAGCGGCCGTCGCCGCGCGCGATCGCTCTTCCCGGAGTGTGAACGACCGCGCGGCGTCTCCGCGGCGCGACGGCGTCGGCGTCGCTTGTATTTTTCTTTCTCTGGATGCGCTCGTTTCCCCGCGGCCGCCGCGGCGGCCATCGATCCGCCGCCTCCCTCGCCGACGCCGTTCGTGGATGGCTGCAGCGCGACGCCGCGTATCGCGGCATCGCGCGCGCTCTGATCCACGGCTGGTGTTTTTTGAGTTTGACTTTAAGATTGAACGCGTTCGTGACGTGAGCCGCGGGGTCCTTTCTGACTGACGTGACTTGTGACGATCCATTGAGTTGACTTGACGAGAGGCTGCGTTCTTTCGATTCTCGATTTCGTTCTACCAGACAACGTCCACTGTTTCGTTCGTTATGATGCGCGTAGACACAAGTACTATAACACTTGCGGTACGGAGATACGTCGAACGCGGAGGTTCCAATAAATAATCAACATCCGAAAGAGGTGTAGTTCAAAATCAATCGGCGGACGGGCTCTCTCGCCGTCCGAGTCGGCGTCCTGGGTCTACGAGGTTGGTACGTACTTTGCGCATGCGTCTAGTTCCTGGCGTCCGGCGAGGGAAATCTCCGCGAGTATGTCTTCCGCGTCCACGTCCTCGTTCGCGGCGTCGCTAATCGTCGTCGCGCTCGGCGTCTCTACTTTGGGGTCTTCTTCTACGTTCGCCCGCCCCGTCGGCTCGGGAGGCGCGTCTGCGATATCTTCGGCGTCGTCTTCTAATTCTTCGTCGTCATCCTCTCCCTCGTCTTCTTCCATCGCGTCCTCGGCGCGATCAGCCTCGTCGTCTTCCGAGGATTCGCTCTGCAGGCGGGAGGGGTCGACGGCGGCGGGCGCGGGTTCGGGTTCGGGTTCGGGTTCGTCGTCAGTTCCAGCGTCGCGGGGCGGGGCGGACGGACGCCGCCGACGACGATCGCTCGGGTCGGTTTTTTTTTCTCGCTCGAAGGACGCGAAGGGCGCGAAGGGCGAAGGGCGCGGCGGCTCGCGGCGTCGCGCGTCGCGCACCGCGGTGTCGCCGTCGATGTCGTCCAGATCCTCCTCCTCCTGAGGCTCGTCGTCGTCCTCGGGGCCGTCGCCGGACGGCCCGGCGTCGTCCATCTCGACGTCCGCGAGCGGCGAGGACGCGCGCGCGCGGTCGTCGTCGTCGTCGTCGTCTTCGTCGATCGCCGCCTCCGCCTCGTCCGCGGCGGAGGGCTCATCCTCGCGCTCGCGGACGGACGCCGGCGTCGTCGCTTCCGGCTCGGCGACGTCGTCGTCGCGCGTCGTCTCCTCCGCGTCCATGACGCCGCCGATCGCGTCGATCGCGTCCACGCGCGTCCACGCCGTTCGCGCGAGACGCGCGACGGACGACGACGCCGACGACGGACGCGCTCGACCGGCGTCGGTCGAGGCGGGGTCCGATCCGAGCGAGATCCGCCGGTCCTCCTCCTTCGCGCGGGAATTAATTTCCCACGAGAGAGCCCTAAATCCACGCGACGGAGTGAACGATGTACGGACGCCGCGACTGAGCTCTGCCTAACGCGTCGCGCGTGTTTCACGACGACGCGCGCGTGGGTGACGTATCAGCGCTTCCCGGGGGGCGACAGCCGCGAGTGGCGAGTGAATGGAACGAAGGTCTCTCTCGATCTCAGAAGAACGTATCGTCCGCGACGATTCCCTCGGGCGCGACGACGAGACGGAAGCGCGCGACGGGAAGGTCAGTCCAAAAGCTTCTTCGAAACGCGCTACGCGCCTAACCTACTGCGACGTCGACGCCGCTATCTCGCGAACCCGCCGGCGACGCGCGCGCTCGCGCTGCGTGTGCCGCGGGCGTCTCGATCTGACCGCGCGCGAGGGCGACGCGACCGGGAAAAGTTTGTTGGCCGATCGCGCGCCAGCTCGGCGCGCGCGCTCGAGCCTTGAGGTATCGATCAGCGCCTCCGGCGCCCGGGGTCAAATTGATCGGCGGGCTCGATCGGGGACAGTGGTTTGAAAATCTCGCGATGTGCTTCTTGGATTCAAAATTGTCGTCGCTCGGGCGCGCGTCCAGACGGCGACGCGCGCGGAGAGACACGCACCACGCGCGGACGCCGAAGAGGACGAACGCGATGTCGTTCGCCGCGCCGAAGCTCAGGGCGGAGCGGCGGCGATACGTCATGGAGCTGACGAACCCTTCGGTCGTCCCGGAGACGCCCGCGCATCTTCTCGACGACGCGGACGACGACGCGGCGTGGGACGACGACGCGTCGCCGTTCGACGCCGTCGCCGCGGCCGGGAAGGCGACGCGGCGAATGGAGATGAAGACGCCGCCGGTCGTGACGAACGTCATGGCGAAGTTCGCGGCGAGGGACAGGGACGAGGAGAAGGACGAGGACGGCGCGGCGAAGACGGTGGCCGTGACGGACGCGTTGACGCAGAGCGTCCGCGAGGCGCTGAACGACGCGGAGCGAGGCTTGCGCGCGTCCTTGGTCGTGGACGACGCGAGGCGGAAGCGCGGCGTCGCGACCCCGACCCCGGCGGGGAAAGGGAAAGGAGGAGGAAGCGGCGCGGCGCCGACGCCGGCGACGCCGCTGGCGGATCTCGCGCGCCCGACCGAAGCGTTGGCGATGGCGTCCCTCGGCGCGGACGCGCACGACGACGAAGCGCAGGAGTACCTCAAGGGCGTCCTGAAGATGATATACGGCGGCGGCGGCGGCGGCGGCGGCGCTTCCACGGCGACGACCCCGACCCCTGGCGGCGCGCCGCCGCGGACGCCGGTCGCGGACTGGCCCGAGGCGGCGAGCGCGGCGAAGACGACGCCGCGTCCCGACCCGACGGGGCGCGACGATTCCGCGCGCGAAGCCGTCGTCGCGCGGCACGTGTTTCATCACTCCCCGGCGTCGGACGCGTCGCCGTCTTCGAACGCCGCCGCGGACGACTCGCCGACGCAGATATCGCCGATCGCGGGGAAGATCGACGCGCAGGCGGAGGCGGAGGCGAAGGAGGAGGAGGGGACGGTCGAAGACGCGGTGCCGTCGACGGAGTTTGCGTTTCAAAAAGTCGACGACGCGGCGGCGGCGGCGGCGGCGGCGGCGCGGCCCGGGCCCGCGTCCAACGTGAGCTACGGGACCCTCCGCGCGTCGCTCGGCGTCGCCGCGGAGGCTGCCGCCGCCGTGCCCGCGATGCTGAGCGAGCTCAGGGAGTTGAAGAGCAACTTCGAGGCGTTCACCGGCGGCGCCGGGGGCGCCGGCGACGGCGACGCGCCGCCGGCGTTGTCCCCCGACGACGTCCCGCCGTCGATCGTCCCGGAGCTCTCTCCCGAGCCGTCGCTGTTCGCGGACGGCGCCGAGGCGGAAGAAGACGGCGCCCAGGAGGGAAACGCGAACGCGAACGCGAACGCGAACGCGCACGACGTCTCGTTCGAAGCCCCGAGGCTGATGGCGACGGTCGCGGTGCCGACGCCGACGCCGCGGACGTCGTCGAGGGAGCGGCGGCCGTCGACGGCGCCGTCGCCGTCGCGCGCCGCCGCGTCCGCGCTGCCGCCGATGCCCGCGGTCGCTCGCGCGGCACCGAGCTCGCCCGCGAAGAAATCGTATTATCCCGGTGACGTGGACGCCACGTCGGCGCCGGGGACCAATCGCGTGTCGCTGCAGCCGCGCGCCAGAGAGGCGCTCGGCGCGTTGGACCCGGTGCGCGGCGTCCAGGTCGGCGGGCAGCCGCTGTGGAGCGCGGTGATGAACGCGCAGGTGAAGGCGCACGTCGCGCGGAAGCGCGAGGCGCGCGAGAAGGTGGAGGAGCTCCTCGGCGGGCATATCGATTACGCGGAGTTACGGAGAGCCGCGGAGTCGGCCAAGGGCGACGGGCGCGGCGGGAGTACGGTCGCCGGCGCGCAGCCCAAGCCGAGGACGCCGGAGTTTTACGAAGAGATCGCGAACGCGGCGGCGGGGATTCGAAACGACGCCGCCGCCGCGACGCAGGACCCCATGGACGTCGAACTCGACATTTACGGGTTCAAGACTGCGATTCAGGCGGAGATCGCGACGAGGATATTCGCGTCGAAGACGGCGGTGCATCAGGAGGCGGTGAAGATCATGCGAACGCTCCCGCGCGGCGCGGGGTGGTCCGCGAGACACGGCGCCGCGCGCCGGCACAAGGTGGACCCGCGCGTGAAGAAGCTCCCGGAGCAGATGACGAAGGCGTCGTCCGGCGCGCCGGTGCCGTACCCCGCTTCTTCGAACCCCGGGTCGCGCGTTGGGCCCGGCGAAAACCCCGCGGCCGCGAAGCCGACGAGCTCGTTCCTTGCCGCGCCGAGGGCGGCGTCGAAGAAGTCCGACGTCGCGAAGAAAAAGGCGGAGCCGCCGCTCACCGCGGAGAAGACGCGACCGACGCGACCGACGCGACCGACGCGACCGACGACGAAAGAGAAGGTGGAGCAGGAGGCGGCGGCGACGAAGCCCGCGGCGACGCTGACGTCGACGGCGACGTACGCGCTCGACCCGAACGGCCCGCCTCCGCCTCCGCCGACGGCGGTTCGAACGTCCTCCACGCTCGCGTCGAGACGCGCGGAGCGACACGAGGCCGCCGCCGCCGCGCGCGCGGCCGCGGAGCGCGCGAGGCAGGAGGATGACGCGACGCGCGCGGGCGCGGAGAAGATGGCGGAGGAGAGACGCGCCGCCGCCGCGAAGAAGGCGAAGGACGTCGCGTTCGGTCGCAAAGTCGCCAAGCCGCCGAAGCATCCGGGGTCGAAAGCGACGGGTCGAAAGGGTCTCGCGACCGAGGTGCGACCGTTCAACCTGTCGGTCGGGAACAAGCCGAAGCCGACCGCGAACGCGGCGCCGGCGAAGAAGCGCGACCCGGACGTGTGGGAGGACCCGAACGAGACCTCTCGGTTCGAGGACGACCCGTCCGCGCAGCGCGGGACGCCCTCGAAGACGGAGGAAAAGAAGCGGACGCTGGAGGACGTCTTCGCGGACGCCGCGCGCGCGAAAGAGGCGGAGGCGCTCCGCGAGCGCGAGCGCATTCGATCGAAAGAAGCCGTGAGACAGTCTCTGATCGTCTCCACCGCCGCGAAGGTGGCCGCGCCCGCGATCGCGGCCGCGGAGGCGGCGCAGAGAAACGCGTCCGAGGCGGCGGAGGCGGCGACGAAAGCCGCGGCGGCGGCGGCGGCGGCGGAGCGGCTTCTGCTCGCGGAGACGAAGCGGCTGCGGCAACGCCGCGCGGAACTCCTCGGAGCGGGTCCCTCGGGAGAGGGAGAGGGAGAGTGCGAGGAGGGAACGTCGCGGGAGACGTTCGCGTCGTCCGAGGGCGGCGGCGAGGAGGACGACGCGCCGTTGATGGCTTCGACGTCGGACTTACCCGGGCTTATCGCACGTTCAGGCGCGTTCTATACACTGGTCCCCATACGACCCCGTTCGCGTGGTGAACGCCGATCCTTAAGGACTTTGCCCGGCGCATCTCTCCGCCCACCCCCCGCTTTCAATCCCCGTCCTCGGCGCCTTTTAACGCCAACTGACGCCTATGAACTCCACCCCGACATCGCTTCGTATGGAATGGTCCTCAGCAGGCGACGGCGACGGCGACGAGGGGGGTCCCAGGAGTGAAGGCGACGCCGGAGCTGAACCGCCGCTCGTCGTCGAGGGCGTGCCGCCGGACTCGTCGTCGCTCCGCGCGCCCGTGCTGGACCGCGGGGACGAGTCCCCTGTCGTGGACGTCGAGCCGAGCGAAGAGCCGCTGCCGTCGCCGTCGCCGGTGAAAAAATCCGGCGAGGACCTCGACGCGGTGCGCTCCGACTCCAACTCGAGCGCCGCCGCGGACGCGGACGCGAGCTCGCCCGAGGAGGCGTCGGAGAACGGATCCGATTCCGCGGCGTCGCCCGCGAAATCCGACGTGGCGCCCCCTGATTCGCCCAACATCGACGACGAGACGTTCCCGGCGTACACCGCGGCGGAGGCGAAGGACGCGCGCCTGGGCGACTCCGCGGACGCCGACGTCTTCGCGTCGAACGAGCTCACCGCGCAGCTCCCGGGCGGCACGGGCGGCACGGCGGGCGGCGCGGCGCCCGCGACGCCCGCGACGCCCGGGACGCCGAGAGACGAGGCCGTGCGCCGATTGAAAGACGCGCGGCTCGCGCGGCGGCGGGCGATGCGAAGCGACGCGCCGCCGAGCCCGGCGACGCCGCCGTCGCCGCGATCGCCCGGGATCACGTGGAGGGTGGGCACCGCGAAGCTTCCGGACGCGCTCCGCGTGCCGCTGTTCCCTGCGAACGTCGGCGGTGGTGGTGGTAACGCACTCGAAGCGAACGTTGAGACGACGACAAAGTTTACGTCCGTGCCGGCGCCGTTGACGAAGCCGGCGGGGACGGCGGAGGCGGCGGCGGCGGCGGCGGCGCGGAGAAGGGCGTCGGACGCCGTCGGCGAAGAGAAGAAGGAGAAGGCTCGGAAAGACTCCGCGGCGTTCATCGCGGCCGCGGTGAAGCGCGCCGCGGCCGCCGCGGAGAAGGAAGCCGAGCTCGCGAAGCGCGAGGAAGCGAAGAAGCGCGATTCCTCCCGCGACGGAGGCGGCGGCGAGAAGGGGGCGGCGGCGGCTGGTCGCCGCTTCCTCCGCGGCGACGACCTGAAGTACGTCCCGCCGGATCGCATCACGATGGACGCGAGCGGTGCCGGCGGCGGCATCGGTCCCGGGGTCGCGCGATTTGGCGGGTGGGACACCGCGTCGTCGATCGAGTCGTCGGACTTGGAGGACGACGTCGACTTCGATTCGCGCACGGCTGGCGCGGGCGCGGACGCGGCGATTTGGGCGCGGTGAGGACGCGCCGCGGGGGACGCGAGAGGGACCGTAGGGATAGTCGGGCGTGGTGTACACATGAATGACGATAATTTATCATCGCGAGAGGCGGTCGTCTCGCCGTCGGTCGCCCGTCGTCGCGCTTCGGGAGGGCGCTCGCGAGCGACGGCGGTCGGTTTTTTTTCAAACGAGCTGTCGCGCGAAAATCGGGGGGGGACGAGCCTTTTCGGTCGCGCGAGTCTGGAATTTCGTGACATTCCGAGACGCGCACGCTATCCACGCACCCCGCACCCGCACGACGCCTTCCGCGCCGCGCGCACGCAGCACTACCCTCAACGCCATCGCTCTCGAGTCGAGCACCGCCGCGCACCTGTAAATACTCGCGCCCGCCGCTGACTCCGCTCCGTCGCACGCATCGACGCGTCGCAGATCTTCTTCCGAGACGAAAAAAACCACGACACGAAGGACGATCGCGATGGCGACGACGATGACGTCTTCCCCCCTTCAAGACCGCTCGAACGACGCGAAGCTCTCGCCGTTCTCGACGCGCGGCAAGTCCGTCTTGGGCGCCTCCGCGGTCGCGAAGTCCGCGCTCTCGAAGAAGTCCAAGAGCGTCGTGTATCAAGACGAGAACGCGCACGCGACGCCGACGAAATCGTCGAAATCGTCGACATCGGCCGCCGAAAAGTCCCTCGACAAGGTCGCGGACGAGAACGACAAACTCCGCGACCTCAACAAGCGCCTCCTCGCGGAGCTCAAGAACGCGCGCGTCAGCGCGAAGGACGCCGCCGACGCCGCCGCCGCGAACGCGTCCGCGAGCGTCGAGAACGGCGAGTCCGTGGAGAAGCTCACGACGCAGAACGACGCGCTCCGAGAGCTTAACCGCAAGATGATCGCGCACCTCAAGGCGGCGAAGCTCGAGGCGTCGTCCTCCGCGGCGGAGATCGATTCCCTCAGAGCCGCGAACGAGGCGTCGTCCAAGGAGCTCGCCAAGGCGCTTCAGAAGGCGGAGACGAAGTACGCGTTTCAGATCGCGGACGCGCTCACCGCGACGGCGAAAGCGCAGGAGGCGGCGGCGAAGGCGAACGCGCACGCGGCGGATCTTCGCGCCTCCGCCGACGCGGAACGCCGGGACTCGGCGACGTTGAAGTCGCTCAACGACCGCGCGCTCGCGGAACTCAAGGAGTCTCGAGACGCGATGGAGTCGATGAACGCCGCGGGGGCGACGCTCTCGGAATCGATGAAGCTCGCGGAGTCGCAGCGCGACGGGCTTCAGGCGACGAACGCGTCGCTGACGACGGAGCTGCGCGCGGCGAAGAAGGCGTCCGCCGCCGCCGTCGCCGCCGCGGAGGCGAACGTTCTCAAAAAGCACGCCAAGGCGATGCAAGAGGCGAAAGTCGCCGCCGCTAAGGAGAACGAGATGCTGCGCGAGGTGAACGCGAAGCTCGTGAGGACGCTGAAGCAGGCGCAGGCGGACTCGGTCGGCGTCGCGGACGCGGGCGACCAACTCAAGGCGCTCAACGCGAAACTTCTCGCAGATTTAAAAAAGGCGCGCGCGGAGGCCAACGACGCGAAGAACAGCAGCGAAGGCTCCGCGAAGGCGGCAGCCTCGGCGCACGAGATGCTGAAGAGCGTCATCCACGCCCGAGCGGAGCTCCTCGCGGCGAACGCGCAGGCGCTGAGCGAGCTGCAGTTTATGAAGGAGGCGTCGGAGGCGCACGCGGCGCACGCCGTGGACGCCGCGGCCAAACTGTCGGACGCGGAGCATCAACGCGACTCGCTCAAAGCGCTCAACGTGAACGTGCTGAACAAGCTCAGGGAGGCCAAGGCGGAGACGGCGAAGGCGGCGAGCGACGCGGCCGCGGCGCTGAAGCAGCACTCCGAGCTCGCCGCCGATCGCGAACGCGTCGAGGAGCAACGCGCGAATTTGCAAGAGCTGAACCGCCGGCTCATCAGCGAGGCGCGACGCGCGCGCGCGGAGTTTGGCCGCGCGGAGCTCGCGCGCGCGCAGATGGAGAAGGCAAAGGAAGACGCGGAGGCGAGCGTTAAGGCGCACGCGGCGAACGCGGAGGCGCTGAAGGCGCAGGTTGCGGAGAAGCACGCGGAGCTCGCGAGGATTGAAAAACAAACCGCGAAGAAAATCGCGGAGAAGGAGATCGCCGTCGCGAAAGCCCAAGCCGCGGAGGCGGACGCGGAAGCGAAAGCGGCCGCCGCGCAGCTCACGATGAACGGTAACTTGGAGTCGCAGAAGAAGGAAGCCGCGGGGGTGCTGGAAAAGGTAACGCAAGAGAAACAGGCGTTATCTTCCCGCTTGGAGATTGCCCTCCAGGAGCTCCTCGAGGAATCCGCGGCGCTGAAAGACGCGAGGGAGAGCGTCAAGTCGCTCGACGCGAAGCTCCACGCCGCGGCGTGCGAGCTGAAGGACTCCTGCGCCGGCCTCACCGCCGCCTCGGACGCGCTCGTCGCCGCCGCGGAGGCGAACGCGGCGAAGGACAAGCGCGTCAAGATGCTCGAAAAAGAATGCGTAAAGCTGACCAACGCCTTCGCCGAGTCGGAGGAAATTCACCGAATGGACCTCGAAGCCGCGGTGGAGGCGCACGCGCAAGAGACCGCGAAGACGGACAAGCTGGAGAACGTCCTCAAGATGACGAAGATCGCGGCGACGCACAAGCACGAGCAGCACAAGGCGACGACGGCGAAGCTGCACGGCGAGATCGCCGGCGCGAAGAAGGCGGAGGCGGCGGCGAAGGCGCTCGCGAGAGCCGAACGCGACGCCGCCGCGGATGCGACGAAAACGCGCGACGCCGCGGCGAAAGAGGCGGCGCGCGCGAACGATCGCGCCAAGGCGGCGACCGCGGACGCGCTCGCGGCGAAGGCCGCCGCGAAGGAGGAGACCGCCGCCGCGAAGCGCGAGATCGCCGACGCGAAGAAGGACGCGGCGCGCAGCGCCAAGGCGAGCGCGGCCGCAGCCGCCGCCGCCGCCGCCGCGGAGAAGCGCGCGTGCGCCGCGGAGAGAGAAATGTCCGCCGCGGCGTCGCGCGCGGCCAAGGCGGTGAAAGCCGCGGAGGACGCCGCGACCGCGAAGGTGGCGAACGCGGACCGACGACTCGCGCAGACGATGGCCAAACACGCGGCGTCGGAGCACGAGGCGGCGACGCAGCGCGCGGCGGCGGCAAAGCTCGAGTCCGCGCTCGCCGCGGCGAACGCGGCGCTGACGACCGCGAACGCCGCGAACGCGACGCTTCGCGAGCAGGACGCGAAGCGTCACGAGAAGGAGCTCGCGCGCGTCGTCGCCAAGGCGGACGCGCACGTCGCGGAGCTCGCGGCGGAGCTCGTCGCCGCGAGGGCGACGGTGAACGCGGCCAACGCGGAGTTGGCGAGGAGGTCGAACGATCTCCGACGCATGAAGGAAATCTCCGGGTCGGTGTCGCGGTCGCTCAAGGCGGACGCCAGCGACGCCGCCGCGCGCGCGGACGCGATGTGCGTCGAGGTGACCGGGCTCGAGATGCGGACGGAGAGCCTCGAGAGCGCGCTGAAGGCGGCGGACGCGGCGCTGGCGGCGGCGAACCGCGAGAAGTGCGCGGCGAAGCGGCGCGAAAAGTTTGCGCTCTTTGGCCTCGCGATCGCGGCGGTTCGCGCGCTGCTGAGCGTGTTGGCCAAGGCGCGCAAGTGATTGTGATTCGATTCGAACCGAATCCGTTAGGTGACGTGACGTGCACGGTGCGGTGTGCAGTGCGGGGGTGGGTGGGTGTTGTGGGTGTTGTGGGTGGGTGGGGCGTTTCTCTTTTCATCACGCGCGGCGGCGACGCCGTCGTTTGTTCAACTCGGGACTGGAAGGAAAATAAACTTTCATCAAACTTCTTCCTCTTCTACGCACTCGCTACCGTACGCTCATCACTCCGGGTCCTTGAAACTCGTGACGAGCCGTATCCCCTTCGACGTGCACGTCGCCGTGCTGTTCGGCGTGAAGATCACGTCCATTCCGACGTCCCGCGCACCCACCGGCAGCGTCCCTTGCAACAAGATCTGCTCGGTAAACGACAGCCCGATCAGCGTCGGCGTCGTCCACTGCTTCTCTTTGCATCGCCTCTCGTACGCGGTCAGGAACGCGTCGTAGAAGCCGCCGCCGCGCCCCAACCGGTCGCCGTTCGGCGTGAACGCCATCCCCGGGACGACGATATAATCCAGAGGGACGTCCTCGTCGTCGTCGTGCATGACGTCCTCGCGCGGCGCGCCGTCCGCCGTCGTCTCCGTCGGCTCCAAGATCTCCACCCCCTTGAAGAGCTCCTTCGCGACGAGATCTTTCGCGCGATCGGTCACGCGGAGGAAGCGCATGCGCGGCGGCGTGTCGTCCTCCGCGTTCGCCGCGCCGTCCACGACCGGGACGTACACGCGCGAGTACGGCAACCTCAGCGCGGCGTCGATGATCGGCGTGGCGTCCACCTCCATCAGCTTCTCGCACGGCACGTACAGCGCGAAGCGCTTGTCCTCGCGCTCGTCGTCGCTCGCGCCGACGCGGAAGCACGGCAGCGTCGCGAGCAGCCGCGACGCGATCGCGGCGCCGTCCTCCGCGCGGCGCTCCGCGCTCATTTCTCGGAGCGCTTCTTTCACCTCCTTCCTCGTCGCCTTCTTCTTCTCGCGGAGCTCAGCCTCGACCGCGGGGTTCGGACGCGACCGCCCCCACGCGTCCGCGAACCTCGAGCTGGAGCCCATGACGGCTCGCGTCGTCGTCGAGACGGACGGCGTTCGCGATCGCGGCGACGACGACGACGACGACGACGCGAGGCGCGGCGGGTGGAGACGCGCGCGCAACCCGCGCGAGGAGGACGACAACGACGTCGCCGCGCGGACGAGTTTCGCGGCGTGATGCGGGCGCATGCGCGCGCGGGGGGGACGGGGCGCGGGGAGTCTGTGCGCGTTGTTAGTCGCGTCAGCGGTGGTCGCGCGCGCGCTCGTCGCTTCGCGCGACGAGCGCGCGGCGCGGCCTGGGTCAAGGAAGGACGAACAGCGTCCTCTCATCAGGTCGAACGCGCCCGTCGACATCTCGTCACTCGACGGCGCGCGCTCGCCCGACGCGTCGCACGCGTCACCGGCGCGCTCCGCGTCCGTCGTCGCGCGTCGAAAGCGAGGCCGCTCGCGAAGGCGCGCGGGAGGCGGCGTCGAGGCGAGGGCTCGATCGAGCGGCGACCGAATAATTCGAGAATGGTGCACGCGAACTTTTTAGAATCGCTCTACTACGGCGGCGACGTCGCCGCCGCCGCGACCGCGACGTCCGCGCTGGGGCAGTCCCCGGCGCCGTCGTACGCGTATGGCGCGTCGCTCGGGGCGAGCGCGTACCCGCCGCCGCCGCCGCCGAGCGCGGACGACACGCACTGCTTCGTCGAAACCCACGACGCGTGGAGAGGCGCGGAGGTTCTCACCATCCTCGCGATCCTCGCCATCGTCGCGGGAGCGATCCCGCAGTATATCAAGCTGATCGTCCTCGCCACGGACAAGGGGAACTCGCTCACCGCGCTCGCGCTTCTGAACGTCTCCGCGGTGACCGCGACGCTGAACATCTTCATCCTGCACTACGAGCAGATCAAGCAGTGCGTCCGCGGGGACATGGGATTCGACGACTGCAACACGTCGCTGCTCACGTTTTACTACACCGCGACGTGGACGATCCTGTGGTTCCCCGTGTACACGCTCGCGGCGAGGTACTGCTCGGACGAGGAGACCGAGGAGGTTTGCGGCGCGACGCGGACGCGGAGGCAGAACGCGAGGATCGGGTTTTGGGCGCACGTGATCCCGTGCGTCGGACTCGCGGCGCCAGTCGTCGGCATGGTGTTACGAGGGAACTGCTACGAGTACGAGGTGCGTTCTATACGCTGGTTCCCATACGACCGCGTCGGCGTGGTGAACGCCGATCCTTAAGGACTTTGCCCGGCGCATCTCTCCGCCCATCCCTCGCGTTCAATCCCCGACCTCGATGCCTTTGAACTCCATCTGACGCCTATGAACTCCACCCCGACTTTGCTTTGTATGGAACGACCCTGAGACGTACGCGATGACGCTGGGCGTGGTCAACGGCGTTCTCGAGGCGACGCGGTACCTGCCGCAGGTGTACAGCTCGTATGTAAACAAGGGCAGCGGGAGCTTGTCGTACGTGCGGTTTTTTCTGTGCATCGGCGGCGGGCTGGGCGCGACGATACAGAAGCTCGTCCTGGGCGCGTTCTATACACTGGTTCCCATACGACCGCGTTCGCGCGGTGAACGCCGTTCCTTGAGGACTTTTGCCGTCGTTCCTCTCCGCCCAGGGTCCCTCGCTTTCGATCCCGACACACCTCGACGCCTTTCAACTCCGCTTCTGACGCCTTTC
>Ga0181559_10003339_pt1 | contig 15788 bp, 15 predicted proteins | sample 011ome_21_FD_133752 | JGI IMG/M metagenome (GOLD analysis project Ga0181559, IMG submission 133752) | Coastal salt marsh microbial communities from the Groves Creek Marsh, Skidaway Island, Georgia - 011508AT metaG (megahit assembly) | ecosystem: Environmental > Aquatic > Marine > Intertidal...
AAGAGCTTGAAGAAGCTGTGGGTACATTACAAAATTCACTGAAGGTTCTTGCCAAGGATGGTATCAGTGGTCGTGTTACTGATATGCCGAAACTGGCGAAGGCCATTCATAAAAATTACAAGGGCATTACTGGTAAAGATTATCAAGATTCGGACCAAGTGGCAACAAGTGAAATCATTACAGATCTTATTATTCATCTTAAGGTAAATCCTGACAAGTTCATCTCTGCTTGGGATAAGACTGTTAAAGAAGCTAAAATACCAAGTTCTAACATATCTAAATTTTCAAGCCCTCAAGCGGCAATGCGAGCAGCTGCTCTCCAGAAATATAAAACTCAAGTATTTATGGGCGATGATGGCAAATTTTGGGTTCCTTCAACAAATAAAGAAGCAGGACAGCTGAAAAAGGATGGGTATGAAGTATACGAATCAGCTGATCTTGAAGAAGCAACCGATTTAACCGAAGCCGCAAAAATTGCATGTTTGGAATGTGATGAAGTTTCTACCGCCGCGGCATGGAAAAAGAATGGTGGTTTTTGTCCGAAGTGTAAGGTATCATCCCAAGGCGTTGCAGAAGGTGTATCAGATGACCTTGAAGAAGCACGTGGCTTTCCTGCCTCTTCGCTTGGCGCCAAGCAAACTTATGACAATGTGATTTCGCTTTCAAAGTCGCTCAAAAAGGGCTCTAACTTAAATAAAGCTGTTAACAAGCGACTTGGTGGTAAATACGATTCCGACTTTGCTAAGATGGAAGATGCCATTGGTTTAATTCTTGACACGCTTGATGAGTTTGATAGAGAATATCAAATGAGTGAAGGAGCGAATGTTACTGAACTTGAAGAACGCGCTGGCGAAGAATGGTTCACCGCTGAAACACGCGTTAAGTCCAGTGGTCAGCTTTACTCAACCTTTTGGGTTCTGGCCAAGGACCTGAGCGCTGCAAAGAAAAAGGCTGATGATGTATTCAGAGAATTGGTGAAAACATCTTACCCCAAGGATTGGCCAAGTTACCAGAAAAAATTTACTCTTAAGGTAATGAAGGGCGATAACCTTGGTGAGCTGATGCCTTAATATATAAAACTATGAATCAAGATTTCTATATGGTTGTTATTGCAGATAACAACAAAAAGGTTCCGACCATAAAGTCTTTTCCCAAGTCAAGAAGCGGTATGAATGCCGCCTATGCAGAGGTAGAAGGTAAGCCCACTTGGGCAATTCACGCTGTTGACGGTAAAACAAATAAGACAGAATTGGTAGATTCTTCAGCAAGATAAACGGTATATGCAACCTTATACAGACGAGCACCGAGAAGGAAAAAAGATTAGAACCTTTCCCACTGGAGTTGAATCCAGTGAGCTTGTTTGGCATCGGGATCGAGAACACCGTCAGATTAAAGTACTTGAAGGAAAAGGTTGGTTTTTCCAACGGGATGAAGAAGTTCCTTTTGAATTAAAAGAAGGCACTGAGTTTTTCATCACCAAGATGGAATGGCACCGGCTGTTTAAGGCAGGTGATACCGATCTAGTTCTAGAGATTGTTGAGAAGGCCATTCCTTCCTTTAAGAACATAGTTGAAAAGAAACTTGCTAAAGGATACGGCACCGGTCTTGGAGATTCAACCAAAGACAAGCGAAGAGCTCAGTTTAATAAGCAAGCGAAAATGGATGATGACAATCCTGCCGCTTATAAACCTGCGCCTGGAGATGCAAGGGCAAAGACCAAACCAAGTAAGTACACCAAAGCTTATCATAAAAAATATGGTAAGAAAGAAGATACTGACACAAAGGGTTGGGGAACTGATGGTCTTGCAAACAGCTATAAAAAAGCTACACCCGGCCAAACTCCAGAAGAACTGGAAGAAAAGGTTATAAAAGGTCTGCAAAAGAAGGCTGATGAAACAGGTATTGACTATAATATCTTAAAGAAAGTATATGACCGTGGTATGGCCGCATGGAGAACAGGCCACCGACCTGGTGCTACTCCACATCAGTGGGCCTTTGCTCGTGTTAACTCTTTTATCACTGGAGGTAAAACTCAAAAGACTACCGATGCCGATCTTTGGGCAAAGCATAAAGGTAAAAAGGAATCTACCACCTTAGAAGAAAAGCTTATTAAGCCATCTCCGGCACTAAAACAAAAGCTTATAAAGACGGCCGGCCTTACTTCTAAAACTGCAGAAAAGATAATGGCATTGCCTCAACCAATGCTGACATCTGTTATTAATCAACTCATTTCTCTTTCTGCAGAGGTTCAACATGAAGAAGCGGCACCTTGCCCTCCTGCTACTCAAAAGATTGAGATTAATACAAAGAACCGCGACGCAACTATAAAGAAATACAATTATGGCCCGTTGAATGTCGATGAGCCTGGTGATTATTGGGAAAAGATTGCGAAGTACTGGGATACGACAGTTGAAGCTGCGAAGAAATCTGTTTGTGCAAACTGTGTTGCCTTTGACGTCTCTCCCCGCATGAAAGATTGTATGCCTGGAGAAACCTCTGATGACGACGGTGTTCTTGGCTATTGCTGGATGCATCACTTTAAGTGCCACTCTGCAAGATCCTGTCATACATGGGCCAAAGGTGGTCCAATTGATAAGGATGAAACTTCGTTGGATTGGGGCAAGCGAGCAGGAATGAATGAGTCCGAGGAAAGCGTAGAAGAAGGCGTAAATGACCCAGCCATCTTTAAGGCGATATTCCTAGCAGGTGGGCCCGGATCGGGAAAATCATTTACGGTTGGTAAAACCGCGCTGACATCTCTTGGATTTAAGATTGTTAACTCAGACGATAAATTTGAAGCGGCACTGGACAAAGCTGGATTAGAAGCGACGCCTGACAATATATACAGCCCTCAAGGCCAAGCTATTCGTGGTAAAGCAAAAGAACTTACCGCAAAGCAAATGGGTTTATATATCCAAGGGCGACTTGGACTTGTTATTGACGGAACCGGCAAAGACTATGCCAAGATAAAAAGGCAAGCAGTAGCGCTAAAAAAGATTGGTTATGATACATCCATGATCTTTGTTAATACAGATCTTGATACTGCTCTTAAACGAAATAATGAAAGACCCCGCAGTCTTCCAGATGAAAAGGTTAAAGATATGTGGAATGGAGTTCAAACTAATCTCGGTAAATTCCAATCGCTTTTTGGATCTAACTTTATCATTGTAGACAATTCAGAAGGATCTAATATTGAAAAGGCTACAATGTCTGCTTACAAGAAAATGTCAAAGTTTGCAAATGCAGCTCCACAAAATAATATAGCAAAGAAGTGGATTGCCAGCCAATTGCAGGAAGGTGAAGGTAAATATAAAGGAGAAACGTGGGAACAAGGATTCGAGCGAAGGGTAGTTAAAACCACTAAACCCGAACATCTTGAAAAGGGATTCAAGTGGCGCATTAAAGGTAAAGAGCGAGACGAGATTTCAATTAAGCTTTATAAAAAGAAGCCTGACTTTAAAGAATACACCAAGCAAATGAAACGAGTCGCAGGACACGAGTTTGGTGGATAATATATCCAACCCCACCACGATGAAATCATTCAAAAATTATTCCTTAAACGAAGAAACGTTAAATCCTAGCGATTTAAAAATAATAGTTTTAACAGCCGCGGAAGAAGACGAAGAGCCTACCGTAAATAGTCTTGAAGATGTATGCAAAAAGCAAAACATCGAACTTTACAGAATTGTATCCAATAAAGCTTATGCGTCCAAAAAGGACGAGCTAAAAGAAATTCTTGTCATTCATAACTATGACGGAGATGGAAAGAGCTTGGAAATTAAACGCGGTGACAATGTGCTATGCATTGCGAGAAGAACGGCTGCTACAAGTAAGAATGCGGCAATCCTCCACTCAATGCTTTCTGACCACGGGATCTTTTGTATCAATTCACCCGAAAGCGTAAAGACCGCAAGTAATAAATTTAACTCTTATATCAATTTCGTTAACGATAAGGTTCCTACTCCTAAAACCTGTTTGGTCAGCGATATCGAATATATTGATAAAGCTGTTGAAGAGGTCGGCGGAAAGTTTCCTCTTGTTTTAAAAGTCACTGAAGGCCACGGCGGCAAAGGTGTTATGAAAATCGACTCACGGGAGAGTTTGGTATCGGTTATACAAGCTATGCGCGGAGACGATGAAAGCTCTGTTGAATTAATACTTCAAGAACTAAAATCTATTAAAGACGATAGGAGAATTCTTGTATTAAACGGTAAAGCCATCGCAGGGAGTAAACGCAAAAAGATGTCCGGCGATTTTCGTACAAACGTTTCTTTAGGTTCAGCTGTTGAGGCTTATAATCCAACTGAAGAAGAAATTGAATTGGCTATTAAGGCTGCTAAATCTGTTGATTGCTTTTATTGTGGAGTGGATATTATTCAAAGCAATGGGAAGTACTATGTTCTAGAAGTTAATCCTTCTCCAGGATCTAAGGCCAGTTACTTTGATATAGAAAAAGGAAAGAACATAACAGGAACTCAGTTAATTGGTAAGTTAATCAATCGCATACTTGATAAAGACTGTTGGTCATACCAAACAAAACAAGTTGGCGTTCTGGAATACATGAGTTTTCTGAATCCTTCCGTTGGACCGCTGACAGCTAAAATGGATACGGGTAATGGATCCAAAAACTCAGTTGGTGTTACTGACTTAAAGATAAAAGGAAATAAGGTTGAGTTTTATATACAAGGTACCGATAAAAAAATGGTAAAAGATCTTTTACCTAAACTATCTGTTATTAAAAGGAGAGGCGATGAAGGCAATCCTGAAAAGAGACCGATGGTTTTATTTGATGTTAAACTAGGCGATAGGGTTTACAGGGATATTACATTTTCTTTGGCTGATAGAAGTAATATGGATCATCCGATTTTAGTGTCTGCTGACTTTATGTCCATGTGCAAGTTAAGCGTTGATCCCAATAAAGAATTTACATGTGGCACTCCATAATGTTTGTATAAATAATACTATCCCATATGAAATCTTTTAAAAAATATATTGCTGAAGCTGCGGGGAAAAACACGCACATGACGCACATCGAGGATTCCGTTTTATATGGCGGTGTTAAAGGAGCGAAGGAAGCAATCTTTGCTCTACGATCATTAAGAGATATGCTTGCCGGAAACGCAAGTAGCAGCAGTGATGTTACGGTCAAATGGGATGGCGCACCTGCGGTGTTTGCTGGTATTGATCCAAGTGATGGCAAATTCTTTGTTGCTAAAAAAGGTATCTTCAATAAAGATCCAAAGGTATATAAATCAGTTGAAGATGTTAAAGCCGATACCAGCGGCGATCTTCAGGCTAAGCTTATCGTGGCTTTTGAAGAGCTTTCCAAACTTGGTATCAAAGGTGTTCTGCAAGGTGATATGATGTATACCAAATCCGATCTTAAAACACAAAAGATCAACGGTGTGTCACACATTACTTTCCAGCCAAATACGATTGTGTATGCGGTTCCTGCTGATAGCTCTGGCGGGAAGAAGATCAAAGGCTCGAAGATGGGTATCGTGTTTCACACGTCATACAGTGGTACTTCATTCGAGAATATGAAGGCTTCATTTAACGTTGACATTAGTTCTCTTAAGTCTGTTCCAAGTGTTTGGTATCAAGACGCAAGAACACCTGACCTTACTGGTAATGCATTAATGGACGCAGATGAGACCAAAGAGGTTACGACCGCTCTTTCAAATGCTGGTAAGATTTTCCAAAAGATTGCGGGTTCAACCCTTAAAGCGATCGAGAACAATCCGCAACTTGCACAAACTCTTGAAACATATAACAACACATTTGTTCGACGTTCTGAAGAGTTACCCGCTGATTCAAAGAAACACGTTGACGGACTGATTAAATGGGCAGCAGACCGCTATGAAAAAGAGCGGCAGCAACGAAAAAGCGAAAGAGGTAAAGAAGGAGTTAACAAGCGGGAAGAGGAATTCATGAAGTTCTTTTCTCCACAGAACAAAACTAACCTTGCCTTGATATACGATTTGCAAAAAGCTATTGTAGCTGCCAAGCTTATTATCATTAAGAAGCTCGATTCCCTTAAAAAGATTGATACGTTTATTCGCACCAAGAATGGGTTTAAGGTAACAGGTCAAGAAGGGTTTGTTGCAATCGACAAAACAGGCGGGGGCGCAGTTAAGCTGGTGGATAGATTGGAATTCTCTACCAACAATTTCTCACCTGACGTATTAAAAGGCTGGGATCACTAAACCTTATAAATAGTAATAGATGAAATCATTTAAGCAATTTAGTGAAGAAACTGTAAAGCCCTTGGTGATTACCTTTGGTCGGTTCAATCCGCCAACTGTAGGTCACGGGAAACTATTCAAAAAGGTTTCTTCTATTGCTAAGGGTAACGATTACCGTATTCACGCTTCGCAATCAGCTGACCCGAAGAAAAATCCTTTAAGTTATAAAGATAAGATTAAATTCCTCCGGAAGATGTTTCCAGACCATGGAAGGAGTTTTATTCTTGACCCATCTATCAAGAACATTTTTAATGCAGCGAGTAAAGCTCATGATGATGGGTATAATAAATTGATTGTTGTAGTTGGAAGCGACAGGGTTAATGAATTTAAGCAAACCCTTGGAAAATACAATGGTGTAGAAGGCCGGCATGGATTCTATGATTTCCAATATGGTATTGAAGTAAAAAGCGCAGGTGCAAGAGATCCTGATTCCGATGATGCGGTAGAGGCTATGAGCGCAAGTAAAATGCGCGCAGCTGCTGCTGATAACGATCTTAAAACCTTTACCCTTGGAATGCCCAAGAACTTTCGTGGAGTTGCCGATCTAATGAATGCTGTTCGTAAAGGTATGGGGCTAAAGGAATCAACAAACTTTAGAAAACACATTGAACTTGAGACAACTTCGCTCCGCGAGAAGTATATCGCTGGTGAGATTTTTAATGTTGGCGATCGAGTCTTTAATAAAAAGGACGAACAGGAATATGAAATTGCCGAAAGGTTTACTAATTACGTTTCAATTAAAAACGAACAAACCACAAGTAAAGCGTTTATCCAAGACTTAACTATAATAAATTGATAAATAACATCAAATGAAATCATTAAAAGACATCCTTAACGAAGACTCTGCTGCAGAGATTCAATACGATGAAACACCAGATAAAGGTGATTCTGGAACTCTTATTCCTCTTAAAGCAGGAAAGTTTAATAAAAGAAGTTTACTCCGCACTATGAAAAAGCCTGAAGGGGTTATTCAGACAAGCAGTGGTCGCGAGTATACGATTTTCAGCCCAAAAAATACCGAACAGGGTTTTGATACTTCTGAGCTGTGGCTGGATAAATCCATCTTTGCTATGGATCGTGATGGTGCGGAAGTCGAGATTAATTATGATGACATTACAACGTATAGCGAAACATACGATGAAAATGATGCCGCAGTTGTTCGTAGTATGACTTATGACGATGCTCATATGCCTAAAACTAAAATTGATCTTCTTACTGCAATGAAGAGGGAACTTCGAAGCATGAAGGTCGCCGATATTAAAGCAAGTTACCAATATATTAAAGCTGCTCATTGTAATACAAAAGAAGGTATGCAAGGGATCGGAACAAAGAAAGACATGCTTACGGCAATGATGAAGGATTTGCGAGGTATGAAAAAAGATGCACTAATGGCTTCTTATGGATACATCAAGGCCGCTCATTGTGGACCTCAAGAAGGTGCACATGAAGATGAAATGTTAAATGCCTCGAGTTGTACAAGTGAAGAAACCGAAATTTCTGAGGCAGTCGACTTTAGTAACGTTTCTGATGAGGCCTTACTCTCATGGATCCCGTGGGCGAAATATAAAATCAAAAAAACTAAATCTTCGATAAAATTGTCTAAGCAAACCAACACGCAGGACTTTAAAAAGGACCTTGACTCTGCTGAAAAGGAAGCTGAAAAACGTGGCCTAAAGGTTGAAGAAAACGAAATTTCTGAGGCAATCAACTTTAGTAAGGTTCCTGATGATCAATTGATTGCTTGGATTGGAAAATTCCGAACAGTCCTGACCAAGGCTGGGTTACCTTTGGAAGTTGATCGCTATGTTAAAGGTAATCCTTGGTCCGACTTTAAAAAGGACTTTGCCTCTGCTGAAAAGGAAGCTAAAAAACGTGGCCTAAAGGTTGAAGGCGTTGATCTTGAAGAGATGAAGACAAAGGATGATGACCTTGCGGTTATGATTTACGACTACATCGGAGCAGACACCGAAGGCCTTCCTTTGAAGACGCTTATTCACCAGGCTGTTGGAAAATACTTTGGCTCTCAGAAAGATAAAAAAAAAGTGAAGGCGTGACCGAAGCAACTTCTCGGACGCTAAAAACCCAAAAGCCTTTCGACGCGAACTCCGAGCTAATGAGAGTGGTAAACTCCCTTGACCAAATCGCGCTAAATAGCTTGTGGGATTATAAAATTATTGATAAGAAACGTCCGCTTGATGTAGAAGGAGCGATATTCCCTCTATATAGAGAAGCAACACTAAAAATCTTTAACGTAAGGGGTGAAGATCCCTTTAGCGACGAGCAGAAAAAGTATCTGCTGGATGTTTATGCGAAGGCTCAAAAAGGAGCAGGCTTCGGAGTAGGCCGGAAGTGGAGCAAGATGGAATTCTCAAGAGATGGTATGGAAGCTACCGCTAAAATCATTGTCCGCTCAAAAGAGATTTTTGACAAAAACCAATATTAAAATATGGCGGAATATACAGACATCTTTGTTGACCAAGGGAGTAATTTTTCTACTACTATCGAGGTTACTGATACCAACCAGTCAGCGACCGACTTAACAGGGTACTCCGCCCGAGGAGAAATCCGTAAGTCGTACACCTCTTCGCTCGCGGCTACTTTCACTGCTGATATTGACTCTGATCCAACGACCGGAATTGTTACAATCTCATTGACTCCGACGCAGTCCGCTTCATTAAAGGCTGGAAGGTATGTGTATGACGTTGAGGTTTATATTGACAACTCGCCTGAGGAAACCGTTCTTAGAATCAGTGAAGGGCAGATACACGTCACGGCTAGAGTAACACAACCTTAGTAAAAAGTTTTCTTTTTACCTTTACAGGATTAAAGGATTTTGGTATAATAGATCTATGGTCGTTAAGGATTCTACTTAACTTTATTCCCGAAGGGATCTACTAGTTATATATACTATATGATTAGTAATAGTAATCTTAATGCGTCCAACTTTAATCTATACGCTGCACAGAATTATATAAATCCAAGGGTTCTGGACGTGGATGAGTTTTACGAGGATCTTTACAGATTCAAGTATCTTAAGAAGTTATTTACTAAGTACGAAAATGGTAAAGGCCTGCACGAAAGGTTGATACTCAATCACCTTATTTTGATTTATAATGTCTTTAAGATGGAGGCTGCGACCAATATGTGTTTCTTTAAGATAAATGAAAAAAGTTGGCCTGCGTTAAAAACATTTATTCTTTTTCTTTCCTACATTAAGGAAGAAGATCTTATAAATATACCTAGCGACCTTTACGTAGCTAAGAAACTACAAACTCTCTAAAAATGCTTTCATTAACTGACCGATTCTATGCCCTTCGATTTTTGCGATTGCTGACCACCCCTTGGGAAAAAACCAACGCATTTAAGGCTGGCATTATTGATGCAAACGGGAATGTATTACGTAAGGCAAAGGGTAGCGCGGATAAAAAGGTCTATAATGTTTTTCACAAGTTAGTATATAACTTAAAGCGCCTTCTTAATAAGGTACCTGCAGTAGGAAAGACTACATTAGCCAGTTACGCTGCGGCGCTGTATTTGATTAAAGAACACACCAATCTAAAAGACGAACAATTGGCTAGTATTATTGAAGAAGCTTTTGGATTCGATCCCACTACCAACTTGCTCGCGGAAGAATCCATCGCTCACCTAGACGAAAACGGCTGTTTAACTCAGGGTAATTATGAGTTTTGCGACGAGACGATTTACTCGAAAAACGGCGATGAGCAACCTGGGTATTACAATATTATAACAGTAACTGAAGAAAATAAATTTCCCATCGGCAAGGTTTTCGGCCAACCAATTTTTCAACTCATTGATGCAGACACGGGATCTACTGTGATTGTTTCAAATACTCAACTCAACTCAATAACAAACTAATTACCATGGAAGAAGATATGATGTCAACAGGCTCAGTTGCATTTAAGCCAAGACCTTTTTTAAAGAAGGCTAAAGATGGGAAAGGAACGTATTGTTTACAACGCCCATCACAGGGAGCAAACTGGAAAATGTTTACCGTTTGTTCAGAAACTTTTAATAAATTCGAGACCGGCCGTTATAAATTTGAACGGTGGGCTAAATACCTCAATCTTCAGGATGAGGCTGAAAAGGCAGTATACGACTTTGCCACGGCTAACCGCACGAAAACAGTCGTTCTTCAAGACTCCGAAACCGGAGCGCTTCGAGCCATTCGTAGACTCGACAGATAATCTACGAATAGCTTAAATTCATAATACCTCTGTTTTTTATTTACAGCAGAGGTATTATTTTGTATAATAGTCTAAACACCACACTAATAGTACACACATGCCAACAATTTTTGAAGAACAAATCAGCCGGAAACCAAATCACTACCCATGGACAGAAGACTTTATTGAGTCAATGCATAATGGGTTTTGGACAGATAAAGAATTTAGCTTTAAGTCAGATGTCCACCAATTTAAAACAGAGTTAACAGATCAGGAAAGGGAAATCATTGTACGAACACTTTCAGCAATTGGCCAAATCGAAGTAGCGGTTAAAAGCTTTTGGGCCAAGCTTGGGGAGAACCTTCCCCACCCTGCGCTGCAAGACCTTGGCTATGTTATGGCCAATACAGAAGTGATTCATAACAATGCGTATGAGCGGCTCCTCTCTGTTCTTGACATGGAAGACATCTTTGAGGAGAACCTTAAGCTTGACTGGATTCAAGGGCGGGTAAAGTATCTTCGTAAGTATACACACCGATTTTATAAGGACAGCAAAAAGCAGTATCTTTACGCTCTTATTCTTTTTACGCTGTTTGTCGAAAACGTTTCGTTGTTTAGCCAATTCTATATTATCAATTGGTTTGCCCGATACAAGAACGTGCTAAAGGACACCGACCAGCAAGTCAAATACACCCGCCAAGAAGAGAACATTCACGCAATGGTTGGAATGAAGATCGTGAATACTATTCGACAAGAGCTTCCCGAGTTATTTGACGAAGAGCTTGAAGAAAGAATTGGTGGCGAAGCAGAGGAGGCGTTTAAAGCCGAAGCTAAAATTGTTGATTGGATGATTAACGGTATTCAAGAACCGGGCCTTAACGCAGACATCGTAAAGGAGTTCATTAAGAATAGAATTAATAGTAGTATGGAAGGTATTGGGTTCAAGAAGCCTTTTGAGATTGACAAAACCCTGCTTGAAGAAACTATGTGGTTTGAAGAAGAGCTTCATGGAAATAACATGACTGACTTTTTTCATTCTCGTCCCGTTGAGTATTCAAAGAAAAGCCAAAGCTTTGATGAAGACGATCTCTTTTAATTAAGAGTGATATATAATCTACCAATACATAATGGAAAAATATTACTGGCTCAACAAAGACTCTCGAAAGTTCCTCGAGCGGGGTTATCTTCTTGAAGAGGAAACTCCTGAGCAACGTTGTAAAGACATTGCCAACACCGCAGAAAAGATTCTTGGTATAAAGGGATTCTCCAAGAAGTTTGAAGAATATCTCGGTCAAGGTTTTTACTCGCTTTCTAGTCCAATCTGGAGTAACTTCGGCCGTGAGCGTGGTCTTCCTATTAGTTGTTTTGGATCCTTTATCGACGACACGCTTGAAGAAATTGCAGGAGCCAAGCTTGCCGAAGTTTCTATGATGACCAAATACGGCGGAGGGACATCCGCATATTTTGGTGCATTACGTGGTCGGGGTGCTCCTATTAGTACTGGAGGAACAAGTACTGGTGCGGTTCATTTTATGGAGCTTTACGACAAGCTTATGAGCGTGGTATCTCAGGGAAACGTTCGCCGCGGTTCCTTTGCTGCTTACCTTCCAGTTGATCATCCTGACATTGAAGAGTTTCTGAAGATTCGTGGTGAAGGTCATGAAATCCAAGAGATGAGCATTGGTGTTACCATCTCTAATGAATGGATGAAGTCCATGGTTGAAGGCGATAAAGAAAAGCGTCGTATCTGGGGATTGGTTATCAAGAAGCGTTTTGAAAGCGGGTATCCTTATCTGATGTTCTCGGACAATGCCAATAATGCAGCTCCACAGGTGTATAAAGACAAAGGTAAAACCATTTATGCTAGTAACCTTTGCAACGAAATTATGCTTAGTTCGGACGTGAATGAAAGCTTTGTTTGCAACCTATCCTCGCTTAACCTTGAGAGATGGGACGAGATTCAAGTAACAGATGCGGTGGAAACGCTGACGTATTTTCTTGATGCTGTTATGTCTGAGTTCATAACAAAGACAGAAGGTATCCCTCACATGGATGCGCCTCGCAATTTTGCCATCTCTCAGCGCGCTCTTGGTATTGGGGTTCTTGGTTGGCACTCTTATCTGCAACAGAAGATGATTCCGTTTGAAGGCCTTCAGGCTCAGATGCATAACAATCAAATCTGGAGTACCATTCGTATTAGAACAGATGCAGCCTCGGAAGAACTTGCTGAAAAGTACGGAGAACCTTCTCTTCTTGAGGGATACGGCCGACGGAATGTTACTACCCTTGCCATTGCACCAACAACATCAAGTTCGTTTATTCTTGGCCAAGTATCACCAAGTATCGAACCGCTCAACTCAAACTATTTTACAAAGGACCTCGCCAAAGGGAAGTTTACCTTTAAGAATCCTTACCTTAAATCCTTACTACGGGAAAGAGGACTAGACACACAAGAAGTATGGCTAGAGATTCTTCAACATGGTGGTAGTGTTCAACACCTTGCTGAGTTAAGCGAAGAAGAGAAGGACGTGTTTAAAACCTTTGGTGAGATATCTCAAAAGGAGATTGTTATTCAAGCTGCTCAACGACAGCAGTTTGTTGATCAAGGACAAAGCCTTAACTTAATGATCCCGCCAAAGGCTAAACCAAAAGAAGTAAATGAACTGCTGATCTACGCTTGGGAAAGTGGGATAAAGGGAATGTATTACCAAAGAAGTGGTAACCCTGCGCAGGAACTTGCGCGATCATTAAACACATGTAAGTCGTGTGAAGGATAGAAAAATGATTACTGATAAACGTTGCTCGAACTGTAATGCTTCCTACGAAATCGCGTGGGACGATAATGAAGAGGCGTCTTTCTCCGACGTAGAAGATACCGACATGGACTACGATGATTACGACAAAGAAGAATTCCCGCAATATTGTCCATTCTGTGGTTCGCACGAGTCCTACGACGGATCGCTTTAATTTTCTTATAGATAGATAATGTGGATCTATCAAGGCAAGGAATTTACATCAGACATGATCGGCGATTATGTTGGGTTTGTATATTGCCTTACAGATACCGAAAACGATAAGAAATATATCGGGAAGAAAAAGTTTACACGGAAGATAACTCGTCCCCCGCTTAAAGGTAAAAAGAGAAAACGGCGGTCAGTTGCTGAAAGTGATTGGCAAACATACTACGGTTCAAGTCCTGAAACCAAAGCTCTTGTAGAAGAATTTGGCGGAGAACGATTTAAGAGGGAAATACTTCACCTTTGCAGCGGCCTTGGTGAGATGAGCTATATGGAACTAAAGGAGCAGGTTGATCGTGAAGTGCTGCTAAGTGATGAATACTATAACGGAATTATCCAAGCGAGGATCCATCACAGCCACGTTAAAAACCTCAAAAAATGATTTACATCCTTCCCTTTCTATGGTATAATAGTAGTAACAAACAAAATCTATACCAAAATGATTATCGTAGACTTCTCTGGAATCTCAATCTCTACTGTGTTCTCACAGCCAAAATCTAATCTAGACGAAAACTTATTGCGTCATATGATTCTCAATTCGTTGAGAATGTACAATCTCAAATACCGCGATGAGTACGGTAAATTAATTGTTGCTTGTGATGCGGGGAGTTGGCGAAAAGGTACCTTTCCCGAATATAAAGCTGCTCGTAAAAAGAATCGGGAAAGCTCGGGCATGGATTGGAAATCAATCTTCGAGAGCATTAACAAAGTAAGGGATGAGATTGACGAGTATCTTCCGTTTCCAGTAGTGCAGGTAAGCAATGCTGAAGCTGATGACGTTATTGCAACCCTTGTAGAAACAACCCAAGAGTTTGGCAACCACGAAAAGGTTATGATCATCAGTGCTGATAAAGATTTTATTCAGCTTCAAAAGTACGACAATGTTCAGCAATTCAGTCCTCTTACCAAGAAACTTGTAAAGGATACCAACCCGCATAAGTATCTTTTCGAGCATGTAGTTCGTGGTGACAGTGGTGACGGTGTTCCTAATGTTCTTTCAGCTGATGACGTATTTGTTTCCGAATCACGCCAAACACCGCTTCGAGCTAAGAAGATTGAAGAATGGTACAATGCTTCTCGTAATGGCGACATGAAAGAGATTCTTGATGAACAAACATATCGCAATTATATCCGTAACAAAAGTATGATTGATCTTTCTCAGATTCCGGAAGATGTTGTGTCCCAAATCAGGGAAGAATACAATAAAAAGGAAGTTAAGCCAAACGGAAAGGTTCTTAATTATCTCATTACTCGTCGGTGCAGTCAGCTTGTAGCTTGCGCAGAAGAGTTCTTTATCAAGTGATATATAATACTAGAAACAACAATATAACGTTTACAATGAAAAAACAAACACCGAAAAATAATAGGACCAAACTCCCTCACGAATTATTTCAGCTTTGTGAAGAAGCCGAGGGAGTTCCAGAACGGGTAAAGCTTTTACAGGATCATGCAACCTTTGGAATCAAAACACTTCTTCAAGCCAATTATAAAGAAGGCGTTGAATTTGATCTCCCAGAAGGAACACCTCCTTATAAAGAAGACGAAGCTGTGGCAGGGAACCAAGCCCGCCATTTTGAAAAGCTTGTCAAACAACTTCGCCATCTTGTCAAACAATCACCATTGCCAGCGCTCAAGAAAGAAACTGTTTATATTAAACTTCTTGAATCGTTATGCGCTGCTGACGCTAAGATTGTGATTGCTGTAAAGGATAAGAATCTTAAAGGTCTTTATAAGACACTTACTGAAGCTACTGTTCGCAAAGCATTTCCAACACTGCTCGGTGATAAATAAAATGACTTACGTATACTGCTGCGAAACATGTGGTGAGACTTGGGAAGAAAGTCATCCCATGGATAACAGAGATGATCCCGTGGGCGATCCTTGTCCATACTGCGAGACTGGCAAGAAAAAAAGAAAGGCCACCGCAGTGCAGCTGTCCTATTCTGGTACAAAGTCGACGATTAATAGAGCGGGAGGCGATTGGAATTGTTTGCTTAAAAAGATTCATAAGAACTCAGGAAAGCAATCGCAAATCAAACACGAATAATTATTCAATGAAATTGAATAAGGCGCATCTCAGGTATCCAGTTCACCGGGGAATTAACGTGGGTAACAGCTATTGGTATCCAAGTGACTACGTTGAATGGAAAAGGTGCCCGAGATGCAGTCTTGTTCCAAAGGTTAGAATCACGGAGGATATGCAACGAACCGCATGCGGTTGCTGGAGGTCGTTAGGCGATAGATGGGAAGTAGGAGCTGAGTCAAGAAGCTCTTATGTGGCTAGAAAAGGATCAGATAAAGGTTATAACTTTTCTGCTTTAAAGGATAACTGGAATACATAC
>Ga0181559_10003344_pt1 | contig 15785 bp, 15 predicted proteins | sample 011ome_21_FD_133752 | JGI IMG/M metagenome (GOLD analysis project Ga0181559, IMG submission 133752) | Coastal salt marsh microbial communities from the Groves Creek Marsh, Skidaway Island, Georgia - 011508AT metaG (megahit assembly) | ecosystem: Environmental > Aquatic > Marine > Intertidal...
GGCTGTCAGGAGGCGGGACTGGCGGTTGGCGCAATCAACAGTCCTGAGGATGCTTTTGAAGACCCGAATTTTAAGGCCCGGGGCTTTCAAGTCCCCGTCCATCATGACGATTTGGACACAACGTTTACCTATCCGGGGGCGCCCTACAAATTGCCCCGGAGCCCCTGGTCAATCAGTCGACGCGCGCCCCATCTCGGAGAACATAGCGATCAACTTTGGAGTGAGCTCCAATGAGTCCTGCGCAATACTGTATTCTAATGCTCGAGATGGACCGCCCTTAGGCCAGTTAAGTCCGACACCCGCACAGGAGTTACGTTAGAATCGATGCACACCAGGAGAATATGATATGGCAACACAGCTGATCCCAGGGGCAACTTTTCCCGCCCTGTCGCTCAACATCGTGGGTGGCGATACGCTTTCGCTTCCGGCAGATCTCAATGCCACCTATACGGTGGTGTTGTTCTATCGCGGACATTGGTGACCCTTCTGTCGCCGACTGTTAGCCGGCTACGAAGAGAGACTTGACGAGTTCAAAGCACTGGATGTCAACATTATCGCTGGCACCGTCGACAGCGAATCCGACACGGAGGCCGTGGCGGCACCTTTGTCCTTTCCCGTCGCACATAGCATGCAACGCGCAGACGGGGACATAATCGGGGCTTGGTGGGATGACCGACGAGACCACATACAGCCGTCCGAATTTATTTTACGGGGCGATCGAGTGATCGCATCTACCTACAGTAATTCTCCCGTGGGGCGGATGGACCCGGCTGAAACTCTGACACTGATCAGCTTCATTGACGCCATGGCTAAAAAAAATAACTGACGTAATCGTGCCCGGGTAAAACCACCCGGTGAAGGACTCTATATGCTGAACCTATCTATCCCTGAACATATTCAACCGTTACGCAACCGGGTGCTGAACTTCATCGAGCAGGAAATCTATCCCGTGGAGAAAGCGCTGACCGAGGACAAAGTCACCAGCCGGCGCGGTGAGGTCATGGCGGATCTTATGGCCAAAGCAAAACAGCAGGGGTTGTGGGCGCTCGGCCATCCAGAGGAAATTGGCGGCGGTGGTTTGCCGTTTATGGACTACGTCTTCATCAACGAGGTCGTTGGACGCAGCGAGATCGCCATGGTTGCGCTCGGTACGCATTCCCTGCAAGACTCATTGATGCTGCACCGCTATGCCAGTCCCGAGTGGCGCGACAAATATCTGCAACCCTTGGTGGATGGTGAGGTATTCCCTTCCTTTGGCATGACCGAACCGGACGTCGCCAGCTCCGACCCGACCCAATTACAGACTAAAGCCGTTCTGGAAGGGGATGAATGGGTCATTAATGGGCGCAAATGGTTCACCTCGGGTGCGGGCAACGCGGCCTACACCACGGTGATGGTGCGCACTGAGGATAGTGATACACCGGATCATTCCGCTTTCTCAATGATTGTTGTCCCCACCGACACGCCCGGATACAACATCATTCGAGACGTCAAAGTCATGGGCCAGGCTGACGGTCACTACGAAGTGGTGTACGACCAGGTGCGCGTACCCAAAGACAACCTCCTGGGACCACGAGGCCAAGGGTTCAAGATCGCTCAGGACCGCTTGGGTCCGGGCCGCATTTTCCACTGCATGCGTTGGCTCGGCCAAGCACAGCGTGCGTTCGACCTGATGTGCGAGCGCGCCAACAGTCGAGTCGCGTTTGGTAAACCCTTGGCAGAGCACCAGCAAATTCAAAAATTTGTATTCGATTCCGCGGCCGATATACAAGCGAGCCGACTGCTCACACTGCACGCGGCCCAAAAAGTGGATCAGGGCGACGAAGCGCGCATCGAAATTGGCTTGATCAAGGTGTTCGGCGCGAAGATGCTTCACAACGTGATTGATCGAGCCGTACAGGTGCATGGCGCGCTGGGCGTTACTGAAGATACACCATTAGAACGGATGTACCGCCACGCTCGCTTCGCCCGTATATACGACGGTGCTGACGAAGTACACGTACAGAACACCGGAGGTCGTATTTTACGTCGATACGCCAACGGCGAGGGGTTCGATTTCGGTATGCGCTAGGCAGCCCGCCTTCATCTGCCGGCCGCCTTGACGCCTGTCGAACCGCGACAGTCGACTCTCGTTATCTGAGACTATGCTGATCGGCTGCATAGATCAGTTCCCCGTCGACGAAGGTGAACGCTGGTTGCACCGACTCCGGCTGCCTTAAAGCTTCTGCCAACGGACGGTCCAGCAGGCACAGATCCGCACAAGCTCCAGGTTGGATACGCCGAATCAAGCCACCCGGGTCGTCCGGCGGATTGAGGTAGCCCATCAGCGCCTGCTGTGCGGGCACACACTCCGGTTGACCCAGCACCGTGCCGTTTTCTGTACGCCGATGCGTTGCCGCTGCGATAATGTGCCACGGATTAAGAGGCCCATAGGGCGCATCAGAACTGACAATCACAGGCACGCCAGCCGCTACGAGAGATCCATAGGGATACAATGCATCCACATCAGCCGGATCAGCTTGCTGACGCAAGCGTTCCCCTCGTTGGGTGATAAACCCGGGTTGCGTCACGACCACCGCGCCACTGGCAACCAGCTTCGGGATCATGTCACGGCGAATCACGCCTCCATGTTCGATACGCGCGCCCTGCCTGACTTCAGCCATCTCCAGTGCAGTCAGGGCCATCAAGAGTTCAACATGGCTCACGCAGTGAAATGCCACCCTTCGGTCTTGAGCATGAGCGCCAGCCACCCGCTGGACCAGATCGGTCAGATCCGGTAGCTCGTCTTCATCCAGCATGACCTTTAGCACGCCAGCACCCAGCGCCTCATTACCCATCAGTGTGAGCTTTTGCCGCAATTCACCCTGCTCAATCGCTTGTCTGAACCCCTTCAAGCTGCTCGGATCATTCGTGTACGAAGCGTCCGTCACGCCCGTTACACCGTAACTGGCCAGTTGTTCTGATAACCCCGTCAGATTTGGCGCTGAGGCCTGGCGCAACCGGTGACCCAGCCAATCATCCAGCCGCCACAAGCGACCCGTGGGCAGGCCGTCAGCATCTCGTTCGACGCCCGGCGGACACTCAGCCGAGGCAACTTTTAAATGACTCAACGCCAGCGAGTTCAATATCCATAGCTTACCGCTGCTGTGCTGCACACGTAGGGGTCTATGAGCACATAATTGATCGAGCGCGGTACAATCGAGGTCACCAGCGATCGATTCATGATAGCCAACGACACGAATCCATCCCGCGCCTGACATTGCCCCCAGCGCTTGCCCGAATCCCGCCCTATCCGTGATTTGCGCCTGGGCGCAATCAAGCGACCTTTGCGCGGCTGCGGCTGCCCGCAAGTGCAGGTGATGATCGTGCAAACCCGGCAGCAGTGCCCTGCCCTGTGCCCGAATACAGGCGACATCACTGGCCACAGGAGACAGGACATTCGCCATCGCTAAAATTTCAGTTGAAAAACGTACATCGCATCGATGCCCGTCAACCTGCGCGTCTTTTATCAGCAGAGTCTGCTTAGATGTTATATTCAAGGCTATGCTTCGCACTCTTTCTACCCAACAGCTGCGACAGATCAACGCCTCCGCTTATCTGGCACAAGAGCATTCTGTCGTGAGCGGGGTCAACTATCTAGTCGTCGACCTAAATGACGATGCCACCCGCTTGCCCCTGCCAGATCACTGGCCCGGCTGTGTGGTTATTGGGCTGGGCAGAAATTGCGCCAATACCGATGTCACGGTCACCAGCAAAGCCGACCTGGAACACCTCACCGCGGCGATTGATGCGCAACCCGTGGCGGCAGCTACTCTGACACAGCTATTACGCCATAACGCCCTGTCCTCGGCCGCACAGGGGCTACTCGCCGAATCCATGGCTTATTCCATGCTGCAACAAAGCGAAGGCTTCAGGACCTGGCTTGCGCAAGACCACAGGCCTTCCCCACGGCAGGACCCACAACCCATCCTGCAGATTGATCGTGAAACTGCGCTGGGCGGAGCAACCCTCACCCTCACATTCAACCGTCCTGATACCCACAATGCTTATAGCCAGGCTTTGAAAGATGCCTTGTGCGAGGCTCTCCAGCTGGCCGAATCCGACCCTACGATCCGCCATGTTCGTCTGGCCGGCAATGGTCCTTCGTTTTGCGCCGGCGGCGACCTGTCTGAATTTGGAAGTGTCGTCGACGCCGCTGAGGCTCACCTGAGCCGCACCACACGCAGCGCCGCGATCCTCCTGAATCGTCTGAATTGTCACACCTCAACCCAAGTGCACGGCGCCTGCATTGGCGCTGGCATCGAGCTACCGGCTTTTACCCAACACATCTCAGCTCACCCCGACAGCTATTTTGTGCTTCCGGAAGTTGCCATGGGGCTGGTTCCCGGCGCGGGCGGTACGGTCAGCGTTCTGAAACGTATTGGTCGCCATCGATGTGCCTGGATGGCACTGAGCGGCGCGCGAGTAAACGCCGCCACCGCTCTGCAATGGGGTCTTATAGATCGGGTGGAGGGTTAACTCTCACTCAGGCGCGCTTTGACCACACGTCGCAGCAATTTGCCCGTTTCGTTGTACGGCAACTCATCCCAGACCTCGACTAATTGGGGCACTCGCGAGCTGCGCAGATGTTCAAGCACAAATGCCTGTAACTCTGCGGGGTCAATCGTCGCGCCTTTGCGCGCTACCACTGCGGCCGCGACCCCTTCACCCCACTGCTCGTCAGGTATACCGACGACCGCCGCATCCAACACAGTTGGATGCGTAAGCAAGAGGTCTTCTATTTCACCCGGCGAAAGATTCTCCCCTCCTCGGACAATGACGTCGTCTGCGCGACCCTCCAAAAAGAGGTAACCCTCTTCATCCATACTGCCGGCATCACGGGTGGGAAACCAACCCTGCGCGTCCGTTACCGAACCACGGCCCTCATATTCTCCGGAGACCTGCTCGCCGCGCACATAGATTTCACCGCGCTGACCCGGGGCCAGCAAATTCCCCTCGTCATCTCTGATTTCTATTTCGACGCCCGGAAGCGCCTGCCCGACGGAAACCAGACGTCGTCTGAGATTTTCGTCGGTCGCCGCTTCGGCTTCCCGGTGTTCTTCCGGCCCGAGCACCGCGATCGTTGAGCTGGTTTCTGTCAGACCGTAAGCGTTTGAAAAGTCGGTATCAGGAAACAGCTTCATGGCTTTTTCAATCACTGACAATGGCATTTTACCGCCACCGTAGGAGAGGCTGCGCAGGTGAGGCATGTCCGCTGACGATTGTCCTTCCAAGGCATCAACAATACGCGCTAGCATGGTAGGCACGACAAATGCAGTCGATATCCGATGTTTGCGGGCGAGGTCTATCCAGGCTTCAGCAGTGAAATTGGGTAATTGCACAACATGTCGTCCTGAATAAACCGAACTCAGTACGGCGGCAATGCCCGCAATATGATAGGGCGGCACACAAACCAGCGCCGCGTCGTCGTCGTCCGCACTGGCAAACTCAACCGAGGTGAGGATGTAGGACACCAGATGCTTATGTCGTAACACCGCCGCTTTGGGCTCACCCGTAGTGCCGCTCGTAAACAATAAAACCGCAACGTCATCCGGGTCCATGGACCAAGCATCAGCGATGGTTTCAAGGTGATGTTGATCATCAACAAATGCCGCGGTTTCAATTGTGGCCACATCGTTGACCGCGCCCAGGCGGTCGATTCGCTTGGGTTCGGTGACCAGATAAGCTGGCGTCACCCGCTTAAGCAAAGCCTCTATCTCGTCATCAGTCAGGCGGTAATTGAGTGGTACATAAGGCACACCCGCCCAGGCTGAGGTGAAAAGACTGATCGGCGTACCCAGATTACTTACGTCTAATTTGACCAGACGCTGCGCTTCACTGGAACGCACCGTTGCCGCCCGCGCACGAGCGGCTTCAAACAATTGGGCATACGTCAGTGACTGTCCACTGCTACCGTCAGTGAAAGCTATCCGGTCTGGAAATGCACCACTGGTCATTTCCAGCAACATCATTATGTTCATGTCAGTACCGTGTCGTAGGTGGCGTTTTAGTCGGTTTTAGGCAGTTTCTTGGTGTCTTTCTGTAGCAATAATTCGCCATTCACCGCCAGACTACCCTCACCGGCCTTCACACAAAGTACTTCCAGCGTTTCATCCGCATTGATGTAACGCTTACCTATGACAATCCCGACAGCGTGGTCAGGGTTAATATCCACGCGTTCGGCATCCGCTCCGGCATCCACCATCGTCGCGCCGCCACAGGTCAGGTCCACCTCACCACCGGGCGACGTGACCACCATGATTTCACCGTCACATACCGCACTCTTGAAGCGCGCACCTGTTTTCAATTCTGACATACCGATCCCCTCAACTACTCAAATCAAAGACCAAGGATTCTAAGGACATTCTTGGCTGTTGACAAAGCCTTCGCGTACCCCGTCTACTTAATGTTTTCATCGAGCATTCTGGGGAGCAACGTGCATGGAAGTGTCAATCGGTATCGGATCAGCTTACTACAATGGTGAAGACTGGGATCAGCTGGTGGACTACACCGTCGCCGCAGACAAGATGGGGGTCGCGCAAGCCTGGTCAGCCGAGGCCTGGGGGATGGACGCCATTGTGCCATTGGCTTATCTGGCGGCAAAAACAGAACACATTCATTTAGGCACGGGCATCCTGCAAATCAGTTCCCGGGTACCCTCCATGATCGCCATGACCGCACAAAGCCTGGACACCGTTTCCAAGGGTCGCTTTATTCTGGGCCTCGGTGTCAGCGGTCCACAGGTTGTTGAGGGTCTGCATGGTGCAGCCTTCGCCAAGCCTCTATCGCGTTTGCGCGAGTGCGTCGAAATCTTACACATCGCGCTGGCTGGAGAAAAACTCGCATATGACGGCGACCACTACCAGCTGCCACGCCCAGGCGGAGAGGGCAAAGCGATCCGCTTATCGCAACCACCGCGACCGAATCTACCGATTTATCTCGCCACTTTGGGGCCAAAATCCCTGGAAATGACCGGCGAACTGGCCAATGGCTGGCTGGGCACATCGTTCCTGCCAGAACACTCAGATGTTTTCCTCAGCCACCTCAAAGCGGGCGCAGACAAGGCGGGCCGTAGTCTTCACGATCTGGATATACAGGCCGGGGGTTACTTTGAAATTGGTGAAAATGTAGAGGCGCTGATTGCGGCCCGTAAACCCGCTATGGCCTTCACACTGGGCGCCATGGGTTCGGCTAAGACCAACTTCTATAATGATGCTTACTGCCGCGCAGGTTATGAAGACACCGCTAAAGAGGTTCAGGGACTGTGGGTCAGCGGCAAGCGCGACGAGGCCATTCGGCGGGTACCAGACGAACTGGTCCTGATGTCCAATCTCATCGGCACCGAAGACATGGTCAAAGAGCGCTTACAGGCTTTCTCCGCCTGCGGCGTGAACACTCTGCGATTATCGACCGGTGGTGAAACCTGGCCTGAACGCACCGCAGCACTCGATGAAGCTATGGACCTGATCAACCGCACCTCGATGAGTTAGCCGTTTGCCAACCGTCTATCACCCCCGTCAGGCGGTGCGCGGTTTGCTGATCGACCGCGCGCAGCGCGAGGTATTGCTCATTCAATCGTTAGTCCCGGATACCAATACGCTGATCTGGCTGGCGCCGGGCGGCGGCTTAGAGCCCGGCGAGGCACCGCTAGACGGGCTGTTCAGGGAGATCAGCGAGGAGACCGGGTTGACTATTAACGCAGCGACCGGGCCAGTTTGGACGCGACGCATGAAATTTACCTTGTACGGTAAAGCCTGGGACCAATCGGAGGCATACTATTATGTGCCGGTCACCAAATTTGAACCCAACGCGCGGCTCAATCCGGCACAAAACGAACGCAACAGTTTCAGAGCTTTTCGCTGGTGGAGTGCAGAGGCGATTGCAGCCGCAACCGATGAAATTTTTGTGCCGCTGACGTTTGCCGACCACTATTCCAGGCTGCTCAATGACGGCCCCAGACAACCCGCCTACGATGTAGGGCGCTGATCAATCACCTTGGACGCTGGAGAACAATCCGTGCATGGCGTCCACCACTTCAGGCACCACAGCGGCCGGCAAATTGTGACCCATATCGGGATAAACGACATAAGTTGAACCATCGATCAATGCGTGTGTGTGTTCACCATGTGGCGGTGGCAATAACGTATCCTCTGCCCCATGCAAAACCAGCGTCGGAACAGCAATCGTTTGCACCTGCGCAGATCGATCACCTGCGGCCACTATGGCCATCAATTGACGCGGCATCGCTTCAGGGTAGATACCCATTTCATTCAGCTCGGAACTGGCATCACCCTCAGTGTCTGCAATGCCTAACAGACCGTCCGCCGCCTGCTCTTCGGGTTGGGGCAAATGCGGCGCTCCTGTGGTCGACATGATCGATACCAAAGATTGAGTTCGTTGCGGATGCTCAGCGGCGATAATCTGCGCGATCATCCCGCCCATCGAAGCGCCAACCACATGGGCATGCGACAAATTCAGCACATCCATCAGGCCAATCGCATCCTGCGCCATATCCCTTAGGCTGTAGGGCGCATTGACCTCAAACCCCAAGGCATTCTTCAGCATCTCCCACCAAAGCACCGGCGTGCCGAGGGCGTCTAATCGGGCGGAATCACCGGTATCTCGATTATCAAACAAGATGACTCGATACCCTTTATCGAGCAATCCCTGAACAATATCCTGCCCCCACAGTCGATGAGAGCCGGTCAAACCCATCACCATCAAAACCGCAGGTGAATCATCCGGCCCCACGCTCTTGTACGCGATGTCAACGCCGTTAATGGCCGCAACCGTCAAGGGTTCGTCGCCTGTATAGTCGGCTCGCACCGAGCCTGTCATCAGGATCAGTGACCACAGAATTCCGACGGCAACCCGGAAGAAACGAAGGAACGGGGTGGTTCGGGTCAACATAATAGCCTCTCGTGTTAACGTTAAATCTAGGTCAGATGCACCGGCAGCGCTTGGTATCGATGCCACCCCGGTACCGCGGCCAACTGTAACTCAGTGCTGGGCACAGCCAGACGCAGGACATGACTGCGTTCCAAAAGCACGCTCAGAGCAACCTTAGCTTCCATCCGCGCTAGAAAAGCCCCAAGACAGAAATGATTGCCCTGAGAAAAACTCAGGTGCTTGTTCGGGTCACGGGCAATGTCAAATCGATCCGGGTTAGAAAACATGGCTGGGTCTCGGTTAGCGCTACCGAGCAAGGGCATCACCGGCTCCCCTTGGCGTATCACAACACCATCGATTTCCACATCCTCAAGCGCGTAGTTCAGTTTTGTCCCCTGCACAGGGGGTAGGTACCGCAGAATCTCTTCTACCGCACTGCCCATGAGATCAGGAGCTGCGCGCAGTCGTGCTAACTCATCCGGATGCTCAAGTAGCGTTAACACGCCGTTTGTAATCAGATGTACGGTGGTTTCGTAACCCGCAATGATCAATAAGAAGAGCATACTCAGCAGCTCGTCTTCGCTGAGTTGTTCACCCTCCTCCTCAGCTTCGATCAACCTAGATAAAATGTCATCACCTGGCTTACGCCTTTTGCGTGCAATCAGTTCTCGCATATAGTCAGCCGTTTTGCGCAAATCCCAAAGGAACGTGCGCAGTAAATTCCAGCCTGAGAACCCGTTACTGAGCACGCGCATACTGTGTTGAAAACGCGGCATTTCCGAGTGTTCAATGCCAATCATTTGCGCAATCACCGCAGACGGTATGTGTAGGGCATAGTCCCGCTGCAAATCAACCGATCCTTGGCGCAGAGCATCGTCCATCAGGCGATGCGCCATAGCTTCCATGTTGCCTTGCATCAGTCTCAAAACTTTCGGCGCAAACGCTTTTTGCACTAAGTTACGCAGGCGCCTGTGCTCCGGGTCGTCTTCAACAATCATCGACAAGGCGAGCATCTCGACAGATTTCGGCACCGGAAAAGGAATCCGGCGCCCGCCATTGATTTGCGTGCGATTGCGAACAAATCGGGGATCTTTCACCAGGTCTAGGCAATGGCTATACCGCGACAGGAGATTGACCTTGACCATGGCAATGCGCCCTTTCGCGACTGGCCTGTGGGTTCGCAGATAGGCAAAGTAATCGTACTTATACTCGGCAAATTCTCGGCTACTGAGATTGAGCGGCTTGCGTGCATCTATCGGGCGACCGTCGTTCTTCTGCGCTTGAAAACATCTTAATGTTTCACTCATCTCCGCCTCCCTCTAAACTACACGTCTTGCTGGCTCGACCCATTGTACCGCCAGCACCATAGACTAGGTCAATTAGGAGACCAGACAGTTATGCCCCTACTTACCGACGAACATCGAGCCTGGATTGGCACCGCTGACCCAGCCGTCACCGTGGAAGTCACCCGGCGCGATATTCAAAAATATGCCGCTGCTACAGAACAGCAACAAGTGCGTTATCTGCAGGGCGATGAGGCGCCGCCGATGTTTATTTTCAACCTCTTCAGTGAGATTCCTGCGCTGAACAAATTGCGTGCAGATGGTCTCGCCCGCGGCGGTGGCGCAGGCCCCAAACTGCCGCTAAAACGGATAATGGCCGGCGGCACAGAGATTCAACAGCACCGTCCCATTCGCGCTGGAGACGTGCTCACCGGCACTCGCCGGCTGAAAGATATTTACGAAAAACAGGGCAACAGCGGTCCTCTTATTTTCATGGTCCGCGAACTGGCCATTATCGACGGCCAAGGAGCGCCGGTTATGACAGAGATTCAAACAAGCATCGCCCGTTGACTCTCAGTGTCGTCAACACCTCGCGACACCCAACGCAAACTGCGGACGCCGGTCCGCACAAATCTACCATCGACGGAGGCTCCGTTTGAACATTAACGACATCAACATCGGCGACCTATTACCAAGCCGAGAGCATCAAGCCAGTAATGTCAGCTTATTCCTGTATAACGCCGCGGTTTGGAACCCGCATCGCATACACTACGACGAGGCCTACACCACTGAGGTCGAGCACCATCCGGGTATCGTGATTGACGGCCCGTTACAGGGGGACTGGCTAAGTCAGGTCGCCTTAAACTGGCTGGGCGAACAAGGTAGTCTGGACCGGTTTGAATATACAAACCGACGCGCGGCTTATCTGGGGGAAACGCTGACCAGCGGAGGCCGGGTGGTCTCCGTTGACCGGGCTAAACAAGAAATTAGCTTGGAGCTGTATATCAAGAACGGCGACGGTGACGTGATTACACCGGGTCACGCCACCGTCCACCTTCACACCTAGCGCCTTTTATAGACGCGAAGCAGACCTCCGCCTTAGTGGTTATTCGCCGCCTACAGTATCCACCGGAATGGTTCTGTTGGCGGCGAACTCAGCGCTTTCCTCAGGCGTCAGCTCTCGGTAACTCATGACGCCGAACAACATCTCATCCCATGACTGCTGCCCCCAGGGCACCTCTCGGCTTGGGTCTGGATTAGCCGGGTTGCGCGCCGAGTTATCCCACCAGCTGCGATACACGACTTTTGTACCCGCCGGCAATACTCTGGGTTGGCTAAGTTCATAGGTCGTTTGCCAGTTAAAGTCGTAGCGTGGGACATTCAACAACTTTTCTTCGCTGCCATCAGGATAATGCGCCACAAATTCGGCCGCTTTCCCCCGGTAGTGCGCATGCGGCAGATAACTGTACACCAACACGTCTTTGTCAAAAGTGCGCTCGTTAGTCTCCATGTGATTGTCCGCCCCCGCGGGAATGCGAATACGCGGGTTAATAAACACTAGACCATTCATTTTGTGGGTAGGCGGCTTGTCGTACAGATAAATACCCAATCGAGAGACATCCGTTGCCGCTTTACCCGCGGTGGTGTAATGCATTTGGAATTCAATAGCGGCATCCGCAGGCAGGAATGTTCCGGTATCTGCTGGCATCACATCAGCCACGGCACCGGGTACATAACCACCCAGGCTACCCGTACCACTACGCTTCAGGCGTTTGCCCGCACGCGGGCCTTCCGTTTCCAGGGTGCCAAAGCGCGTAATCACATGGTGCAGTACGCTCCGGTCACCCGGGATAATTTCTGTAGCGCGCACCCACGCATCTGCGGTCAGCGGGTTTTCCACAAACTTGTATTTGTAATCCACTACACCAGTAGCAGGGACTTCTTCAGCAGGTATCTCAACGATCACATCCGGTTCGCCCAGCGACCATACGGGATACTGTTGGCGCGCAAGTGCTAACGGATCTGGCCCCTCACCCCGCGGTGCACCCGCTTCTACCCAATGCACCAGGGCCGCAGTTTCCGCTCTGGTCAGAGAGCGGTCATTTTTAAACTCACCGTAATGCGGATCCGCGTGCCACGGGGGCATCCGCTGCGTACGCACGACCTCACGAATCATCGGCGCAAATCCACGAACCATGTTGTATTCGTTCATCGCCCAAGGACCAATGCCGCCTTCACGATGACAGGTCACACAGTTGTCCTGCAAGATCGGAGCAATCGTGTTGGCATAGGATATCTGTTTATGTTGCTCGCGCTGCTGCATACCCGCCAGCGTGACTTCACACCCCGCAACCGGTGCGCGCTGCACCGCTGGCATTTCACCTGCCAGCATCTGTGCCAACGCCTGGGCCCCGACCTCAGCATTGCCACGGTAGACTAACGACCAGTCGTCAGGATTAATCAGTAACATTTCTCCAGCGGTGGTCAGCGCCATCGACTCGCTGATAATCTGGGCTGAGTCCATTAACACCGGCGCCTGAATGCCTTGCCGCTGCGCATCCGCCCGAATAACGTCCCGGTCATCGGCCGCGTTAATCATAAAGAATTCAACACCCGCTGAAGCAAAACGTCGGCGCAATTCGGCAAATTGCTGCACATCGCCTCCGGCCGCCGCACACTCTGCCCGGTGCGACATTAACACGATGGCTTTCGCGTCCCCGAAGTAATAAAGCTCCTGAGACCCTTCTCGGTGGTCTAACAGCCGGAAATTCTCAACCCGTTGACTGGGATCGAGCCCCAGCGCTGCCGGCGCGAATAGCACAGATATCAAGCCTATCAGGTAACCAAAACGCGTCTTTCGTCCCATCTCTCTTAGCTTCATTGTATTCTCCCTGTCACGAGGTCGCTGCCCAAAGCATACTAAATTTTGACCATTCCGCCATCCACCATCAGCGTCTGTCCGGTAATGTTTACCGCCCCACCGGACACCAAAAACACCACGGCATTACCGATATCTTCTACCGTTTGCTCCCGACGCAGCGGAGTGCGATCAAATATTTCGGGATAGTCTCCGCGTGGGATTCCCTCGAACCAAGATCGCGCATCCATACCCTTGAACTCATCGATGGTCTCGACCGCGCGCTGCGCATTACCCGCCCAGGCATCGGTGTAGATGATGCCCGGACACACCGCATTTACATTGATGTTGCTCGGCCCGAGTGACTCGGCAAGCGTTTGAGTATAGTTAACCAGTGCAGCTTTCATCGCACTGTAAGAGGGATGGACAAAATACTGCAGCATCTTATCCGACAGTGAGGCTCGTCCGGCAATCGACGAAATCATAATGATTTTACCTGTGCGGCGCTGTTGCATATGGGGCATGACTGCTTCAGTCATCAACACCACAGGCTTTAAGTTCTGTGCATACAGTGCATCCCACAACGCCGCCGCCGCGCCTAATTCATGGGCTTCCGGAGCCAACGCCGTCTTGGGCCCTGCGCCTACATTGTTGACCAGTATGTCAATCTGCCCAAATTGGCTGAGCGCCAGATCACGCAGTTCAATCATTTTTTCAGGGTCTGTAATATCTCCGGCCAACGCAACCGCTGGCACGCCACAGGCTTGCACCGCTGCCAGCGTCGCTGCCGTTGTCTCTGGTGAATAGGAATTGATCACCAGACTTGCCCCCTCCTGCGCCAGCGACATGGCAATACCTTGACCTATACCCCGGCCTGCAGCCGTAACAATCGCAACCTTCCCATCAAGTTTCATGTACCGTTCCCCGTTTCAAAAATCCTACCCGCATGTTCCCGACGCGCATCCAACGTCGCCCATTGGACTGTGCTGCTGTTATAACAGCGTGCCTGGGTCTATCGTCGCCGCTCGCGCCGCCAGCCTGCGCATCCAAGCCGCCATCATGGTCGCACCGCGTTCGTTGGCCAGATCAACATCCCCAGCACCCGCCAGCCCCGCAAGCACAATGAGCATTGCACGCTGATAATCACGATGAAAAGTTTCAAACGGATAATCCGACACATCCAACCTTTGGTGATACTCTCGCAACAACGCCAACTCTTGATCTGCAGTGGCTTCCTCACGCAACGCGCTGGATAAAAAATAAGCCACGTCATACGCTGCCGGTCCACGCCTGACCAACTGGAAATCAATAAACGCACAGGACTCATCATCAAAGATCACGTTGTCCAAGCGTAGGTCGCAGTGTAACAGCGTGGCCGGCGCATCCGCATTAAACGCCCGCATCAGTGTTTCACCATGGCGCTCCATCCACGCTAACTGATCAGCAACACGTGACCCCATCAACTGTGCATAGCGCGATACGTGCTGCAAAAACATGCCTTGCCGGATACGCGCATCTACATCCATATCCAGCAACCAAAAGTGATCACGTAACTCATGACCGCCCCAAAATTGCTGGTGCATCGGCGCAATCGCTCGCAACACCTGGGCGCATTCATCTACAGCCAGGCCGGCCAGTTGATCGCCCGGACGCATGTTTCCGAAATATTCAATCAACAAAAGGTAACGGCGCTTTTTTGCACCCGCTATGGCGCGGCCTAACACGGTTATGGCTTTGCTCAGGAACCCGGGCAGGCGATCCAACGAGCGCAGTATCTCCCCCTGGTTTTCTGAGCCTTTATCGCTGTCAAACTCACTAAAATACAGCTGCGGCACACGGATAGGCACCCGTTCACCAAAGGCCCTGAAAAACATGATCTCACGCTCATAAACGCCCAGTAGTTCGCCCATGACCCGATTCGCCTTTTTGGGCATCTTCGCCACCAATGAGGTTGGCAGGTTAGCCTCTGTTGAGCGCAGATCTAAACGCAGGATATCCCCCATGAAGCCCTGTCCATCGCCTAACGGTGTTTGCACGACTTCCGTAATTTCCCCACCAAGGGCGTGGGAGAGCCATTGGGCGGTCAATTCTTCAGGTGTTTCTGGCAAATACGCACGTTTAGCCGCCATTGCTTTCGTCCACAATGCCCACTAACGCCAGCAGGTCAGAGATCACGTACGTCGGCTCCGCGGTAATCTCTAGCCCATGAGTCAAGGGTGTTTCGATGCCTTCTTCAACGATGCGCGCGGAACGCATTCCCATGGCATCTGCGCCCGCGATGTCATGGTGCAGGGAGTCCCCAACAAACAGTACATCCCGAGTGGTCAATCCGCTTTTGCGCAGCGCATAGTGGAAGATTTCCGTATCTGGCTTGCAGGAGCGGGCCTCTTCGGAACTCGTGCAATGGTCTAATAAATGACCCAACCCATATTTGCCCACCAGCGGATAAAGGTAATCATCGTCTATGTTGGAGACAATCGACAAGTAAATCCCCCGTTGCTGTAACTCACTCAACGCTTCGTGACATTCTTCACGAATAGGCAACCCATCTAACAGGGCTTCGCGTTGTCGTAAATGAAATTCAGCCAGCAGATGATCATCCGCCACGTGTCCGAATTCAGCTAAAAAATGGTGCATGGTGTCGCGAAACAAATCACGGTGCAGAAAGTAGCGCTCCCGCCCATAGCGCTGGCCGACGTGACGATTAGCCTCGCCCC
>Ga0181559_10003355_pt1 | contig 15740 bp, 9 predicted proteins | sample 011ome_21_FD_133752 | JGI IMG/M metagenome (GOLD analysis project Ga0181559, IMG submission 133752) | Coastal salt marsh microbial communities from the Groves Creek Marsh, Skidaway Island, Georgia - 011508AT metaG (megahit assembly) | ecosystem: Environmental > Aquatic > Marine > Intertidal zone...
CGGCATCCACGGATACAGTAAAGTCAGTACGCTGGGCTTCGCGGTTATGGGGTACCATGCTGGATATACCCAGGCGTTTGAGTTGGTTGGCGAGAAGGGGTACGCAAATAAGTCCCCGTGCATTGGCAATCATATGATTGATTGCTTCGGGAGTGACCTTGGAGGCGGCCATGACGAGGTCGCCCTCGTTTTCGCGATCTTCGTCGTCTGTGACAATGACCATGCTTCCCTTGGCAATCTCAGCGATCGCATCTTCTGGGGGATCAAACCCTAAATTTTTTGGAGTAGGCATGGTGCAAAGAACTAATTAAGTAATTAGTATATATCCTAACGGGCATCCGGAAATGCTCAATCCTATTTCGCGTGGAGGGAGGGAAGGGTTTAGGCAGAAGCGGGGTTTTCCAACAGTTCCAGAAAGGCGGGTTCATCGAGCACAGTCACCCCGAGCTTCTCTGCTTTGTCGAGCTTGGAGCCTGCTCCAGGCCCAGCAATGAGGTAATGGGTGCGCTTGCTCACGCTGGAGGAGGATTTCCCCCCGAGGGCTTCGATTCTTGCTCCCGCTTCGTCCCGGGTCATCGCGGTGAGGGTGCCCGTGAGGACAAAGGTCTTGCCCGCCCAAGGGGTGCCGAGTGCGGGATCAACGGCAAGCTCGGGGGATACGCCATGGCGGGTAAAGTCGGCAAGCAAGCTCTGGTTCTGAGGATCCCCAAAAAACTGCCTGATGCTCAGGGCCATGATTTCACCAATGCCATCGATGGCAATCAATTGATCGATTGGGGCTTCGGCGAGGTTAGCTAGGGAACGGAAAGCACGGGCGAGATCCTTGGCACCTGCTGCACCCACATGTTTGATGCCGAGAGCACAAATTAAACGCCACAATTCCTGCTCCTTACTCTGGGCGATGGAGCGGATGAGATTGTCGGCTGATTTCTCGGCAAATCCTTCCAGGGAGAGGGCCTGCTCCTTGGTAAGTGAATAAAGATCGGATGTGCGGGTGACCATTTTTTGGTCGACCAATTGTTCAACCACCGCTTCTCCAAGGTAATCGATATCCATACACCCACGGGAGGCAAAGTAGCGCAGTCTGCCCTTGACCTGTTCCGAGCAGTCATGGTTGGGGCATTTCCATGCGGCCTCTCCCTCCATTCTCTCAAGACCAGTGGCACAGCAGGGACAGCTTTCTGGGAAAGAATAAGGGGTGCATTCGGGCGATCTTTTTGCGAGCACCACCTCAACGACCTGAGGAATGATTTCGCCGGCTTTTTCCACGATCACGCGATCGCCCACACGAATGTCCTTGCGAGCAATCTCATCGGCGTTGTGCAGGCTGGCCCGGGACACCTGAGTGCCGGCCAGTTGTACCGGAGTCAGCCAAGCGACCGGGGTAATCGCACCGGTGCGGCCAACTTGTAGATGGATAGCCTCAAGGGTGGTTTCCTGATGCTCAGTTTCGAACTTATAGGCAATGGCCCAGCGGGGAGATTTAGCAGTCGAACCGGCTTCGGCCTGGAGGGAGAAGGAGTCGAGCTTGATTACCGCACCATCGGTCGGATAGCCGTATCCATGTCTCAGTTCATCGAGTTCCACAATCGATTCCCATGCCGCACGGGCATCTGCAACCTTACGGAAATATTCCACCGAAGGTACCCCCCATCCAGTAAGGGCCTGGTGAAATTGAGACAGGCTGGCGAAATGATTTTGGGGCTGGCAGGCCCCGATACCATAGAGAACAATTTCGAGATTTCGCTGCCTCGCCTCTTTGGGATCGAGTAATTTTACAGTGCCCGCAGCGAGGTTGCGGGGGTTAGCATAGAGGGGGAGTCCGTTCTTTTCTCGTTCCTGATTGATCCGTTCAAATTCCTGGTGGCTCATGTAGATTTCCCCCCGTATTTCGATGATTTCCGGAAGGTTGTCCCCGGAGAGCTGCTGCGGGAGAGAGTCGAGATGACGGAGGTTTTGGGTAACGATATCGCCCTCTACCCCGTTTCCACGAGTAGTAGCGGTGGTCAGCCGGCCCTGTTCGTAGGTAAGGGAGATAGCGACGCCATCAATTTTGGGCTCCACCACATAGGAAAGCTCCTCGCTTCCAAAAAGGCGCTGCAATCTTTGGTCGAACTCGAAAAATTCCTCCTCGTCGTAGGTGTTGTCGAGGGAGAGCATGGGCTGGAGGTGGCGGTGAGAAGAGAAGGATTCGAGCCGGTCGTCCCCGACCTGAGGGGGAAGGTTTTGCTTTTGGTTTCCATTTAACTCCGATTGAGCAAACAGTCCGAGCGGGTCGAGTTCGGCTTCCAATGCATCGAGTTCGCGTTTTTTTTGGTCGTAGGCCTGGTCGGATATTTCCGGCTGGGCCTGCCGGTAATACAGTTCGTCGTGGCGTTTGAGTTCTGCCCGGAGTTGCTCGAGTCTGAGGGATTTTTCCTTTTCTGAACTGGGCGGGCTCATCCTTGAGCCGCCTTGGCACAGGCCCGTTCCATCCGGTCAAGTGCCTGCTCGAGTAAACTTCGGGAGCACCCGAGGTTGAGACGGAGAAAACCGGGTGCTCCGAAATCATATCCGTCGGAGAGGCCCACCCCGTGTTCCTCGAAGAAGCGGTGGGGGTTCTCGACCGGAAGTTTGCGGGCATCCATCCAGAGCAAATAGGTGGCCGATGGGGAGTAGGGGGTAAGTCCGGGCATTCCGCCGAGCCTGGACAGGGCGTAGTCCCGGTTTGCCCGCAAGTAGGAAAGTAGGGATTGGCGCCATTCTTCCCCGTTACTAAAGGCGACCTCAGCGAGACGGAAACCCATGACTGCTGGGTCGGGCACGATCCCGGCCATGGCTTTTTTGAAACGAAGGCGGAGGTCGGGATTGGAAATAATCGCGAAGGAACACCCAAACCCGGGCAGGTTGTAAGTTTTGCTAGGGGCCATCAGTGTCAGGGTACGCCCGGCGGCGTCCTCGTTGATCATGGCCAGCGGCATGTGCTTTAGACCGGGTTCGAGGAGGAGATCGCAGTGGATTTCATCTGAGCAAATGACCAGTTCCCGCTCCTTTGCCCAGGCAGCGAAGCGCTCCAGTTCCGGCCGACTGAATGCCGTGCCCACCGGGTTGTGGGGATGGCAGAGCATGAAGAGATCACCCGGTTGGGTTGGGGTTTTGTCCATCAACTCAAAATCCATACTGAACCGCTTACCGTTAAGTTGGAGGGGAAGACGGGTGCACGAGAGTCCGAAATTTCCAGGGGCGGAAAGAAAGGGAGGATAGACAGGAATGTGGGTTAAGGCCTGCCCGGCGACTTCCTGTTGCATGCGGCAGCAGACATTGAGGGCACAGACCATCCCGGGCAACCAAACCAACCAGTTGGTGTCGATCTCCCAGCCGTAAAGGGACTGGCAGTGCCGGACTACGGAGTCGACCAGGCCGGGGTGAGCCTTAGCGTAGCCATAGTTACCAAATTCGGCCTCTTCACAGGCGGCTTGAACAACGGCGGGCGGAGCCCGGAAGTCCATGTCTGCCACCCAGAGTGGTAAAATATCTTTACCCTGGTATTTCCCCCATTTCAAACCGGGACGGCCACGCCGTTCCGGACAGTCGTCAAACCATGAGTTGGTGTTCAATTTTCCCCCCGCCCAAAAGAAATTGTGCCGGCTATTGCCAGGAATAAAGGTACCTAAGAGTGAAGTAATTCAACTCGCTTTCAAATGCCCGCTGGTATTCGAAATTTACCCCATGGTCGTTGTTCAACCACCAGGTAATGCCAGCATCGGCGGCAAATTCATTTTCAGCAAAATCCGACCAAAGGCCGTAAAAGCGGCCTCCTGTGTGGATGGAGAAGGAGCTGAGGAAACGAATTTCCGCACCGATGAGCAGGCTCCAGGTAAAGCCATCTTCGCCCAAGCGAATTGGAGATTCCTCATCCAGGTAGCCAACACCGAGCCCTAAGTAGGGAGTGAATTCAATGGAGCGATTACCGAAATCATCAAAGTTGGCGAGGTAATCGAGGCCAAGATTCCAGGATGTGGCATTCTCACCGGCTGCTTTTGCCGAACCGTAGTCGAGATAGAGTGAAAAATCGGTGTTGTTGTCGCTCGGGTTGTTGGCATTGAGGCGGATAAACTGACCTTCCACATCCTGATTACCGAGCTCGCCATCGGCCATAGTGTAGCCAATTCCGACGAAATATTCGCCCTTGCGTGACTTTGCACCCAGCATGGCACTGAAGAAAAAGGAAACAAGAAGTAATATCCGTAAGGTTTTCATAGAAGAACATGAAATCAGGCACCTTGGTTCCGTCAATCGACAACTCTTTGTAGACCTAAAAATTTAAAGTCCGCTCGCTTTACTCTGCTGGTTTGAAAAGAGACGAAGGAAGAGCAATGTGGATAAACTAACCAGAGCTACGGAAAACCAAGCCACTCCTTCGTAGCCAAGCAAGCCAAGCAACCAGTACCCAAGAAAGGGGGCGAGGGCCCCGCGTAAACCGGTCAGGGCGACATGGGCACCCATATACCTTGCTTCCATTCCGTTGGGAGCGAGCTTGGTCACCCACAGGCTCCAGGCAATTTTAGAGCCTCCCACCCCCACACCGGCAAGGGCGGCGCCTAGAGCAACCCCCACCAGTCCATCGGCATGGAAGTAGACCAGGGTGGCGGCAATGAGGATGAGATTGAGAGAAATCCGGAAAAATAAAAAGCGCACCCGGTCAAAAAGCTCTCCCCAGAGGCGCGAGCTGAAAATGCGGGCGATGGAAAAGATTACCACAGTGATGAGGGCAACCTGCTCGTTGCTCAGATCCAGACCGCCCGTACCGCTTAGGTATTCTACCCGCAAGGGCAGTGTCATAATAATGCCTAATCCCATGACCATCCAGGCAATGAGCATACTGGCAAACAGACGATCCTCCCTCAATAAATTGAAGCTATCAAAGAGCCCTTGGGTGCGTTGTCCGCGTTCGATTGGCTGGGAAGGAATGAGGAAGAGGGCCACGGCGGAGCCGAGGGAAAATACCGCCATTGCCCGAAAAACCCACCCGGGTTCAGCGGCATCCGTATCGAGGTAACTTCCACCGCCATAGGATAAAATCATGCCGATAGAAGCGGAGAGAATGAAATTCCATGACAGCCGCTTTCCCCTCTCATTGGATCCATAATTCCGGGTATACACTTGGATCATAAAGCCGGGCAATTGGGAGAAGCAGACCTGAGCGAGAAAGAGGGCACTGGCGAGCAACCATGGGTTTGCCAGATAACTGGATCCAAGCAGGCAGCCTGCGGACACGAGCATGAGGGTGGCACAAAACCGGCTGACCGACAGACCCGACCAGGCGGCCAGTCTCTGCATGTGAGGAACAAGGAGGAGGCCAGCGGAAACACCTGAGGCAAGGATCGCCTTGAGGGTGCTGGGAGCATCGAGAAAGCGGATGGCAATGAGAATGGCAAAGGTGCCAAACCCAACCTCAAGGATTCCCCCCATTGAACTGTTAAACAGATCTAATAAAAAGGTGCGCCGGGCGAGAGCTTTGGATGGATGGGGGTGGGGCACAGAAATTTGGTACAAAAGGGATAACTCATGAGGCAAAAAGTATCGAAGATCGAATGAATAAGCCTTGTTTCATTAAAAAAGGTAGGATTTGCTAAATTCAGCCTTTTGAAAATTTATCAATTATGAAATTTAAAACCCTTGTGTCTTTCCGTGCGATTCTGTCTTCGCTTGTGATGAGTGCCTTGTTTGTTGGGTGCGGTCTTGGTGCCCGCCCCGCCTATGAGTGGACACCGGACCATATGCAGGTGGGTGTGCGTTGGCAGCCCTCGGTTTCCCGTCCGCTCAACAATGCCTATGAAATTACCCGTCCGGTACTCGCCGATCACAGCAGTTATGTGATGTTCTGGGTGTCTTGGTCCCAGGTGGAGCCCAATGCGGCCAATTGCGACTACCAGAAAAAGCCATCGGGCGGGCTGAAGATGTTCGACCAGGTGGTGGATATGGCGAACGAGCAGGGATTGTTTGTGGAGTTCGTATTTTTTGGCACTCCGGGGTGGGCGGCGGAAGTTGCTCCTAACGGGGGAAAGCGGCCGAAGCCCGGATACTTTAGTGCCTTTATGACCCGTCTGGCCACGCACTTCAAGGGGCGGGTGCATTCCTGGCAGCTTGGTCACGAGACCAATCTCAAGAGCATCCTGCCGGGTGCGGATGTGGAATTTTTGCACAACGAAATCTTTATCAAAGGAGCACAAGCGGTGCGTGGTGTCTACAATGCCGAACCCGCACTGCCTGTGCTAATTTCGACCTCGGGTACATCACCCTGCGAGGGGTGTCCGGTGATCGATGGTCTGGCCGGGCGGGGAGGACGGGCGGTCAATGATTACCTCGAGCAAAAGGTGAAGAACCAAACTTTAATGGAATTAGTGGACTGCCTGAATATCAATGTTTCTGACCATCACGATGGCTACGGCATGATGGATGGCAGTTTTGTTACATCGACCTGGGGTAATTATGATCTGTTTCGCCAGAAACTGGATCGCGAGGGGTATTGGTGGAAGCCGATTGTTTCGGCGGAGGCATGGGTCAACTGGGATGATGGTAACCTCGGGACCATGGTACTTAGTGCCGATGTCAATGGGGACGGAAAGAGAGATGAAGTGGATGGTTACTTCAAGACCCTCACCCTGATGGGAAAGTGCATGGAGCGGGGCATGAATGTGATGAATTTTCTCTGGACGGACAACGAGAGCCCTTGGTCGATGGGATTAACCAAAAGGCGAGACTATAACGGACGGGTGGGCGAATTGCGTCCCGATCTTGTCATTCCGGCAAGCGACCAGGGACCAGCCATCATCACCCGCAAGGTCTCCTTACGCGGCAGAGACAAGGATTTTACGGTGGCGGACGGACAGGGAGAAATTTTCACTATCGAGGATTATCAGGTTCCTTCAGACCCGAATCACTTGATGTACTATGTCTGGCAATGGTTTGCCCAGGCGGGCGGAGGAACGGATGAGGTAATCCGCCATGCACTGGCTGGCGAGGTGGGGAATGATATCATTGTCTCTGGTCAGGGATATACTGGAAATGAGCGCTATCGGGTGTCCACCTGGAACCGTACGCAAAAAAGATTTACCAACCTGATCTATTCCAGCGGTGGATCGGGTATCGCCCCGGCCAAGGTTTCGATACCGGCGAGGGTTCAGCAGGGGAAGCGCTTTAATCATGACAAGTCCCGCCTGAACTTTCAGGGTGAGGGCTTTAGGGATGGATCCTATTACAAGGTGGATGTGAGCACCAAGAGCATCGATTCGGTCACTGGACAGGATAAGGATGTGGAATTGTATGAGTTGGGGCCTTATCGGGTTTCGGATGGGGTACTGACGGTAAATATCCCGCGATTGAACCAATTTACCCGGGTCGATTTCATTCCATCCAGAATGGGAAATAAGAGGAGGTAATTGGAATGAAAAAATTATCTATTTTGATCTTTCTTCTGGGTGTAACCAGTAGCCTTGTGGGTCAGGTAGACCGCCCTTCGAAGCCCAATGTTATATTGATGCTGGTGGATGATTTGGGCTGGCAGGATGTGGTCTGTTACGACCTCGATGAACCCTGTCCTTACGAGACGCCCAATATCGACCGTTTGGCAAAAAATGGTGTTCTTTTTAAAAATGGTTATTCCCCGTCACCTGTTTGTAGCCCGAGCCGTTGTGCGATAATGAGCGGGAAGCACCCTGCCAGAACGATGAGTACAACCGTGGCCTCCGGGAAGCCTCCGAGGGCGCTTCACCCCCAGCTTTCTTTCATCGCACCGTGGTGCCGCGGGGGGATGGATACCCGAAATGTGACTATTGCCGAGGCCCTGAAACCGAATGGGTACCGAACGGGTCATGTGGGCAAGTGGCACATTGCGGTCAATCATTATGCCTTCCCCCAGCCGATGGATGAGGGGTTTGATTTCACCACCCACCTAGCCGGAAACTCACAGGCGAGGGGAGTTCAGAATGGCATGCCCAACCGACTGCAGGGGTTTGCCACGACTAAGGAGAAGGACCCTTATCGGCTCGATGAAAATGGTTATCCCACTGACCATGTGACCGAGGAAGCCTTACGCTTTCTCCGGGAAAATAAGGAGGATCCGATGTTTCTCTATTATTCTACTTGGTTGGTACACTCCCCCCTTCAGTCAAGAAGCGAGGCGCTTTTGAGAAAGTACTGTCAGAAATTGGGAGTCGAGTATCCCAAGGACCCTAAAGGTTGGACGCTCGAAGGGCAGCGAAATCCTTACTACTGTGCCATGGTGGAGACGCTTGACTATTATGTGGGGAGATTGATCGGATATTTGGAAAATACGGATGATCCGCGTTGGCCGGGCCATAAGCTGATCGAGAATACCTACCTAATTTTTAGCTCGGATAACGGGGGTATGGAGGGGCACCCAGGTGAGGTGTACACCGATAATTTTCCCCTGGATGAAGGAAAAATTCATATCAGGGAGGGCGGGGTACGCGTGCCTTTTCTTGTGGCGGGGCCGGAAATCCCCGCCTCGATTGAAAGCGGGGTAGTGGTCAGCGGACTGGACTTTTATCCCACTATTCTCGGTTGGACAGGAACACCGAATTCCGCTGGCCAGATACTTGATGGATGTGATCTCGGTGCCTTGCTGAGGGAAGACCCGCGGGACTCAGGGAAAGTAATCGATGCCAAGAGCGGACGGGCAAGGGAGTCGATATTCTGGCATTTCCCCAATGGGCACTGCCAGCAGTCCGCCCACCTCAAAGACGGATACAAGCTGATCTACAATCATGTGTATGAACGGCAACGGGTGGAGCTTTATCAATTGTATGACTCCGCGGGCAAGCGCGTGGACTGGGAGGAATCCCGGGACCTGAGCAAAAAACTCCCTGATCTGGCCAATTCGATGAAGCGGGAATTGCTGGATTTCCTCGAAGGCATGGACGCGGGCATGACTTACCTGAATCCCACCTGTACCCGAATCAAACTTCCCGGAGTCAAGCAGGTGCCTGTCGTGATTGACCAGCAGAGAATCAAGCGTAGGGTGCAGGTTGAGTTTGAGGAAAGAGGAGCAAAGGTAACTCAGGTGCAGGTGATTTATTCCCTCAATGGTGCGGAGTCAGACAGTGAATGGTTTCCATTGCCGGCCAAAGTGATCGCCGCCAAGGGAAAAAGTCCTGCGAAAGCACTGGCCACCTTGCCCCCAAAAACAACCCATTATTTGTTCAACCTAGTCGACGAAAATAATTTCATGGTCAGTTTTCCCAAACTGGATGCAAGTAATTTGGCGGGAACCACTCTTCAAGTTAGCCACTAGACCCTGGCCGTCATCCCCTTTTACCAAGATCGGGAAATAGATCAGGAGCGGAATTTTGACTCGAAGGACTTTTCGGAGACCTCGCTGCCAATGAGGATGATTTCACCATTGGGGCAGAATTGATCCTCGGGGGAAGGGGTGATGATGGTGCCCTTGTCTCCCTTGATTGCCACGATGCTGCAACCGGTTTTTTCGCGGATTTTAGAATCCTTGACTGATACACCAGCGAGGCACTTGGGGGTTTTCTGACTGAAAACATCGAGGCCCTCGGTGATCATGAGAATTTCCGCCCGGTTGAGCAAATTGAAGATTGTGTTAGCCCCCATCCAGTCCTGGGACATAACGAAGTCCGCTCCGGCTCGGTGCAAGGGCTCGACATTGCGGTGAAGAAAGGCCCGGCTTACGATCTGAATGTCGGGGCGTAGCTTTCGGCAGTAAATGGTGAGGTACATATTGCTCTCATCATTGTGGCTGGTGATGACCACCGCAGGTGACTTGTTGATGCCCGCCCGTTCGAGAACGGTCTTTTCGGAGGCGTCCCCGAGGATGGAGTTGTCGACCATGCCGGCTTTCTTCTGGTCCGTTTCAATCACCCGGTAGGGGACATTCATTTCATGGAGGGTCTTGGCGGTTTCACGCCCGACCCGTCCGGCCCCAATGATAATCACGGGGGCGGAGTTGTTGGAAAAGTTGCGGAAGTCGTGGTCGTACTTGTCAAAACTGCTCTGGGTACCGGCGAGCAAGAGTACAGTGTGGTTGTTGAGCATGGTGGTGGGGGAGGGTGTCTCGAATTTCCCCCGTTCCCAGATCCCCACGACATTGACCCCGTATTCCTCACGAAGGGTGGTTTCCTGCAACTGCTTACCAACCAGGGGCGTGCCATGGACGGTGGCCTCGGCGATCAGGACCTCGCCAAAGGAACCAATGACATGGGTGTTGTTGTCGGTGCAGGATATGCGGCGGGCAAGAAAGCTGCCCATTTGTTTGGCGAAGCGGATGACATGGTTGGCCCCGGCGAGTTCAATGATGTCCTCGGAACTGGGGTTGTTACAGGTGCCGACAATGGGGAGTTTGGGGTCAAGGTCGCGGGCCCGGAAGGCGACATTGACATTGCGGATATCATCGTCGGTCGCCACCACCATGGCGGCATTTTTAATGCCTGCAGCGTTAAAGGTATCGCGGTCCTCAATCGATCCAAACATCACCGGAATGCCCATATCTTGGTACTTTTGGGCGTCTTTAATCTTGTCGACCACCAGCACGAATGGGTAGCCAAAGTGAGTGAGTTTTTCCATCAGGGCATGGCTGATGGAGTCGTAGTGGGTCAGGATGACATGCTTTTGCTCGCCCGGTTCATAGCGCTTGGGCACACGGGCACCCGATTGGTACTCGACAAAGGGCTTGTAAAGAAATTCCATGAAGGCAAAGGGCAGAACAATGAACAGGTAAAAAACCCCGGTAAACATGACCGCCATGGAAAACAGCCTGCCGGTATTGCCAGAAAAGGTAATATCCCCATAACCGAGGGTAGACATGGTAGTGAGCACCCAGTAGAAGGACTCAACCCATCCAATCGGCTCCCCGGTTCGTTCTGCTCCCATGAAGGTGCGGTACAGATTCATGTAGATAACAACAAAGACCGCCAGCACCACAAAGAAGCGGAGCAACCGGGTGGCATTCTTGCGGCGGTTGCGCTCCTTGAAGACGGAGGGCATGAAATGGAGGGAATCTTTCATGACTATACCTATCTTTTAGATACTATCGTGCGTGGGAGCGAGAATGTTTTGCGCCCAATTCAATCTGCGGACGAATAAGTTGCTTTCGGGTTGAAGAGTGTCGCTGAATCGAAGAATGCTTGAGTAGTGACAAAAATCTCCTGCTCCCTCCTGTTGCTCGTTTTGAGCTTTCCTGCCCATGCGGCGGAGAGATGGCAGCAGTTTGCCGAGCCCCGGCCGTTGGTCGAGGGGGCTGTAGTGGAAGACTGGCCTAGATTTAACGGGCCTAAAGATCATCCAGTTTCCACCGAATCTCCTCTCCTTAAGGACTGGTCGCCCCCTGGACCAACCCTGCTATGGTCCCTCTCAAAAGGGGAGGGCTACGCTTCACCGGCGGTGGCCGGAGATAAGCTGGTGCTTTTTCACCGTATGGAGGGCAGGGAAGTTGTGGAGTGCAGAAATGCCCGCACTGGCGAGCCGGTCTGGGACTATTCCTACCCGGTGGAATACCGTGACCGATACGGATATTCCGCCGGTCCGCGGGCCAGCCCGGTGGTGGGAGAGGGCCGGGTCTATGTGCATGGGGTAACGGCCTGGCTAACCTGTCTCGATCTGGAAACCGGTGAACTTGTTTGGCAAAGGGATCTGACCAAGGACTACGATGTGCCGAGGTATTTTTTTGGCAAGGGATCCAACCCCATTCTCCATGGGGATGTCCTCGTGCTCAATCTTGGCGGGGGGCATGGGCAGTGCATGGCCGGATTTGACCCTAAGACCGGAAAGACAGTCTGGATATTGGAAGATGAATGGGGGGCAAGTTACTCTTCTCCCACCCTTGCCCGGATGCATGGCCGTACCGTTTGCCTGGCCATGGCCGGTGGAGAAAGCCGTCCAGCCACCGGTGGACTCTTGATTTTTGACCCTGATAGCGGAAAAAGATACCTGCGCTTTCCCTGGCGTTCACGCAAGTACGAGTCGGCTACGGCGTGCCCGCCCAGTCACCTGGGCGGCGGCTATGTCTTTTTGTCGGAGTGCTATGACAAGGGAACGGTGGTCTTGCGGGTGGCTCCCGATTTTTCCTGTGAGGTGGTCTGGGAGAACCGCGAGATCGGGATTCACTGGATGACCCCGGTGAAAAGGGATGACTATTTGTATGGCGTATCGGGCCGGCACCAGCAGGGGGCGGAAGTGTTTTGCCTGAAGTGGAAAACGGGCGAGGTTGTTTGGAAGGAAGCGGTGGGCTGGGCGGAGGAAGTATCGGGGCGGGAAATCAACCTGCAACTTTTCCGGGCAAGTATGTTGTGGGCTGGCGAGCGGTTTCTCTGCCTTTCGGAATTTGGTTCCTTTCTCCGCATGAACCTGTCTCCACAGGGGTGGAAAATCGAGGAGCGTGCCCAGCTCTTTTTTGCTCCTGAGACCTGGACCCTCCCAGCACTCAGCCACGGATTGCTCTATGTGATGCAAAATGATACCGACCGGATGAGCGGGCTGCCCAGCCGGTTGCTCTGCTATGACTATCGCGGAAAATGAGCAGGTCTGATTCTCCAACCTGCGAGTTGGTTGAGGTACTCCCCCTCGGTGGATTTGATCAACCTCTTACCTACGGGGCCAAGGAGTCGATCTATCAAACCCTCTCGGTGGGTTCCCTGGTGCGGATTCCCCTGGGGGTGCGCCGGGTAATAGGGGTGGTTTCTTCGCTGCAATCCGCACACTCTCCCCCTCGGGATAGCCTGCGATTTATTTCTGCTTTGGTGCAACCTGAACCGGTGCTCAGTCCGGAACTGGTGGGGCTGGCCAAGTGGGTATCGGTTTACTACGCCAGTTCCCTAGAAAATACCCTCGGGGCGATGATTCCGGCGTCCGTGCGGGACGGGATGAGTGCCAAGACCCGAAGGATGATCGAGGCGGTGCTGCTTTCTGATGATGAGGTGGGCAAATTGCTTTCCCGTTCGCCCAAGCAAGCAGAGGCTTATGCCCGGCTCAAGGACAGTTCCGGAAAAAAGGTAGATGCGGTGAATTGGGCAAAAAAATGGAAGGTCTCACCTGCTGTCCTTGATGGGTTGGTGACAAAAGGACTGGCCAGGCAGACCATGGCCGAAGTCGGCCGCGATGCCTATGGTGACGAGTGGAGTGAACCGGAAAATGAGACGGTGGAATCTCTGCGTGAACTTACCCCCGAGCAACAAAAGGCCACTGCCGAAATTTCAACCGATCTACAGGCAGGTGAATTTCGAGCTCGTCTCCTTCAGGGAGTGACCGGTTCGGGCAAAACCGAGGTATACTGCCAGGCAATGGAGGAGGTTCTCGCCGAGGGTGGGGGTGTGCTTTTTCTGGTGCCGGAGGTGGCCCTGGCTCCGCAGACCGTTGACCGGTTGCGGGCGAGGTTTGGCAAGCATGGGGAGAGGGTGGTGGTATGGCACAGTCACCTCTCTGCGGGCGAACGCCTCGATGCCTGGCGTAGCCTCGCCCAGGGAAAAGCTAGGATTGTGGTGGGGGCCAGATCCGCAGTTTTTGCCCCAGTGAAGAATTTACGCCTGGTGGTAGTGGATGAGGAGCATGAACCTGCTTACAAGCAGGAGGATTCACCGAGGTATCACGGGCGGGATGTGGCGGTCTACCGTGCCTTTCTGAACCGGGCGGTCTGCCTACTGGGATCGGCTACGCCCTCGTTGGAGACGGTTAGGAATGTCGAATGCGGGAAGTACTGGAGGTCCATCCTTAGTCAGCGGATTGACGGGCGTGAGCTCCCCCTGGTCCATCTGGTTGATATGCGTCGGGAGGCCCTCAAACAAAAGTCCCCACCGATTCTTTCCCAGCCCCTGATCGAAGCACTTAGGCAACGTTATGAGGACAGAGAGCAAAGCATTCTTTTTTTAAATAGAAGGGGATTTAATACCACCATGTTTTGCACCGAGTGCGGGGAAGTAGAGCAGTGCCGGGATTGCAGTGTTGCCATGACCTATCACCGCACCGATCACTATTTGCACTGCCACCTCTGCGGATACCGCAAGCCGGCCCCTCAAATTTGCGGAAACTGCCAGTCACTGGAAATCCGCAAGAAAGGGCACGGTACCCAGCGGATCGAGGATGTGGTCGAGGCGGTGATGCCGAGACGGGCCCGAGTGGTACGGGTAGATGCGGATGTGATGACTAAGAAAAACCTCTTCCGGGAAATCCTTAGTGATTTTCGACAGGGCAAAATCGATGTGCTGGTGGGCACACAAATGATTGCCAAGGGGTTGGACTTTCCGAAGGTTACCCTGGTGGGGGTAATTGATGCCGACCTTCCCCTGCGGATGGAGGATTTTCGGGCATCAGAGCGAGCCTTTCAGATCCTGGTACAGGTGGCCGGTCGGGCGGGCAGGGGAGACCGGGCGGGAGAGGTCTATGTCCAGACCTATGCTCCCCACGAGAGTTGCATCCAATTTGCCCGGAGGGCGGAATTGGAGGAATTTCTTGAGGAGGAACTGGCGATGAGAAAGGAACTGAATTATCCCCCATATCGCCATCTCATCCGCCATGTCTTTCGCGGGCGTAGCGAGGAGAAAACCCGCTTTTATGCCGAGCAGTGGCGAAAGGCACTGGACGGGGCCCAGTTGCAGGGTGTGGAAGTGAAGGGACCCGCGGCCACCCCCCTAGCGAAAATCAAGGGCTATTACCGCTACCACTTGTTTTATCTAACCGGATCGGTGAGCAAGGGGCTGGCACAAGTGCAAAAAATCCGGCAGGAATTTCCCATTGATAAAGAGATAATCGATATTCTCGATGTCGATGCCCACCAGGTGAGCTGAGTTTTCAGGATAAACTTTAATGCCCATTAAAGGGGCTGGAAACCTTAATCTGAGTCGCCACTCCGAAAGGATGATTTCGTTCCATTAAAAGTCCTGAACATGGGGGAATAAAAACATTGCTATAGGGTACATTGCCTGATGTTAAATTCCTCCAACCCCCAGCATGGATTTGTGCAGTGGGAATGCCCGTATAACCAAAACCTCCACTTAAAATCCGAATGGATGAGATGCTCCCATCCGGGCCTACAAGGGCAATCGCTCTGGCACCAGTACCGCCGCCCCCAGTTATTGTAACCGAAGCATCCGAAGTATAGCCCGCTCCCTTGCTCCCCGTATACCAGTTTGCAGGAGAAATTGAAGAGTCGAAGTCACAATCACCCTGCGATCCTAGAAGGATAAAGCTATCCTCATCGACAACCTGGACTTTCCATTTCTGGTTGAGTGAAGATTCGATTACTAGGCCGTTACCGTCGGAGACGATGTTCCCATCCTCATCAATTTGATCTTTGTTCTGGTTTGTTTTGTAGCCGTACAAACCGCTAATTTTTGCCATGAATCCATCTCTTAAACCGTGATCCTCAGAGGTAATTAAGACGGGGGACTGGTATGCATTAGTGACGGCGGAGATGGCACCTTGGCTCATCGAGAAATCCCGGGAAGTCAGGGCAGCACCAATGCCTGAGCCTGCCCTAACACTGACCTCTGCTTTTTGGGAGACTGAATAGTTCGTTCCATCATGCCAGTAAGTTTGCCAGGATGAATTAGTAAGGATGAGAAGGTTGTCTGCGATCTCTTGGTTTGGATGAACCAGCCACTGCTTACTATGATTTGCAGATTCATTATCCTGAGTGAGCGAGATATTGCCATGAAACAAATCGGATAGCATAACACCTCCGGGGAAGGGATTATTAAAAAGCCTTCTCTTTCCCGACTCGGGCA
>Ga0181559_10003357_pt1 | contig 15738 bp, 15 predicted proteins | sample 011ome_21_FD_133752 | JGI IMG/M metagenome (GOLD analysis project Ga0181559, IMG submission 133752) | Coastal salt marsh microbial communities from the Groves Creek Marsh, Skidaway Island, Georgia - 011508AT metaG (megahit assembly) | ecosystem: Environmental > Aquatic > Marine > Intertidal...
GTCGAACGTCTTACCGGTCAAACGTTGAAAGGGAAGCGCGGGTGAAGAGTGACGACGGGAAAAGTCCTTAAGGAACGGCGTTCACCACGCGAACGGGGTCGTATGGGAAGCAGTCTCACCGCGTCCAGAAGCTTCGCGCGGAGCTTCTCGAGGTCGTCCTCCTCCCCGGCGTCCTCGCCCTCGCCGAGTTCCTCTCTGATCGCGGCCATCTGTTGGCGGAGGAGGTACTCCCGCTGCGTTTTCGTGAGCCGTCCTTCGACTTTCTTCGTGACGTCCGCGTTCACGGTCGCCGCGTGCAGCTGAAGAAAAATAGAGTAAAAAAAGCTCATCGGTCAGTTGATCGGTGACGCGATCAAATGTTGAAACCGGGCGATGGGTGAAAAACGAACGTGTGCAATATAGAACGCACCTGCGCCTCGACGAGCGCGAGCGCCCGGCGCATTCGCTCTTTCGGGCACGTCGTCGACAGCAACTCCAGGCGCGCGTCGAACGAGTCCTCGAACGCGGCGACGAACAAGTCCGCGAGCCGGTGCGGCGGCGCTTGCTCGAGCATGGACTTCAACCGCCGCGCCGCGCCCTTGCGGTGCTCGAGTTTGTCCACGAGCGCGCGCGCGTTTTCTTTGAAGCTCGCCGCCATGTCGCCGAGCTCGCCGTCGTCCGCGGTGACGCCGTCATCGCGTCCGTTACCACCGAGATCTCTGAACGGCGACGTCGACAGCGAGTCGAGCTGCCGGACGTGCGCGACGAGGAACGGCGACGTGGACGAGAGCTGATTCAGCTCGAACCGGCATCGGCCCTCGAGCAACAGCGTGTACGACTTCAGGGTCGTTCCGTACGAGCGAACGTCGGGGTGGAGTTCAAAGGCGTCAGATGGGAGTTGAAAGGCGTCGAGGGCGGGCGTTGAAATCGAGGGGTGGGCGGAGAGAGACGCCGGGAAAAGTCCTTAAGGATCGGCGTTCACCACGCGAACGCGGTCGTATGGGGACCAGTGTATAGAACGCGCCTTCATCCCCGGGCGGTCGCCTCGCGCGATCTGGATGATCCTCGCCGCGGTCCCGACGTCGTGCAGGTGCGCGCGGACGTCGTCCGCGTCGTCCTCCGCGTCGAACGACTCCGCGTCGAGCTGCGACGCGCCGCTCGTGACGCCCCCCGTGGAGGGAGGCGCGTCTCTCCGCACGGGCACCACGCCGACGTAGAGAGTGCCCGGTTTCACGTACGCCGCGCCTAGGATGTCGTCGACGAGCGCGAGCGCGGACGGCGTCGTGAGCACGAGCTTCATCGCGCTCGAGGGGAGGAGGATGCGGTCCTTCAGCGGGAGGATCGAGAGCGTGGACGGGAGCCCGCGCGGCTCCGCGTCGACCTGCTCGCGGGAGCTCATCGTGAGTGATGTGAGCTCGTCGGACGCGCGCTCTGAGTTAGTTTTCTTTTCGCTTCTTCCGGTCCGGGTCCGGTCGCTGCCGCGCGGTCGTCGTGGACGTCGTCGTCGTCGTCGTCGTCGTCGTCGTCGTCGCGGGCGGTCACGCGCGCGTTTCCTGTCCGCGAGCGCGCGGATGCGACGCGCGGGGGAGTGTGCGGGTCGCGCGAGGGTCGCGGCGCGCGCGTGCGACGTGTGCTCGCGCGAGCGCGCGACAAGTCATCGTGGTTTTTCCCGCGAGAAGGCGTTCCGCGGACGAGAACGCGCGCGAGGACGAGCGGATTCCGTGCACTCTGCTGACGGTGCACGACCGATCAAATCGATCGGGGATTCACCGATGACATTTTTGACAGGGCGCTGTTCATCGCGAGAGCCGATCAAAGACGAATGTACGAACTTAGGGCACTACCTGTACGAACTTAGGGCACCCCATGCAGCGCTGGAAGAAGGCTGTTTCGATCGGCACTCGAGTCGTCGCGTCGCCCTCGTCGCGTGCGGCTCTCCTCCGGAGGATGGCGCGTCGAGCGCCGCGTCGCCGCGGCGGCGGCGCGACCTCCTCCCTCTCCTCCCTCCTCTTCCTCTTCCTCCTCCTCCTCCTCTCCCTCCTGCTCGCGACGCCGACGCTCGTCCGCGCGAAGCCGCGACCGAAAATCCCGGACAATCTCGACAACGTCTGGGACGACGAGGAGGACGACGACTTCAAGTCCTGGGGCGAGGAGAAGTTCGGAAGACAACCCGTCGACGGCGCGGACGACGCGCCGCTGTTCGACGCGAACGGCCAGATGGACCCGAAGTCGCTCGCGAAGCTCCAGGAGAGGTCGCGCGCGGGGCCGCAGCTCACGTTCGTGAAGCTCCATCCCGATCCCGTCGCCGGCCCGCGATCGATCGACGAGGTGAACGTCATCGGCGAGCGATGGGCGACGTTGATGCGCAGCGGCGGCGTGAGCGACCGCGTGTACGGCATCGACACGGACACGATGCTCGTGCAGCTGAAGGACGGGCGGTACATGGACGAGCTCCGGGAGTTTCTGTGGATGCAAGAGGAGGTTCGGGAGTTCGAGTGGAACTCGAAGCGATGGCTGAAGGGCAACGACGAGCCGGAGCCGCCGACGCCGAAGCCGAAGCCGGACGCCGCGAAGAAGGAGAAGAAGAAGAAGAAGAAGAAGAAGAAGAAGAAGAAGAAGAGCGAGGGGCGCGACGGCGGCGGCGACGGCGGGGAGAAGAGGGTAGACTTATAGCGGCGGCGGCGGCGACACCGCGGGCCCTCCCCCGCCGTCTCCGCTCCCCCGCGTCCATCCGCGAGACCACACGTTCCTCGCGAGGTTCACCTTGTCGCGAATGTACCCCCCGTCGCGTCTCGACTTTGACTCGACCTCGACCTCCTCCTTCGTCTTCGTCTTCGTCTCCGTCTCCGTCTCCGTCCTCCTCCTCTTCTCTTCCTCCGCGTCGCTGTTCACGACGGCGCGCGCGTCGACGCGCCGTAACGCACCTCGTACGCCCACGACTTCCCGCAGCGGAAACGCGTCGCGCCCGACCACAAAATCGTCGATCGCTTCCAGCACCTTCTTCTCCTTCTCGCTCGTCTTCGTCGCTCTCGGCTCCGTCTCGAAGTCGTACAGCAGCCCGCCAAAGCTCCACACCGACCCGGGCTTCCAAAATCGTTCTATGCGTTTCAGCGTGCGGCCGATCGCGAGAATAAACTCCGGCGGGGCGGCGTCGACGACGAAGCCGTCGTCGAGCGTCTTTTTATGCGAGGTACTCTGAGACGCGTAGGCGTCGATCGGCGCGAAGAAGTTCTCGATCATCGCGTTCGCGAGAATGCCTCTCGGGTCCAGCGCTTGTCGCAACGCGTTGAAGCTGTCGACCGGGTACCGCCGCGCGAGCGTCCGCCGCATTCGCACCACCTCCTCGAGGATCTTTCCTTGCTCTTCGCGATACGCCGCCCCCGCCTCCCGTCCGAGCCGCTCCAAGCGCTTCTCGTGGTCCGCCTTGCGAGCTTCGAGGACGGCGTCGGGGAGTTTCTTCCCGTTCGCCTCGAGTTCCTTCTCCTCGCGCACTTCGAGCTCTCTTCTCGCCACCTCGGGCGCTCTCGCCCTCGCCTTGTGCTCTCCCTCGTCGTACTTCAACAAGCCGTCCGCGCCCTCGAGGGTTTTCCCGCGGTACCACCCCGGGCTCTCGATCTTCGCCCAGTGCGTCCGGATCGCGTACTTCTCCCCCAAGAGCTCCTCCTCTCTCTTCGCGTACGCCTTAAACGCGGCGGTGATCTCGTCGCGCGTCTCCTTCACGGAGGTGGGCAAGTACATGATGATGCCGATCCAGCTGTGCAGCCCGGGGCCCGCGTCGTCTTTGCCGTCGTTGCTCACCGGCGACATCGGCGACGAGCTTCCCGCGCTCCACCGCTGCTCGATCGGCGCGGGCGCGGGGATGCCCTCGCGCTCGATCATCTCGAGTAAGTCCTTCATGTACGCCAGGTCTCTCCCGTCGTTCGTCTCCACGCTGTCGCCGGTTCGAAACGCGATCTCGTACACGTGCTGTTGCCCGCCGCAGTCGAACCCGAGGATCTGGTCGCTCCAGTCGCAGCGCGTGCCGGCGTTTCGCTTCCAAAATTCGCCCTCCGCGGCGTTGACGCGCTTCACGTGCTTCAAGTCGAGAGGGTCGATCTTCAGGAGCTCGTCCCGCAGCTCCCCGAACCCCATCCCGGTCACGTCCACGTCCGGGTTGAGCCGCTTGAGCAGACGCGCCATGGGCTCCACCTTCTTCGCCTCGGGAAACGCCGTCGTCGGCTCCGGCGTCGGCGCCTCCGCGGGTATCGGGTTCGACCCGACGACGACGACGACGTCCGTGTGCGGGATCCACATGTAACGCACGTGCTTGAAACGTTTCAGCCACGTCGCGTGATTCTTCTCTATCTCCGCCCGCGTCGCCGTGAACGTCTCTTCGAGCAGTCGCTCCGCGGGGACGCACTCCAGCGTCACCTCCGCGGCGACGCCGAGCGACCCGATCCCGCACCGAGCCATCTTCAAGATCCCGGGCGTGTCCTCGATCGTGAGGTCCAGCGTCCCTTTCCCCGGGGTCACGAGCTTCATCCCGACGACGGTCTCGTCGATCGGCGGCACGGTCGCGCCCGTGCCGTGCGCGCCCACCTGCGTGAACCCCCCGATCTGTTGCTCTCGGATGCTCGCGTAGTTTTTAAGCGTCATCCCGTGCGGCCGCAGCGCCTCCACGAGATCTCGCACCGTGCACCCAGCCTGGACGGTGACGCGCATCTTCTCTTTGTCCACGCTCAGAACCTTGTCCATGAGCGTCAGGGAAACCATCCCCTCCGGGGAGAACGCCGCGCCGTTCGGGGAGAGCGACGCGCCCACCGGACGCAGCTTTCGGAAGTTGCCGTGAAACCAATCGACCGCCCTCTGGAGCTCCTGGAGCGTCTCCGGCTGCACGAACTTCGCGACGGACACCGCCTTCGTCGCGCTCCAGTTTTCGATGAGAGACCCCACCTCGTGCTTCGGCTGATATTGATACTCGAGGAAGCACGAGAAGGCTTCGGGGACGACGAAGAGCGCCGCGATGGCGAGGTACGTCATCGTCCACGACGAAAACCCGACGACGCGTTCGGCGCGCGTCGCCGCCAGCGGGTCCTCGCCGGGGGCGCCCGCGAGCGGGTCGCGCGCGGGAACGCGCAGCGACTCCGTGCGCTTCGGCTGCTTGATGGCGTACGGGCCGTACACGCCGCCGGCCCTGGCCCTGGAGCTGGCGCGTCGCGTCGACGACGCGAGCGACGGCGGCGAGCGCGAGACGCCTCTCGCGACGACGAGAGGCGACGACGACGACGTCGTCGCGGCCCAGCGACGGACGCTCCCCGCGCGGTCGACGAGCGCGAGAAGCGCGGACGGCGCGGGGGGCGGCGCGGAAGCCGCCGCCGCCGCGGACGCGCCCGCGCGCGCGAGCACCTCGAGCGCGGACCGCCGCATCGCGCGCCTCGCTCTGCGCGGAAGACTGGGATGGTGGGAGCGTTCGAGGATTAGCGAGTCGGACCAGAAGGCTCACGTGTTTTCATGTGTTTATTTGTCTGTTGTTGTCGATTACAGAGACTACCTATCGTCTCCGTCACTAAAGAACCATCGACACACGCGCTCCTCGCGCGTGCCGCCGAACACGCCGCGCGACGCCACCGTACTGACGCCCGCGCACCACACACACCTCCCGCGACTTCCCCTCGCTCCTCGAAGACGCGACGCCGTCGCCGAGCCGCCGGCGCCGTCCGCGTCTTTTTCCCGCCGCGCCGCGCCGCGCCGCCAGTCGTCGCAGACCTTCGAAGACCTTCGAAGACCTCCCTCGAACTTCGACTTCTTAATTAACGGGGAGAGACGGTGATCTCAGACGCGGGCGCGGTGAGCGTCCCGTTCTTGAGCTCGAAGAAAGCCTTCACGGGCCACGCCCCGGCGGCCATCATCAGGCCCAGCGCCATCGGCACGTCGATGATGATCTCGCCCTCTGTCGGCTTCTTCGACTGCTCCTTGTTGAGCATGACGTACGAGCGGCCGGCGTAGCCGATCCAGCCCGCGACGTAGAGGAAACCGAGGCCCGGGATCGCGAACTCGCCGAGGTGCTCGAGGTTGCCGTCGACGATGAGGTGCGGGAGGCCGTCCGCGCCGCACAGGAGACCGGCTTCGCCGTACGCCTTGAACCGCGCGCTCGTCTTGTCCTGCGTCGCCTTGAGCGCGAGCGCGGGGGCGGAGCCCTCCTCGTACTTCTTCAGGCGCTTCTCGAGCGCCTTGATCTCCTGCTTCTCGCGCTTCTTGAACGCGGCGTTCTTCTTGCACGGGGTGAGGCCGGCGTACGGGGCGACGTCGCGCGCGAACGCCTCCTCGGGGGCGACCACCATGGGCGCCGCGACGGCGACCGCCACCGCCGCCGCGACGGCGGCGGACTTGGCCGCGGCGTCCTTCGCGGACGCCTTCACGACGGTGGAGACCGGGGCCTGGGTTGGGAGGGCGGGGGAGGAGGGAACGATGCGTGGTGGCGTCAGCGGTGTGATGATCGAGGGCGTTGGTTCGATCGAACGATCGATCGGTCGGTCGATCCGAAACAAATATCCACGGGAAGAGGTGGTTCGGTTCTGCTTTCGAACGAAGGGGCGCTTCTTTCGCGCGGCGGGGCGACGCGACAGGCGCCCGACGCGCGATCGATCGCGCCCGAGCGCGATGGCGTATCGGATCTCGAGGCGCACCTTGGCGGCGACCGGGGCCTTGGCCGTGATGCCGGTGGACATCTTGGAGGACAGCTTGGCCTGAGAAGGAGAGGAGCGGATGGATGGGATGCCGATGGGTGAGCCGCTGGGCGATAAGAACGCGGGCGGATCGTCGGGCGGAAAACGCCGCGCGGCGACGCGTTCGAGCGGTATAATCGCGCGAGAGCGAGGTACGCGCGATCTAACAGCGCGATGCGAAGGATCCCACGGAGCCGCGAGTCGCGAGGGCTTTTCAGGCGCGATGCCGCGCGCGTCGCGCGCGTCGTCGTCCGTCGCCCGAAAACCCCACGGTCGCCTCGCTCCGTGAAAACACTTCGAACCCGTCTGTTCGCTGTCGCCGGAAACGCGCGCGTCGAGGAGGTCCCAACGCGGCGCTTCCCGCGCGATCGCGGTGTGATCGATGAAAACACGCTAAGGATGATGACGCACCGGAGCCACGGCGTTGAGGGACATCATAGCGGCCATGTTGACGGCGGGTGCGAGTATGATTCCGCGCGTCGATTTGCGTCTGGTTTTCCACGCCGAGAGAAACGCGAGCTCGCGTGAGCGCGATTTGATTGGCCGTCGCTGGCGCAAAAAATTCGCATTTTCGACACGTACGACATCCAGTCAGAATCGCGCGCCGGTCGCGTATCGTACTACGCGGTCGGTCGATTTTGGCGCGGAGCTCGTCTCAGGTGTCAGGTCTCGCGCGTCGCCGGACGGCACAGCACGGGACACAACAGTCATCTAATCTGCCGCGCGCGGGCCGGGGTCGCGCCCCCCGCGCCCGCGATGGCGCCTCCGAGGAAACGCGCCGCGAGCGAGGCGGGGGACGTCCGCGCGGGCGAGCGTGAGAAGAAGCCGCGAGAAGAACCGCGGGAGGAGAGCGCGGCGACGCGGACGCGCGACGACGACGACGACGACGACGACGACGACGACGCGACCGCGGTCCGGTCCGAGCTCGCCGTCGCGTGGCTCAAAGAGCACGAGCCGGCGACGATGCGATGGGCGTTCGACCTCACGCGCCGCAACATGCGATCCATGTACGAGAACTGTCCGTGGGGATGGTCGAACGCGGAGAAGCGAAGAGAGTTGAACCACCCGGACGCGCTGTACGTCCTCCGCGTCGACGACGACGCGTCGCCGGGCGGGGGCGGCTCGGGGGGGACAGACGCGGGCGAAGAACGCGCATCGCCCTACCTCGGGTTCGCGCACTATCGACACGAGACAGAAGAAGAGGGGGAAGCGGACGGCACCGGCGGCGAGGCGGTGACGTACGTGTACGAGTTGCAGTGCGAGCCGAGGCGTCGAGGCGCCGGCGTCGGCGGGAGCGTCATGGACGCGGTGGAAGCCGCCGCGACGGCGCGCGGGAGCGAGCGGTGCGTCCTCACGGTGTTGAAGTCGAACGCGGGCGCGCGGAGGTTTTACGAGCGGCGCGGGTACGTCGTGGACGGCGAGTCGCCGAAGGAGGAGGCGTGTCATTACGTCATCCTGTCGAAGGCTCTCGGCGGTCGCGGGTGAGGGCCGAGCGGTGGTCGGTTGTTTTTCTCAGTATTTTCTCGCCCGCCCGGCCCGGTCTCGTCAGGATCGAGAATTATCCATCTCCGTCGTGGTCGAGCTCAGACCGCGCGGCGCGCGTCCACGCGCGACGGCGCGCGTGAGCGTCACGTGTCACCATGGATATCGATATTGAAATCGTCAAGGACACCGACGGCAAGGTCATGATGCACGTCACGGTGCGCGCTCGAGCGTCTCCCCGCGAGTCGATTCCAGGCACCTCGAATTCTAGCCATTTTCGTCCGCGTCGCTGACTTCCGCGCCTCGTCGTCGTCGTGCAGGGTGAATTCTGGAGAGAACAGGACGGGGCGTTCCGTGAGGCGCTGAAGGATATGGAGTTTTTCTTCGATCCCGAATTCAAGAGTTGGGACCGAGAGTGCACGGTGCGCGCGGCGAGGCGCCTCCTTATTGTGGCAGGAGCGGAGGGATACCAATTTTCCAGGAGAACCCTTCAGCAAGCCACGAGAGAGCTCCGCCAGCTCGTCGACGATCAGGCGGAGAGGCTCGACCTCTGGTCTTTTAATCGAATGAAGCCGGATCCGAACGCTTTGCGGGACAAGGATAAGCGCCTCCAATTCGTTCCAAACTTGAACGAGAAGAAGGAATGGTGCGTCGAAGTCGTCGGAAAAGGCTCGTACGCCGGAAGAGAAGCGCTGAAAGCGCACGGGTTCAGATGGTACGGACAGGAGAGGATCTGGAACCTGGACAAGGAGGATCTGCGGAGAAAAGGATACAGTTCGTTCACGGCCGCGATGAGAGACGTCAACAGGCTTTTACGCCAAGAGAACCCGGACTTGTATTCAGTCCGCGCGAATCGTGTAGGCGAGTCCGTGGACTTGTTCACGGTACGGGCGCGTGGGCCGAGACGTGAGGAAGAGATCGCCGTCGTCGCGACGCGCACGCCCGATGAAGCCGCGGCGGACCGACTGCGCGTCGCGATGGAGAACGGCGATTACGTGGACTTGACGTCGTCGGCGACGCGGGCGGCGCCGCGGTCGACGCCGCCGCCGGCTAAGCGCGTGAAGAGGGAGCCGGGCGTCGGAGGCCCGGACCGCACGCCGCCGCCGCGGTCGCAGTCGTCGCAACCCACGCAGCCGTACGCCGCGGGCGGGTCGCCGGTCACGCCGCAGCAAGCGACGACGCGTCGACGACCGACGCCGGTCACGCCGCAGCAAGCGACGACGCGTCGACGACCGACGCCGGTCACGCCGCAGCAAGCGACGACGAGTCGACGACCGACGCAGGAGCGGTGCCCCGTGCACGACGTCGCGCTCGTCAAGCGAACGGCGAGGAAGGGAATGCCCCACAACGTCGGGCGGCAGTTCATCACGTGCCCGCGGAACGGGTGCAAAGCGGTCTGGAGGTGGGCGGACGGCACGTTGCCGTTCGGCGAAGAGGCACAGGAGCGGTTCCAACGGCACGTCGAGAGGCACGGCTTCGCAGGGTATCTCTAATAAATCTTTGGACGGCGAGTCGAAGGTAGACGCGAGAACGCGGACGAACGAGACTCAGTCTTCACGCGACTACGCGCACGTTGAATCGAAATACTCGTAAAAATAATAGAAAGCCTACTTCATCGGCGGCAGCGCCTTCTCGCCCTTCAGCTTCCGGATCAACCCAATCGTCCTCCCCACGGCGATGAAGATGAGCCTCAGCGGCAGCGTCAGCACCGCGGCGACCGCGTCCCTCGCCAGCTGGACCACCCCCTCCGCCGCGGCTTTCATCCCGCTCCCGCTCCGAGCCTTCTTCAACCCTTGCCCGTACGCGAACCTGGCCTTTACCTCGCCCATGCCGTACCGCTCCTTCAAGATCGCGCGCGCGCGCTTTCGACGGCGGCCGGTCTCAGAGAACACGAGCGCGACGAGCGGCGCGAGCAGCCACCCGACGATCGTCCGGCTCCCGCGATTCTCGCTCTTCTTCTTCCCGACGTTTTCCTCCCCCGCAGCCTCCGGGAGAAGACTCGGCGGCGCGATCCCCCGCGCGATCCCGTCCGCGGCGTACACCCCGAACGCGTGGATCGCGAGCTTGAACGGCCCCTCGCGGAAGTCCGGCATCGGCCCTCGAGGACCGAACCGAGACATGATCAGTCCGACGCCGTAGACCGCTTTACATTGCTCCGCGCTCAGCGGCGGGACGTCCGGGACGACGACCGGCCCGCGGACGAGCCGGAACGACGCCCACGGGATCTTGATCTCCTCCTCCGGTCCCGGCGCGTCGCCGCCCGGCGCGGAGACGGGCGGGACGAACGTGGCCTGGTACACGACCTCGCCGCGGTTGTTTTGTGTGCGGAGCGTCGCCTTCCACGTGCGCCGCGACGGCTCGTCGTCTGAGGGTCGTTCCATACAAAGCGAAGTCGGGGTGGAGTTCAAAGGCGTCAGTTGAAGTTGAAAGGCGTCGAGGGCGGGGATTGAAAGCGAGGGGTGGGCGGAGAGATGTGACGGGCAAAGTCCTTAAGGATCGGCGTTCACCACGCCAACGTGGTCGTATGGGGACCAGTGTATAGAACGCACCTGACTCGAACCCGGCTCTGATGGCGACGCCGTCGTACGCGCTGAGGTCTAACGGCGTCTTCAGCGCGACGGAGCGCGCGCCGGTGAAGCCGCCGCCCTGGGAGCGGCACTTCCCCGCCCAGACGAGGCACTTCCTTCCGCTCGGGTCGGGCGCGATCGAGGAGGAGGACACGCCGCCCATCACGACGTCGTCCACGCGCTCGAAGGCGTCCGACGCGAGGGCGACGGCGGCGTCGTCGCCGCCGGCGATGCCGAGGAGGTCGTAGCTGACGACCGCGGAGGCGGACGCGTCGGTCGGGACGGGGACGAACGCGGACGGACGCGCGCTCGCGGAGGAGGAGGAGGAGGAGGAGGAGGAGGAGGAGGAGGAAGATCTCGCGTCGCGACGGACGAGGCGCGGCGTCGCCGTCTTTCGAAACGTCACGGCGGCGTCGCGGGGACCGCGCGATTGCGGCGCGGACGCCGCGCGCGAGGCCGCGCGCGCGCGCGTCGCGCGCGCCGCGCGCGGCGTGAAGACCGCGCGAGAGGTCGCGGAGGACGCGAGCATCATCGCGAGACGAGCGTGCGGGGCGCGAACGGCGAGTGGCGTCGACGTCGACAACAGAACACTTCGGAAGCACCAGACGTTGCCAGCTGGCGGGCCCGTCGCGTCGTTCGCGCTTCGTTGGCCACTGCGAACGCGCGCGGAGGCGACGCGAGGCGGGCGCGGTCGAGCGGCGACCGCCCCTCGCGCCTCTCGCGGGGCGTCCTCGACGCGCGGTCATGGCGCCGAAGAAGCGCGAGAAGGCGGCGGCGGCACCTCTGAGCGCGTACGAGCTCGAGCGCGAGGCGCGCGTGAAGCGCAACGCCGAGATCCTCGCGAGGCTGCGGATTCCGACGCTCGCGGCCGCGACGCGGGACCCAGACGCGTCGGCGTCGTCCTCGGGGACGTCCTCGGACGACGACGACGACGACGCGAACGGCGGCGCGAACGGCGGCGGCGACGACGAGCGGCGACGCGCGAAGAAGCTGAGAAAGAGGCGGCGCGAGAGGCACCGTGCGCGCGCGAAGGAGAAGGCACCCGGGCGAAGCGGAAGCGCCGCGACGAATCGAGATCGCGGCGAGCCGTCGCGGCGGTCGTCTCGACCCGCGGCGATCACGTCGCGCGCGAACGGGAAGTACGCGGACGCGGCGGAGGACGACACGGACGACTCCGACGTGTCGTTCTACTCCTCGGACGAGGACGAAGACGCGGACGCGAGCGGCTCAGCGGACGACGACGACGACGACGAGGACGAGGAGGAGGAGGACGACGACGAGCTCGACGCGGACGGCGCGCGGCGCCCACCGACGCGGAAGCGGAAGAAGCCGTCGACTAAACCCAAACCTTCCTTCGCGGCGCCGACGAGCGAGAGAGCGCGCGCGGCGGCCGCGGCCGCGCGCGCGGCGTCGCGCCCGGTCGGGATGTGGAGGAAAGGCGGCGAAGACGCGCCGGCGTTTAGAGCGCCGTACGAGACGGGATCGGCGGCGGCGCCGGGGCGGGGGAGGGTCGTCCCGGGGCTCGGCGGCCGCGTGATCCCTCCGCCGCCGCCGCCGCCGCGACCGAGCGCGTTCGCGGCGGCGGCGGCGAACCCGGCGATGCGCGAGACGCCGCGTCCGGCGGAGCCCGACGGCGGCGACGTCGACCTCTCGGGGAAGACGAAGAAGAAGAAAAACGGAGCGACGCGTCGTCCGACGCCGAGTCTTCTCCACGCCGTCGCGAGCGAGGCGGACGTCCACGACGCGTGGACCGCGCTGCAGCCGCCGTCGACGACCGTCGCGATCGAGCGCGGGGCGATGCGCGCGAGCGACGCGACGATCGGCGCGTCCGAGCTGCGGGCGGCGGCGGACGCGCACGGGTTTTGTGACTGGTGCGTTCTCCTTACGCTGGTCCCCATACGACCGCGTCGGCGTGGTGAACGCCGATCCTTAAGGACTTTTGCCGGCGTTTCTCTCCGCCCACCCCTCGCTTTTAATCCCCGCCTTCGACGCCTTTCAACTCCAACTGACGCCTTTCAACTTCAACTGACTGACGCCTTTCAGGACCGACGCACAGCTGGCGAGCATGGTCGCCGTCGTCGCCAACGGCGGCGACGTCCCGGACACCGGCGGCGGCGCGGGCGAGGTCGTGCGCGCGGGGGAGAGGGCGCGCGTGCGCGCGGAGGATTTACGAGGGTTCGTGGAGAGAGAGCGCGTGCGGCGGGCGTGAGTTGGGGGGTAGGGTGGGGAGGGAGTTCTTCGAGGCGCGAGGCGCCGACGCGAACCGACGAACGAACGTAGCGCGAGCGAAAAGTAGCACTAGGTATCGACGATCAGATCACACGTCACGTCACCCGGCGCGCGTCGTCGTCGCGGTCGTCGTCGTCGTCTTCACGTGGCTTTTTTCTCCTCCTCGGCGTCTCGTTTCCGCGGGGACATAGTTTGGTCAAACTGCAACCACGCGGTGCGGTTGTACGGCCACGCCTGCGCGGTGCGTTCGTTCATCGCGTCGTCACATGATGTATCGTTCACCGTCGAACGCGCAACGGTTATACGGGAACGCCTGAGACAGCGGCGTACGTCACGGAACACAACGCGGAATAGAAGGGAACACGTGAGACAGACGCGCGCGCGGGTCGCGCGGGACGGGACGGGACGGCGGTCGCACCTTCGCGTCGAGCGCGCACTCTCGCGCGATGTCCCACGAGCTGAACACCCCGGCGAATTTCCCTTCGATGTTCTGCACGACCGCGTGGTGGATCTTGTGCTTCTGTAACACCTCCGCGGCGCCGTCGCGCGTCATGTCCGGCGTCGCGAGGTGGAGCGTCTTCGACATGACCTCGCACACGGGCGTATCGAGCGGGACCTGCGCGAGTCGGGTTCGAACGAGAGGCGAGAGACTTTTATAAACGAGAGACGCGCGGACGTACAGAACGGAAGAAACGCGCGCGGGTTCCACAGCCGTTCGTTCGCACTCCGTCTCAGATTACGCGGACCACCGGAAGGCTACGGTGCGTGTCAACAACTGCTCCGATTACAGCCGTCATAAGCATCTCAGTTGGCGTACAGATTTATCGTCATCGACCGCGAACGAGGCGTGGCGACCGGGCGCGGGTCCGAGCGCGAGAGAAAAAACGGGCGAGCGCCGCGTGAACCGCCGCGGTCTCTCGGGCGAGGCCGAACGACCGTCGTTGCTTTCTGTTCGCGACTCGACGACCGCCGCCGACGGAACCGCGTCGCGCCTACCTGATCCAAGAACATCCGGTTCACGTCTTGCTTGGTGACGAGCCCGACCGCTTCGCGCGTGTCCGGGTCGACGACGGGGACGCACCTTCGCGCGGAGAGGAGAGCGCGCGCGGGCGTGAGGCGGCGGCGGCGGCGGCGGCGGCGAGGACGCGAGGAAGGAAAAGAGAGAACGACGCCGTCAGAGAGATGAGTGGAGCGCCGCGGACCCGATGTGCTGGCTCACGAGCGAGCGGACGACGGACTCGAGCTTGTCCTGAGGCATCGCGGTGATGCACTTCCCCGCGGGCATCATGAACGTGGACAGCGAGGGCATGACCGCGGTGGGTATCGGGACGGGCGGCGCGCGCGCGTCGTAGTGCGAGAAGAGTAAAAGCGTCGTCGGCGGCGAAAGAAAGCGCGCGTCGTCGTCGCGTCCGACGGGCGAAGAAAACGGAAATTGGCAGGCAGACTGAGGGTTTCAGTTGGTTGTGGTTGGTTTATAACAAAGTTCCGCCAAGGGGTCGGCCGCGGCTCACGGGGCAGCTTCACCCGCGCCCTCGGCAGCCGCGCCCTCGACAGCCGCGGCATCGGCCCCGGCCTCGACAGCCACGTCCTTGGCGGGCGCGGCCTCGGCGGGCGCGGCGTCGGCGTCGGCCTCGGCAGCGGGCTCCGCCGGAGCGGCTTCAGCCGGAGCAGCTTCCGCGGGCGCGGGCTCGGCCGCCGCGGGCGCGGGCTCGGCCGCCGCCGCCGCGGGCTCAGCAGCCGCGGCATCGGCCCCGGCCTCAGCAGCCTCGGGCTCGGCGGGCGCGGGCTCGGCGGGCGCGGGCTCGGCGGGCGCGGGCTCGGCGGGCGCGGGCTCGGCGGGCGCGGGCTCGGCCTCCGCCGCCGCGGGCTCGGCTTCCGCCGCCGCGGGCTCGGCTTCCGCCGCCGCGGGCTCCGCCGCCGCGGGCTCCGCCGGAGCCACTTCAGCCGAAGCCGCTTCCTCGGGCGCGGGCTCTTCCGGCGCGGGCGCGGGCTCTTCCGGCGCGGGCGCGGGCTCTTCCGGCGCCTCCGCGGGCGGCGCCGTCGCCGCTTCCTCCGGCGCCGCCTCCTCCACCTTCTTCGGCTCCGGCTCCGGCTCCTTCGGCTCGACGTCGTCCGCGGCGATCGCCCGCTCGATGTCCGACCACACGTCGTCCTTCTGTCGGTTCGCGTCCACCTCGGCGACGACGCCCTTTCGCTTCTCGTCGTAGTGCCCCAATATGGGCACCGTCTGCTTGTGGTACGCCGCCAGACGCGTCTTCAGCGCGTCCTCGGTGTCGTCCGGCCGCTGCGTCAGCGGCTCGCCCGTGACGTCGTCCAACATGTTCTCCGTCGTCGGCGCGGCGTCCTCGCCCGAGGCGGCGAGCGACGCGGGTTTGTCGAACGCGACGTGATACGACCGCCCCGACGCCTTGTGGATCCATCGGCCGCAGATGCGCTCGGTGAGGACCTCGTCCGGGACGACGAGCGCGACGACGTGCCGCACGCGCTCGCCGCTCTTCGCCAGCATCTCGTCTAACATCTCCGCCTGCTCGAGCGTGCGCGGGAACCCGTCGAGGATGAACCCGCCCGCGCAGTCTTTGGGTCGTTCCATACAAGCGAACGTCGGGGTGGTGTTCAAAGGCGTCAGGTGGAGTTGAAAGGCGTCGAGGTCGGGGATTGAACGCGAGGGGTGGGCGGAGAGATGCGCCGCCGGGAAGAAAAGTCCTTAAGGATCGGCGTTCACCACGCCAACGCGGTCGTATGGGGACCAGTGTGTAGAACGCGCCTTTCTTCTCGAC
>Ga0181559_10003360_pt1 | contig 15735 bp, 9 predicted proteins | sample 011ome_21_FD_133752 | JGI IMG/M metagenome (GOLD analysis project Ga0181559, IMG submission 133752) | Coastal salt marsh microbial communities from the Groves Creek Marsh, Skidaway Island, Georgia - 011508AT metaG (megahit assembly) | ecosystem: Environmental > Aquatic > Marine > Intertidal zone...
CACCACGCGGCGGCGCCCGGCGCGGCGCGCGCCAAGGCGCGCGCGCCGCTCCCGCGCGCCGCCGCGCTCCCCGATGGGCGCGACGTCTCGGCGCGCGCCGCCGTCTCGGCGCCGGCGGAGTCCAGCGCGGAGACGACGGCGACCGAGGCGATCGCCAAGTACGTCGCCGCGCACGGCGGCAAGCGCGTGATCCGCAAGGTGCTCATCGCGAACAACGGCATGGCGGCGACGAAGTCCATCATCTCCATGCGCCGCTGGGCGTACAACGAGCTGGGAGACGAAAACGCCGTCGAGTTTCTCGCCATGGCGACGCCCGAGGACCTCAACGCCAACGCCGAGTTCATCCGCTTCGCGGATGATTTCGTTGAGGTGCCCGGGGGCGCGAACAAAAACAACTACGCGAACGTGAACCTGATCGTGGACATCGCCGAGCGCGAGGGCGTGGACGCGGTGTGGCCCGGCTGGGGGCACGCGTCGGAGAACCCCCGGCTTCCGACGGCGCTCAAGGAGCGGGGCATCCAGTTCATCGGCCCCACCGCGCCGGTGATGTCCGTGCTGGGCGACAAGATCGCCGCCAACATCCTGGCGCAGACCGCGAAGGTCCCCTCGATTCCGTGGTCCGGCGACGGACTCGAGGCGGTGCTCAACGACGAGGGCACCATCCCGCAGGACATTTTCAACAAGGCGATGGTGACCACCGTGGAGGAGTCGCTCGCCGCGGCGAACCGCATCGGGTACCCGGTCATGCTCAAGGCGTCCGAGGGCGGCGGCGGCAAGGGCATCCGCATGAGCGACAACGACGAGGAGCTCAAGGTGAACTTCGAGATGGTCAAGGCAGAGGTGCCCGGCTCGCCCATGTTCATGATGCAGCTCTGCACGCAGGCGAGGCACCTCGAGGTGCAAATCGTGGGCGACGAGTTTGGCAACGCCGTCGCGCTCAGCGGGCGCGACTGCTCGACGCAGCGCCGCTTCCAGAAGATCTTCGAGGAGGGCCCGCCCACGATCGCGGACCCCGCGATTTTCCGCGAGATGGAGAAGGCGGCGCAGCGTTTGACGCAGAACATCGGGTACATCGGCGCGGGCACGGTGGAGTACCTGTACAACGCCGAGACGGGCAACTTTTTCTTCCTCGAGCTCAACCCGCGTCTGCAGGTGGAGCACCCCGTCACGGAGGGCATCACCAACGTCAACCTGCCCGCCACGCAGCTGCAGGTGGCGATGGGCATCCCGCTGTCCCGCATCCCGGATATCCGCCGCTTCTACGGGTTGGACCCCGAGGGCGACTCGGACATCGACTTCATGGAGGAGGATTACGTGTTGCCCGAGCGCCACCTTATCGCCGCGCGCATCACCGCCGAGAACCCGGACGAGGGTTTCAAGCCCACTTCCGGTGGGATCGAGCGCGTGTCCTTCCAGAGCACCCCCGACGTTTGGGGCTACTTCTCCGTCGGTGCCAACGGCGGCGTGCACGAATTCGCGGACTCGCAGTTTGGGCACATCTTCGCCACCGGCAAGACGCGCGAGCAGGCGCGCAAGTCGCTGGTCATCGCTCTCAAGGGCATGGTGGTGCGCGGCGAGATCCGCACCGCGGTGGAGTACCTCGTGCAGCTCCTGGAGACGGATGACTTCAAGAACAACACCATCGACACGTCGTGGTTGGATGGGATCATCAAGGAGAAGTCCATCGCCATGAAGGAGGACCCGCACACCATCGTCGCGTCGGCGGTGATGTACCGCGCGTTCCGCATGGTGCAGGCTGAGGAGGCAGCGTTCAAGGAGTTTTGGCAGAAGGGCCAGACGGCGACGCAGGGCATCGAGCGCATCATAGAGTTCCCCATGGACATCACGTACCAGGACGTGAAGTACTCGTTCACCGTGCAGCGCCGCGGCCCGGACTCGCTGGTGCTGCGCATGAAGGGCGAGGACCTCATCGACGCGCGCATCCGCGAGCGCTCGGACGGCGTGCTGCTGGTCATCTGGGGCGGGCGCACGCACGAGATCGACGGGCTGGAGGAGCCCCTGGGTTTGCGCATGGTGCTGGACGGCCAGACCTGGCTGCTTCCCAACCAGTTCGACCCCTCGGAGCTGCGCACGGACGTTACCGGCAAGCTCATCCGCTACCTGCAGGACGACGGCGGCGAGGTTGTCGCCGGCAAGCCCTTCGCCGAGGTTGAGGCGATGAAGATGGTGATGCCGCTCATCGCCACCGAGACGGGCTCCATCGCGCACGTCAAAGCCGGCGGCGCGGTGATCGAAGCGGGCGACCTGCTCGGCACGCTCACGCTCAAGGACCCCACGAAGGTGAAGAAGATCTTGCCCTTCGGCGGCGAGTTCCGCGTCGCCGCGGACGAGGGCTCGGAGGCGCCCCCCAGCGCCGCTGAGGCGCTGGAGGAGGCCATCGCGCAGACCAACCTGCTTCTGGACGGGTACATGCTCCCGGTGGACGAGACGGTGAACAACCTGATCGAGAAGCTGTGCGACCCGTCGTTGCCGGAGTCGGAGGGCGGGCGCTGGGTGCGCGCGTGCTCGATCCTCAACGGCGTCGTCGACCGCTACCTCGCCGTCGAAAACCAGTTCGCGGGCAAGAAGGCGGACTCGGTGGTGGGCGACTTGGCGCGCAAAAACGGCGGCGCGTCGGACGACTTGCTCAAAATCGTCCTCGCGCACGCCGCCATCGCGCGCGCCACGCGGATGGTGCTTTCGCTCCTGAAGCAGGCGCCCACGCTGCCGCAGCGCGTGATGGGCGGCCCGGTGGGCTGGGCGGACGACCACGCGCCCATCTCCGAGGACTTCCGTGCGTCCATCAAGAGCCTGTCCAACCTGCGCGGCGCCGACTACGGCGAGCTCGCGCTCGCCGCGTCCAACATCCTGCTGGAGAAGAGGCTTCCGTCCATCGACAAGCGGCTGGAGGAGCTCAAGACGCTGCTCAAGGGCGACGCCGGTTTGGACCGCTCCTGGGGCACCGCCGAGGCGGGCGACCTGAAGTGCCTGAGCGAGTCCCCGACGCTGGCGGTGGACCTGCTGCCGTCGCTGTTCACGGACGCGGACGCCGAGGTGGCGGACGCCTCCCTGGAGGTGTACACCAAGCGCGTCTACCGCGCGCACAACGTCATCTCGACGAACATCGCGCGCGACGACGGGTTGACGTCGATGAACTTCAAGTTCCAGTTCAACACGTACCCCGAGGAGTCGCCGCTGCGCTCGGGCGTTCTCGCGCTCTCCACGACGCTGGACGAGGCGAAGGCTTCGATGCCCGCGATCCTCGACCGCCTCGCCGCGCACGTCGGCGACGCGCCCGCGGACACGCCCGTGCACGTGCTGCACATCGCGCTCTCCGCGCAGGGCGAGGACCCGGCGCTGGCGGAGCGCTGCGCCGCCGCGCTGAGCGAGCACCGCGGGCGCATGGCGGAGCTCGGCGTGAAGTTCGTCAACGTCATCGCGTACGAGCCCCCTAACTTGCCCTCGTACTACACCTTCACCGCGGCGTCCGGGTACCAGGAGGACCCGCTGTACCGCGGCGAGCGCCCCACGGTGGCGCACCTGCTGGAGCTGGCGCGCCTGGAGAACTACAACCTCACGCGCCTGCCCACGGTGAACCGCGACTTGCACGTGTACGTGGGCGAGAGCAAGCAGGGCTTCGGCAAGCGCGGGCTGCAGAAGCACATGCTGTTAAGACGCATTTCGCACTCGCGCGACGCCGCGGAGGGGGGGATCGAGCGCGTGCTCGCCAAGGCGGTGGAGGCGCTGGACCTCGCCAGCCTGGACCCGCGCACCAAGGGTGCCTCCTCGGGGCGCGTCTACATCAACTTCCTCCCCGTGCAGACGGACGGCCCGTTTGACCAAACCGTGTCGTCGCTCAAGGCGAAGGTGCTGGAGTTCATCTCGCGCAACTCCACGGAGCTGCTGGCGAGGCAGGTGGACGAGATCGAGATCCGCTTCCGCATCGCGGAGAGCCCCGACTCGCCCGTGCAGGTGCCCGTGCGCGTCATGGCCACCTCCATGTCCGGCCAGTGGCTGAAGGTTGACGTGTACCGCGAGTACCTCGACCCGCTCACCGGGAAGGCGACGCAGTTTTGCATGCTCGGCAAGGACGGCCAGGAGGAGGCGTGCTTCCTGGAGCCGTACCCGATGCCCGGCACGCTGCAGCAGAAGCGCTCGATCGCGCGCGCCATCGGCACGACGTACATTTACGACTTCCTCGGCCTGATCGAGAAGGCGATGATCATGCAGTGGCGCGCGTTTCTCGCCGACGTCGAGGGCCAAGGCGAGTTACCGGGCGACATGTTCCGCGCCGAGGAGCTGGTGCTGGACGCCGACGGCTCGCTGAACCGCGCCGAGGCGAGCCGCATCGCGGGCTCCAACGACATCGGCATGGTGGCGTGGGAGTGCTTCATGAAGACGCCGGAGTACCCCGATGGCAGACAAGTGGTGCTCGTGGGCAACGACTGCACGTTCATGTCCGGTTCGTTCGGGGTGAAGGAGGATGACTTTTACTACGCCGTCTCCAAGTACGCGCGAGAGAAGGGTTTGCCGCGCGTGTACATCGCGTCCAACTCGGGCGCGCGCATCGGCCTGGTGGAGGAGCTCAAGCCGTACTTCAAGGTGGCGTGGAACGACGCCTCCAACCCCAGCCTGGGGTTCAAGTACCTGTACCTCACCCCCGAGGACTACGCGAACTTCCCCGAGGGCACGGTGAACGCGCAGGAGGTGACGGAGGATGGCGAGACGCGCATGCAGCTGGACGACATCATCGGCCAGATTCACGGCATCGGCGTGGAGAATTTGCGGGGTTCGGGGATGATCGCCGGCGAGCAGTCCGCGGCGTACGCGGACGCGTTCACGCTGTCGTACATCTCCGGGCGCTCCGTGGGCATCGGCGCGTACCTGTGCCGCCTCGGGCAGAGGAACATCCAGATGACGAACGGGCCGCTCATCCTCACCGGCTACCTCGCGCTCAACAAGCTGCTGGGCCGCGACGTGTACACGTCGCAGGACCAGCTCGGCGGGCCGCAGGTGATGATGCCCAACGGCGTGTCGCATGTGCAGGTGGAGGATGACCAGCAGGGCGTCATGGCCATCCTGCGCTGGCTCTCCTACGTCCCCAAGGACTGCTTCACGCGCTCGCCCGCGCTGCCCAGCGCCGATCCGGTGGCGCGCAAGATTGAGTTCAAGCCCACCAAGACGCCGTACGACCCGCGGCACATGATCGCCGGCGTCGACGGCCCGGACGGCGAGTGGACCGCCGGGTTCTTCGACAGAGGCTCGTGGACGGAGACGCTCGCGGACTGGGGCAAGTCCGTGGTGTGCGGGCGCGCGCGTTTGGGCGGCGTGCCCATGGGTGTGATCGCCGTGGAGACGCGCCTGATGGAGCAGCGCATCCCCGCGGACCCCGCCAACCCCGAGTCGCGCGAGACGGTGCTGGCGCAAGCCGGGCAGGTGTGGTTCCCGGACAGCGCGCACAAGACGGCGACGGCGATTCGCGACTTCAACAACGCGGAGAACCTGCCTCTGATCATCTTCGCCAACTGGCGTGGGTTCTCGGGCGGCACGCGCGACATGTACGGCGAGATTCTCAAGTTCGGCGCGATGATCGTGGACGAGCTGCGCGTCTACCGCCACCCCGTCTTCGTGTACATCCCCCCCAACGGCGAGCTGCGCGGCGGCGCGTGGGTGGTGGTGGACCCCACCATCAACGAGGCGCGCATGGAGATGTACGCGGACGTGGAGAGCCGCGGCGGGATCCTCGAGCCGCCCGGCATCTGCGAGGTGAAGTTCAGGGACAAGGACCAGAAGACGGCGATGCACAGGCTGGACCCCGTTTTACAGGAGCTGGACCAGGACCCCGAGGAGAACGAGGAGGACATCTCCTCGAGGGAGGCGCAGCTTTTACCGACGTACACGCAGGTGGCGCACGAGTTCGCGGATTTGCACGACCGCTCGGGGCGCATGAAGGCCAAGGGCGTGATCCGCGACGTGGTGCGCTGGGAAGACGCGCGCTCGTACTTCCACGCGCGCCTCACGCGTCGTCTCGCCACGGACGAGCTCGCCATGGAAGCCGGCGCGGACGCCGCTGACGTGGAGACGCGCCTGCAGGCGGTGGCGGAGGCGGCGGGGGTCGCGTGGGAACAGGACGCCGACGTCAAAACGTGGATCGAGGACAACTTCGACGCCGTCAAGGCGGAGGTGGCGACGCTCGGGCGCGACGCCGCCGTCGAGGACGCGCTCGAGAGCCTCGCGGGGCTCGACGACGAGGCGCTCAAGACCGTGATGGCGAGGCTTCAGGCGAAGTGAACGCGCTTTTCCGCGCGGCGTCCGCGAGAGCGACGGAGAGATCGAAGTTCGCGCGAAGCGCGCGATTTTGTGAAAAACTGTGATTTTTTGTGATCGCGCGCGAAAAAAAAGCGTCTACCCCCCCGCGTCTTTCCCCCCCAGGAGCTGCATGAACGCGTTGTACGAGTTCTCCACGTCGAACAGCAACTGCCGCACCTCGTCGTCCCCGAGCTCGTCGCTGGCGCGCATCTTCTCCAGCCGCTCCAGCCACTGCTGCGCCACGGCTTTGCCTTTGAAATCCGCGGGGAGCTGAGGCACCTTGTACAGGCTGACGAGCAGGTCCGACAGGCACGGCGCCACCTGGTCCTTGGCCACCATGTTCAGCTTGATGGTGTCCATCGCTCCGATGTAGTGGTGCACGCACTCCGCGACGCTCACCGCGGAGGACGACGAGCGATCCGACGGGTTGTTGACCCTGTGCTCGATCGTGGCGGGCAAGCCCACCTGCAGCCGGTGACGCGCCGACGCGCAGTGCATGGCGTAGGTGGCCATGAAGTGCGACACGTCGGGCACGGTGTCCGACAACGTGTTCCGCAGGGTTTTATATTTCGTGATGAGCTCGCCGCACGCGCTCTCGTACTCCGCGCTAGGCACGGCGCTGTTCACGTACGCCTTCTCCAGCTTCTCCACCGTCTTTATCAGCGCGAACAGGTTGGCGAAATCATCTTTTTTCGGTGAGAGAACGTTTGAAAGGGTCGCGAGTCGGGAAGGTCAGTCGCGTGAGGCACGGGAAATAGGCGCGGTTCCTCTCGCGGTTCGTTCGGCGAGTCGTTCAGAGCGCTCGCGACAACCACCGAGCAAGGACGCACCGTACTGCTGCCTCTCCTTCTTGTTCGCCCAGAGCTTGACGAACCCTCTGTTCGCGTCCGTCATGTCGTCTCTCGGTCGAAGCGATGGCAACAAAGCCCACGCGACAGCACCCGCCGTCCGTTCTCGACGGGATCGGGCCTTCCGCGAAACGCGCGGGGGGACGCGGGGGGACGCGACGGTCTCGCCGCGACTTCTCCCGGCTAACTCCGCTCTCGGCGGTCGACGCGCGGAACGCGCGCCGGACAAGTGAATCTCGCCGTCAAGAGCAAGAGGCCGGGCGAAAACGAAAACTTGAAGAAGTGTCCCTGAAAAAAGCGGCGGACTGCCAGCGGTTGTGGATTCCCGCCGGCGCGGGCTTCACATGGCCGCGACTCGCTGACGCGTGCGTAGCGTTCGGTCGCGGGCGGAGCGCGTTCTTCGCCATGAAGGTCCTGTGCGCGAACGAAGGCCTGATGTCCAATTTCGAGCTGTTGGAGGTGTTGCGGCAACGCACGAGGGAGACGCCCGTCGCGCTTTTACCCCACGTGCACGACCCTTTCCCCACGGAGATGCAGTGCTCGGACACGTTGAAGAAAACCCCCGCCGGCGCGCAGACGAAGGAGAACCTGGCGAAGTTCATCAAGGCTGTCGAGGCGTTCAACCTGACGCCCGCGGAGTGCCTGAACCTGATAAACTCCAAGCCCACCACGGACGTCGAGATTCACCTGCTCGTCGAGGATTGCGAAAAGCGCCTGAAAGAGAGCGAGGTGGAGGATCTGTTGAAGTTGTCTGCGGATTTGCTCTAGCTAGCGGACGACGAAGGGAGGATACCGAGTGTTGTTTATAGTCGACTATGTACGTGTTCGTTTTGAAGGCACGCGATGTCCGACGACGAGGCGTGCAGTCACGAAGACCACCTCGAGAGCGAGACGCGCGCGGACGGCGAGATGAGGTACGTATGCGCGTAGTATTCGCGTCGCGTCGCGTCGTACGCCATCGTCTCGGAACTCTACGACATCTACTTTTAGTAGACTAGTTAGGCACTCGTCTTCCGCCGCGTGGTGGTCCCGTCCTCCGCCTCGTACTCCACCTCGACGTGCTGCCGCTTGGCCTTCGTCTTCTTCGACTCCCTGGCGGGCTCGATGAGCCCGTCGTACTTCCCGAGCGAGTGCGAGTGGTGCGAGTCGTACGTGCCCGCCTTGAGCCGCTCGAGCAGCTCCTTCTCGATGGAGTTCTCCAGCTGCGCGGCGACGTGCGCCTTGCTCTCCCGGCGCGCCTCGCGCTGCACCTGCCGCGCGGGCAGCGTGACGATCTTCGGCCTCTTCTCCTTGAGGAGTTTCCGCGTGCGCATGAAGAACTGCGTGATCTTCGTCAAGCGCTGCTTGCTCTTGTGCACCAGGAACTTGGACCAGTGCTTTAACAAGCCGTCGACTTGTTTCAACGCTTTGGCGTAGTTTTTATCCAGGGGCACGCGGTGCCACATCGTGGCGGGTTTGTGCGCGCGCTCCGCGGTTTTCATGCACAGGTACGCCACCCCCGCCTCCTCCACGACCGTGGCGTACTTGCTGTTCGCCAGCGGACACGACTGGCGGTTACACAGACCCGTGACGCTGTACTTGTTCTTGCAGAACGTCTCCGTCGTGGTTTTCATCTTGTAGCTGCAGTGGCCTTGGTTGATGATCTGTTTTCCCGTCACCCGTCACGTGGGAGGTTGTCGGGTCAGCGCGAGAAAGGCGTGGGGACATCACGTCGCGACCGCGCGACGTCGTTTCGAGCGCGAAGACATGTCGGTCCGCGACGCCGCATCGCTCGGGTCGCGCGCGGTCCCCTCGGCGGTGCGCCCCGACGAGGCGCGCGGAGGACGAAAAGCGTCGTCCCGCGGAAGACCCGCGAGAGAAGAGAACATTTGGGGACGAAGAAAGCGCGGGGTCTGCGCACCTGCCAGACCACCTCATCGGACTGCATGGTGGACGAAGCCCGGGGCCGTTAGCGGAAGGGCGCTCTCGGCCGACTCGGTCCCGTGCGCGGGCTCGGGAGTGCTCGCGAGGGAGGGCTCGCGCGGGCTCTTCCTCCGTCAGAAATCACCCCCGCCGCCCTTGGCAGCCGCCGACGAAACTTTTCACGTCCGGGCGCTGATTCCGCCGCGCCGTCTGGCCGTGTTTTGCAAACATTTTGGTTCGCGCTTCAAACGTGAGCGCGCACCGCGGGTGGGGCACTACCGATCGTTCGACCGCGCACGAGGCGTTTCGAAGCCCGGCCACGAGAACGCCATCGCGTGCATCTCGGGAGTTCGCTCGAGGCGTGTCTCGCACCGACCCCGGCTGAAACGCAGACGCGCGATCGCACGCGCGAAACATGGTGCGTCTCGCGTTTTCGACGCGCTCGACGCGCCTCGGCTTCGTTCGCGTAACGCGGGCCTTCATCTGACCCCCGCGCTCTTCCTTCACGCTTTTCCTTCGTCTCGCACACGCAGGGCAAACGTAAATCCAGCAAACCGCCTCCCAAGAAGGTGGCGCCCAAGGTGGACACCATGTTCACGTGCCCGTTCTGCAACCACGACAAGGCGGTGATTGCGAAGATGGACCACCTGACCGAGAAGGGCCTGGTGGAGTGCACGGTGTGCGGGCAGAAGTACACGTGCAACATCACGCACCTCAGCGAGCCCATCGACGTGTACAGCGACTGGATCGACGCGTGCGACAAGGCAAACAAGGAGGATGGCGAGGAGGCCAAGGAAGAGGACGACCTGTGAGGCGGAGTCGCGGCGGAGTCGCAATCGCGAGACGGCGCTTTTAGTCGTTATACTACACTTTGCGTTACACTCGTCTCCGGCGGTACGCGATACTACCGCGCTACACTATTTCCCCTTCTTCCCCTTCTTCCCCTTCTTCCCCCCTTTCCTTTCGGGCTCAGCCTTCGGCGCGGCGGGCGCGCTCTCGCGGTGCTTCGCCCAAGCGAGTTGGATCACCGCCGCCGCTTTATCGAGGACCTTCTCGCGGCGGCGCTCGGAAGCCGCCTCCAGGCGTTTCTTCAGCGCCTCCTCGCGCTCGCGCTCGGCGCGCATGGCGTCCGCGTCCTTGACGTAGTCCGCCACCGCGCGACTGCTCTTCTCGTGCGCGGCGCTCTCGCGCTTGAGCTCGTTCTGAATCGTCAACACCTCGTCGTCGTAGTCGCCGAGCTTAGCGGCGAGTTTCTTCTCCGTGTCCGAAACCTTCTTGCGCAGCGCCGCTTCTCCGGCCGCGTGCTTCTCGCGAAGCTTCGCTAAGCCCTCGGAGGCTTTCGCGACCGCGCTCTTCAGCTCCGCGACGTTGCTCGTGAAAACCGCGCGCTCCGCCGCGTCCGTCTCGCGCGCGTCCGCGGCGAACGCGTCGACGTCGGCGGCGGCGTTGGACTCGAGCGTCGCCAGCTCGCGCCGCACCTTCGCCTCGCTCTCGTCCACCGTCTTCACCCGCTTCTCGCGCTCCACCATTTCTAAAGCGAGCTGGTTCTGCAGCGCCACCTTCTGCTCGTTCGCGGTCTTCTCGCGGTACAAGACCTGGTCGTACGCGTCGCGCGCGCGTGCGGCGTGCTCGGCGGTGCGCGTCAGGCGCGCGGTCAACCGCCGCCGCGCGTCGTCGAAAGAGCGCACCAGCTCGGCCATCTCGGGATTCGCCTCCTCCTCGTCCTCGTCCCCGTCGCGTTTTCGAGTGATGCGCTCGAACGCCTCGGGGTCGCGTCGCAACCACCGACACAGCGCTGAGGTGGTCTCGTGGAGCGCGTGCGTGTCGCCGTCATGGTACGCGTGCAAGTGCGCGTCGAGCTCGTCGCTCGCGATTTCCGTCCCGTCACCGCCCGATCCGCCCGCCAGCCGCGACAGGAACAGGAGCTCGGCGTAGGTGTCGTCCACGGCCGCGAGGACGCGCCCGCTCTCGAGGTTGCAGTTCATCGCGGAGAGCGCCCGGGCCTGGGTGCGAGCGGACCCGCCTGCCTCGCGCCTGTGCCCAAACGAGGATGAATGAATTCGACGCCGCGCGCTGCGTACTGCGGGCGCGACGGAAATCGGTCAAATATTTTGCGGATGCTCGCGTTGACATGGCGAGAGCCTTCGGGCGTTTTTGTCTTCATCGTTCATCCCGCGGCTACTCCCGTCTCTCGCTCCCCGCGCCGTCGCGGCTGACCCTCCTGAGAGGCTCGAACCCCCACACCTCCACGGCACGCACCTTGAACGTCTCCGCGCACGCCAGCGGCCCGGGCGTCCCGAACGTGTCGCACGCGGCGCTCGCGCCGTTGAGCAGATCGCCGTCCAGCCAAAGCGCGAATCCGTTCCCGCCGCCGAGCGACACGGAATCCGCGCGCCCGGCTTGGAACACGTAGTTGGTTTTTTCCGCGTCGGGGTCCCAGCGGTACGCGGTTCGCGTCACCACCGCGTCACCACCGTCGTCGCCGTGCTCTCGATCACGGCGGAGCGAAAACACGAAACATCGCCCGTCGCCGTACGGCCGCGGTTCCGTCCGCCACGCGTCGCTCGTGAAGGCGCCAAACGCTCCGCCGCGCTCGTCCTCGACGAGCGTCACGACGGCGCCGGCGCCCGCGCATTTGCGGTAAAGCGTCTTGAGGGAAAACCCGTCGCGCGCGGCGCGGTACAGCAGACGCCACCCGTCGAACCTGTGTGCGCGAGGCACCGAGTCGCACAGGAACCGGACGTCCGCCGCGGCGCGCGCGACCGAGCGCGCGTCGGTCGTTTCGACGCCCGGGAACGAAGCCGCGGACGTCTTCCCGTCGTCCTCCGTGTCGCTCTTCTCTTTTTTTTCGCCGGCTCCGGAAGTCCCGGAAGTCCCGGACGTCGCCGACGCGCGGGCGGACGTCTTCCCGTCGTCGTTCGCGCGGTCGTCCGCGCTCGTCGACGGGCGAGGCGAGACATCCCAGTGCTGCGTCCATCGGCCGTCCTCGACGCCGGGCGGGTCGACGGTCACGGCGAGCGGCGGCGCGCGCGCCGCCGGCGCGAAGCCGCCGAACGGGTCCAGGTCGTCCGCGAGCGTCGAGGACGTCGACGGTTTCGCGGGAAACGCCGACCACGTCGCCGCGAAGCGTCGCCGCGAGGCGGCCGAGCACGACTTGAGCGCGCTGCGGACGTGCACGAGCGCGGCGCGCGGCTTGAGCGTCCCCGCGCGCGCAGCCTGCAGCGCGCGGACCACCGCGCGGCGGTACACCCACAGCGCGACGAGCGCGGTGGCCCACGCCGAGACGACGAGAAACGAGATGCCGCCGGGTCGTCCCGTCCTCCCCGCGGGCACGTGGGGGTCCGCCAGAGTCGTGGCGTCCCCGGCGTAGTCCCGCTCCCCGCGCGAGTACGAGGCGCCGAGCGCGTCGCCTTCGGACGACATGCCACCCCCGTCGCGCGCCTCCCGCCGCGGGGGAGAGTGCGTCGCGGTGCGCGAGACGCGTCGCGCATCGGTCGTTCACGGGAACGAGCGCGGGATATTTTTCGTTCCGCTTCGAAGTGAAAAAGTGTTACAAACGAGCCTGAGCCTCGGTCTCGAGCGGACCGCGCGGACGAGACAACCCGAGACAGGTACCGATATCCTCCGCGCGCCTCGACTCCCCTCCGCAGACGCATCACGCTAAGCAGCCGTACCCTCCACTATACCTGTACATGTACATGATCCCGATGAGCACGCCCAGGAACGACCCCGCGAACACCTGCAGCGGCGAGTGCCCGAGCACCTCCTTGAGCTTCTTCTCGCTCACGTCGCCCTTGACCATGCCCTCCAGGATGCGGTTCAGCACCTCCGCCTGCTTCCCCGCGTGCCTGCGCACGCCCGCGGCGTCGTACATCACGATCAGGGAAAACGCCAGCGCGAGCGGGAACAAAGACGAGCTCAAGCCGTACCCGTACGCGATGGCGGTGGTGAGCCCGACGACCAGGCTCGAGTGCGACGACGGCATGCCCCCCGAGTCGAACATCACGCGCCAGTCCCACTTGCCCTCGCGGTAGAACGTCGTGACGTACTTCATGAGCTGCGCGGTGAGCCAAGCCCAGAACGCGCTCATGAACACGGGGTTGCCGGAGAGCTCGCCGAGCGCCGGGCCGAGGAGGCCCGCCGCGGCGCACGCGCCCGCCGCCGTCGCCGGGCAGTCGTCGACGTCGCGGCGAGTCGTCGACGACGTCGTCGACGAGGACGGGGACGGCACGAGAAGCTCCGCCGCGCGGCACGCGGCGAGCGCGGCGCGCGTCGACGCGCGCGCCCGCGCCACCGCCCGGACGACCGCGGCCGCCGCGTTCGCGTCGTCGGGTCCGTTCCTGCTCGTCGGGGTCGGGTCCGGCCCCGATCGAGGCTCAAGGCGCGGACGCGCGCGATGCGCCCCGACGGGAACGCCCGCGTCGTCCCGGGGACCGGCGAGAGGCGCGCGAAGCGCGGCGCGCGGCGCGGCGCCAGCCTTCGCGCCGCGCCGCGCGGTGTGTTTTCGGTTTCGGCCGAGGCGCGAGCCTCCGGCCGAGGCGAAGCTCGACGGAGTCGAGATGGCCTGCATGGTGGGATCTTATCCAGCGCAGGCGCACGCGGTGATTTTGAGTCGCCTGCTGGGACCTCCGCGGCGCGACCGACGCCGGACGCGATTCGAGGGCTACGCGCACGTCTCGAGCACCTCGCGGTCTCGGCTGTTCCGTCCACCGGCGTGCGAAAGGCGCGCGGGGCGATTGTAGGAGCACCGTCACAGACGGTGCGAGTTCGTTGGCACACCGCCCCTGTATCGGCTTCCGAGAGACGATTCGTCCGATTCGATTTTATTCCTGGAGTCTGCTGAACGCGCGCCGGTCTGTGTACCTGGTATCGAAACGCTTTCGCCTTTCGGTGCGCTCGCTTTTCTCGCGACGAAAACTGTACCGCGCAGGATCCCGCGCGCCCTCTTTCGCCAGCGCAGTCCACACGCGTGTGACTCGTCGAATTCAAAATGGACCAAATCAAGCTGTGAGTGATCCCTCCGCGCGCTTGCCTCTCTTCGCCGGGCTCGGTGCCGCGTCGACGCGCGTCGCCCCGGGTTTACCGGGCGCACGCGCATCGCGGCCAAAAGCTCGAAGACGCGCGTCTTTTAGGGTTTCACCGCCCCGGACATCGGCTGACCAGCGCCCTCGCCCCCCTCCTCCCGCAGTGCCATCGTCATGAAAGTGATCGGCCGCACCGGCTCCCGCGGTCAGGTACGTACAGCGCGCACGCACCGTCTCGCGGCCGCCGCACGCGTCGCGCCGGGCACTCGCGCACGACAAATCTTTCGCCCGCGCGTCGTGTTTCGCCCGGTGACGGGCCCTTCCATCATCATCATCATCATCGCGTCGTCGCGCCGGCGCGGTCGCTCACCCTCTCTCCCCTCCCCCTTCGCGCCACAGGTCACCCAGGTTCGCGTCAAGTTCCTCGACGACCAGAACCGCCAGATCATGCGTAACGTGAAGGGCCCGGTCCGGGAGGGGGACATCCTCACTCTCATGGAGTCTGAGCGCGAGGCGCGCCGCCTGCGCTAAGCGCGACTTGGTAACTCGCGCTTCGAGCGCTTCGAGCGCGAGCGCGAGCGCGACGTTGTGATACGCGGAATACCCCTAAGGTTACATACGTGACGCTCGCATCTCGCATCGCGTGTCCCCTAACGCGTCGTTTCGTCGGCGTCGCGACGCGACGCCGCGCTCCCGCTCGCCCATCCCGGATCCAGCTCGTCGAGCCGCGCGAAAACCCGGCGCGAAAACTCGTCGAACCCGGCCCCCGCGCCGAGACAAAGCACCACGACCTGCTTCTTTCCATGAAAGTCGTTTTTTTCTTCGCGGCGTACCGCGCGCGTCTTTGCGCTCGTCGTCGCGTCGCGAACCGCGTCGACGACGGCGTCGACGGCTTCCGCCTCGGTCGCCGCGAACGCGCCGCCGGCGCGCGCCGCCAGGCGCGCGGCGAGGTCCGCGCCGCTCGCCTCCGCGCCGCTCGCCTGGTCCTCGCTTCCCCGGTTCCGCCCCTGTCGCTCCGGGCGCGCGTCGAACACCGGCGTCACGATGAGAAAGTCCACCCCGCCGAGCGCGTCGGCGAACGCGTCGAACATCGCCTCCGTCCGGGAACGCGTGTGCGGCTGGAACGCGACGGCCAAAAACGCCCCCGCGTGCCGCTCTTTGATCGCCGCCGTCGCCAGACGCGCCGCCGTCGGGTGGTGCGCGTAATCGTCGTACACAGCGACGCGCTCCGTCGCGCCGATCATCTGCATACGACGCGCGACGCCCTCGTGCGTCGCTAAGGATTCGGCGAGCGACCGAACGGTCGCGGCGTCGGTCGCGGCGTCGGTCGCGGCGCCGCGCGGCGCCGCGCGGCGAAGAATCTCCAACCCGGCGACGAACGCCGCCAACGCGTTGAGCGCGGCGTACGCGCCCGTCCCCGGGACGGACATCTCCGACACGAACGCGCCTTCGTGCGTGACGGTGAACGAACACCCGCCCGTGCGCGCGTCCGCGCGCAGATCCACCGCGCGCCACGCGTTGGCGGCGCCGAACCCGAAGGTCACGCACGAAACCGCCTCCGGACGCTCTTCCAGAAAATTTTCTGTAAAACGATTTTCTGGAAGATCGTTCCGAACCGCGAGCGTCGCGACGAGCGCGCGGACGTTCGCGTC
>Ga0181559_10003364_pt1 | contig 15729 bp, 18 predicted proteins | sample 011ome_21_FD_133752 | JGI IMG/M metagenome (GOLD analysis project Ga0181559, IMG submission 133752) | Coastal salt marsh microbial communities from the Groves Creek Marsh, Skidaway Island, Georgia - 011508AT metaG (megahit assembly) | ecosystem: Environmental > Aquatic > Marine > Intertidal...
GTCTTTGGTCTGCTCCGGATCGGGCGCGAGGTGCAGATAGGTGAAGAGGATCTGGCCTTCGCGCAGCATCTTGCGCTCGACGGCCTGAGGCTCTTTCACCTTCACGATCATGTCGGCTGCGGCGAAAACATCGGCTGCGGTGGCAGCGATCTTGGCGCCAACGGCAACGTAATCAGCATCCGAAAAACCAGCGCCGGCACCGGCGTTGGTTTCGATGGTGACAGTGTGACCAGCCTTGACAGCCTCATAGGCCGCGCTCGGCGTCATGCCGACACGGAATTCCTGCGGCTTGATTTCCTTTGGGCAACCGATGTGCATCGGGCATCCTCCCATTAAGTGTTCCAATCTGACTGTGTTATCCCCCAATCAGCGCGCAATTTCTTGGTTATCTCGTGTTGAAATCGACCAAATTTTGGTGGAAACGTGTGGATAGGTTAAATTTAGCGCACGAAGCTTGCACAAAATGGAAATTGACAGCACGGATCGTCGAATACTTGAGGCTCTCCAAAAGGATGGACGAATCTCTCATGCGGATCTGTCCGAGAAGGTGAATCTCTCTCCATCCGCCTGTCACCGGCGTGTGCAACGGCTTGAGGCTTCGGGCTATATCACGGGCTATGTCGCGCTTCTGGATCCGCGCAAGCTCGGCCGTCAGACGACCGTTTTCGTCGAGATCACTCTCAACGGGCAGGCCGACGAGATTCTTGAAGCCTTCGAGCGGGCCGTGTCGCGTGTGCCCGAGGTGCTTGAATGCCATTTGATGGCTGGAACGGCAGACTATCTTCTCAAGGTCATCGCCCGCGACACCGACGATTTTGCTCAGATCCACCGCCGCTATCTGGCGACCCTTCCGGGTGTCCAGACGATGCAATCGTCCTTCTCACTCAAGAACGTGCGCCAGACGACTGCGATCCCGATTTCATAGGGTGCCGCACCGCCCCCTCAGGAAGAGACCAAAGGCGGTGCGGCGATGACCGGTCAGGGGAGACAGACCTCGCCCTCATAGCGCAAGGTCACTTGGCCGGAGTTGGTGTCGGCAACGCCGTCGTTCATCAGGTGCCCGGTTGCTCCGGCAAAGCCGCCCGAACCGCCGGTAATCTCGTAGCTGGTCGACATATAGAAAACGCCCGCTAGGCCGGGGATCGGCGTCCAGACTGCGGTGTCATTGGTCTGCAGAGTGCCTCTGTCGAAGGTTACAAAGGCATGACCAAGGCCAAGGATTATGCGGCCCTCATCGCCTTCTCCCTGCGACGATACGATAGCCATAGTCGCTCCGGCGAGATCGCCGTCGACGGTGCCAAGAACCGTGACGGGATCTGAGCCGACGACCGTCGCAGCAATTGTGCCAGAAACAGGCATACAGCTTTGAGCCAAAGCTGGGAGAGGGGACAAAGCCGCACCGGCTAGGGCCGTGGCAGCGAGAATTTTGGAATTATCAAACATGGAATAGCCCTCCAAATGTGAAGCGGTGGAGGCATTCGACGATGAGGCCGAGCAAAACGGAAATGGCGATTTGTTATTGACCGATAACCCCAGGTTTTGATCCTATCAGCTATTATCCGTTTGCGTGGAGATGGCTTTAGGGGAGCACGCGTCGATGGAAATGTCTCAGATAAAATATGTGCTTAGCGCTGCAAAAACTCTAAATTTCACCAGAGCGGCCAATGAATGCAACGTGACCCAGCCAGCCCTGACCAAAGGCGTCAAAGCGCTTGAGGCAGAACTGGGCGCGCCGGTGTTTCATCGGGACGGCAAACGCATCCTTCTAAGTGATTTTAGCCGGTCGATGCTCCCGCATTTTCAAAAGATCGCGGATGAAGCAGATGCCACACGAATTCTTGCTCAGAACTTCCGGTTGCTTGAGCAAGTGCCAGTCAGGCTTGGCGTCCTTTCGACGATCGGCCATGTGCGGCTGGCGAGGTTTCTCTCCCACTTTGGACGCACTCACAACGGGCTCGAGCTTTCGGTGAACGAGATGTCGGCCGGAGATCTGCGGGACAAACTTATTGAGGGCGAAATTGACATCGCCATTCTGACTTCGAACGCCGATCTTGAAGACGAATTTCGCTGCATTCCCCTTTACGTCGAGCGCTATGTTGTTGTCTTTCCGCCCGAACACAGGCTGGGCAAGCTTGATAGCGTCCCGCTCGCGGAGCTGTCGGGCGAGAGCTATGTTGACCGGCTGGCCTGCGAAATGCGCGAGATAGTCGTGAGCATTTGCGAAGAGCGCGAGATATCTCTCTACGCGAGGTTCCGCTCTGAACGCGAGGATTGGGTTCAGGCAATGGTCCTTGCGGGGCTAGGTTTTGCATTCATGCCGGAATACTCGGTCACGCTGCCAGGTCTTATGCAAAGGCCGCTCGTCGCACCGACGGTCGAGCGGACCATATGCTTGGCTACGCAGCCGGGTCGCCGTTTCTCTCCTGCGGTTCAGGCGCTCGTCCGCTCGGCGCAGAGCTTTTCATGGCCCGGGTAGCTATTTCTCTCGCGGTGTCCAGTCAGCCGGCGGAATCTGCCGGCGGCGCAGGCGGACAGCGAGGCCGAGCGCCACGCCGACGCCGATGGCAATCGTCAGATCCGCAAGGACGGTGAGAAGAAAAGTCACCAATAGGACCGCTTGATCCGCACGCGGCTTGGCAAGGTGCGTGCGCCATTTATGGGGCTCGGCCATGTTCCATGCCGTCAGGATTAGCAGACCCGCTAGCGCCGGCATGGCGAGATAGCTGGCCATTGGCGCTGCGATCCACATGATGATCAGGATCGCCAGCGCATGAATGATACCGGCGAGTGGCGTCTGCCCGCCGGCGCGGATATTGGTCGCAGTGCGGGCGATGGCGCCGGTGGCGGGCAGGCCGCCGAAGAGCGACGATCCGACATTGGCGACCCCTTGGGCAATCAGTTCTGCATTCGGGCGATGTTTGCCGGTCGTCATCCGGTCGGCCACCATCGCAGAGAGGAGCGACTCCACCCCTGCGAGGAAGGCGATGACAAGCGCCGATGGGAAGAGCTCTTGCACCCGTGCGAGCGAGAGGTCCGGCAGTTTGGGCGCAGGGAGGGTGTGAGGCAATTCGCCAAACCGCGAGCCGATCGTGTCGGTGTCGAGCGGGGATATCGCCACTGCAAGAGAGATAACGCCCACCGCAACGATCAACCCCGGCAGCTTTGGCGCTGCGCGGCGGAAGAGCACGATCAGGGCCATCGTGACAATAGCAACCAAAACCGCCTTAATATTCAATGAGGCGCGCGCTTCCCAAAGCGCAGGTATCTTTTCAAGGAAATCAGCGGGAACCTTGTCCATCGTAAGCCCGAAGAAATCCTTGAGCTGGCTGGTGCCGATGATAACGGCGATGCCCATCGTAAAGCCGTCGATGACCGCTTCGGGGATATAGGCGATAAGGCTTCCGGCCCGAAGAAAGCCGGCAACCAGTAGAATCAAACCTGCCATGAGGGTTGCGATGACCAGCCCGTCAAAGCCATGCGCGGCGATAACGCCGTAGACCACCACGATAAAGGCACCCGTGGGGCCGCCGATCTGGGTCTGGCTTCCACCGAAGGCGGAAATGAGAAACCCGCCAATGATTGCGGTGATCAGGCTTGTGGCCGGATCGGCACCAGAGGCAATAGCTATCGCGAGGCTGAGAGGGATCGCCACCATCGCGACCGTAAAGCCCGCCATTAAATCGGCAGCTAGGCTCGCGCGGGTCGTCGTCGGCAGGGTATCAAGAATGGCTGGGCGACGCATGATTGTCTCCACGAATTTGAGGGGACACTAACACCCGCCAAAAAAAACAAACCCCCGGAGCCAGAGGCTGCGGGGGCCGTTTTTCGCGTTCGTCAGGGGGTGCTTAGAGCAGACCCTCACGCTGCGCTTTCTTACGAGCCAGCTTGCGCTGACGGCGGATGGCTTCGGCCTTCTCGCGCGCCTTGCGGATCGACGGTTTCTCGAAATGTTGCTTGAGCTTCATCTCGCGGAATACGCCTTCACGCTGCAGCTTTTTCTTCAGAGCGCGGAGCGCCTGATCGACGTTGTTGTCACGAACACTAACCTGCATGTGGTTTTCACCACCTCTCTAAGTTGGATTTGCATAAGTTGCAGGAGCGCGCCGTATAGCAAAGGGCCGGTTCTTTGTCTAGTCTGGGGCCGGTAAGGAGTCTGCCATGCCCAAACGCGCCAAACCCGTTGATCTTCAAGGCCTTCTCGACGCCGTTTTGCCGCACGTCGCGTTTGACGGCTGGTCCGAGGCCGCGCTTAAGGCAGGGGCGGCCGAGCTCGACGCCGACGAGCAGACGGTCAAGGCGCTTCGCCCCCGCGGCGCGATTGATCTGGCGGTGGCCTATCACAAGCGCGGAGACGACCAAATGGCGGCGGCGATGGCCGAAGCCGATCTTGCGGCGATGCGCTATAGCGAACGCGTGGCTTTTGCCCTGCGCCAGCGGCTCGCCTATGCTGACCGTGAGGCCGTTCGGCGGGGGACGGCGCTGTTCTCGCTTCCCTTGCACGCGGGCGAAGGCGCAGCGCTGATCTGGGGCACGGCGGACCGCATCTGGACAGAGCTGGGCGATACTTCGCGCGATGTGAACTGGTATTCCAAGCGGGCGATCCTTTCTGCGGTCTATTCTTCGGTCGTCTTATTCTGGCTTGGCGACCAAAGTGGTGGCGAAGAGACGGATGCCTTTATCGACCGGCGGATTGAGAACGTCATGCAGTTTGAAAAGACCAAGGCACAGCTGAGAGGAAGCAAGACTTTCGGGCCGCTCATGAGAGGGTTGGGGCAGGCGCTCTCAGGTATTCGTGCCCCACATAGAGAGCCTGCATCAGACCTGCCCGGCTTTTGGGCGCCCGAGGGGCCGAAAGAAGGATGACCGGAATGATGCGCGCGATCGAGATTTCTCGTCCCGGCGGGCCCGAGGTTCTGAGGCCCGTTGAGCGGCCAATCCCCGAGCCGGGCTATGGGCAGGTGCGAATCCGCGTGGCCTTTGCGGGCGTCAACCGCCCCGACGCCCTTCAGCGGGCGGGGATGTATGCCCCGCCGCCGACGGCGTCCGACCTGCCGGGGCTTGAGGCGTCGGGCACGATTGATGCGCTGGGCCAAGGGGTGGCGGGCCTCAGGGTTGGCGATCAGGTTTGTGCCCTCCTGCCGGGCGGGGGCTATGCCGAATACGCTGTCACGCCCGCGGCTCACTGTCTGCCAATCCCTAAAGGGCTTTCGCTGAAAGAGGCGGCTTGCCTGCCGGAGACCTGCTTCACCGTCTGGTCCAACGTTTTCATGCGAGGCGGCCTCAAGGCTGGAGAGCGATTTCTAGTTCATGGCGGTTCGTCCGGAATTGGCACGACCGCGATCCAGATCGCCTCGGCTCTTGGTGCGCGTGTCTTCACAACAGCCGGCAGCAAGGAAAAATGCGCGGCCTGCGCGGCGCTCGGGGCCGAACAGTCGCTCAACTATCACGAAGAGGATTTCGTTCTGGCGCTCAGGTCCGAGGGCGGGGCCAACCTAATTCTGGATATGGTCGGCGGGCCCTATTTCGAGCGGAATCTCAAGGCGCTGGCCGACGAGGGCCGCCTTGTTCAGATTGCCTTCCTGCAAGGGGCCAAGATTGAGGCGAACCTGTCGCAGATCATGACGCGCCGCCTGACCTTTACCGGCTCGACCCTGCGCCCGCAGTCGGATCTGGCGAAAGCCGCAATCGCCAAAGAGCTTTTGGAAAACGTGTGGCCCTTGATCGAAGCGAGCAAATTCCGGCCTGTAATGGACCGCGAATTTGATCTTGAAAACGCAAGCGAGGCCCATGCGCGCATGGAATCCTCGGCTCACATCGGCAAGATCGTTTTGAAAGTCGCTGGCTAGACGCGCTTCTTGAGCGCGATGTAGAGGCAGATGACAAGCGCGATGGCGATAATCGTCTGCGGCGTGATCGCAAAGATCAACAGCGACAGGTTTGTGACGACCCCGGTGACATAGGGGCCTGCATCCTCTCCCAACAGTATGTAGACCAAGACGATAAGGGCGACGACCACCGCCATGACTTCGGCGGCTTTCAGAAAGAGAGCCTGAAGTCTGGAGAGCGCGCTTTGGATCTTATCCATCTAATGGCCTTGCTGCTGGGAGAGGTAATTTCTTGTGGCTTACTGCTTACTTCTGGAGAAGGTGCAGCACAACGCCCAGAGTGATCAGGCCGGCGAGGCCAGCGCTGCCGAGCGAGCTCACCAGAGCGGTGATGTTGCCGACGACGTCGCCGAGGAACGCCATATTGTCAGCGCCAACCAAAAGCGACGCTACGATTGCAAGAGCCAGCAGCGCGATGCCGATTTCGGTCAGCGTGCCGATGGTTTTTTTGGCTTTATCCAACATTGTTGTCTTCCCTGTGTTGTTGAGCGCGTCGATAGGCCGCGCGTGCCACTACAAAGTCGGCAAAAATCCGCTTAGTCAACAAATATCGCACAGATTTTCTCGATAGGGCGATATTTGGTGTCAAATGGCAACATCGAGCGCAGGATGTTGGGGTTCGTTTCCATGTTGCGAACCAAAGCCTTACGGCACGCGGGCGCCTTCTGAGGTCAACTCTACTCCTGAGATAGCGGGCAAGGGTTGACTCTCTGGTTTTGACGGCGCGGCCGCCCACCGAATCGTTGGCGGGGTGCGATTTCTGGGGCGAGGTTTGCCAAGAAATAGCGCATGTACTCGGCGTCAATTGCAGATAGCCGGTGGTGTTTTAGACCTTTTCACCGGCCGATCAGACGACTATATAGCGGCCAAGTTCCCCAACAAAGAGAACTGGGCCCGATGGGTCCGCCCCAATCCGGGGCACGGGGAAGGCTTGTGTATTAGGAGAGGCCCATGTCTGACAAACCGATCATGGCAAAGGCCACCGCCGTCTGGCTGGTGGACAACACGACCATCACTTTCAAGCAGATCGCCGATTTCGTCGGGATGCACGAGCTTGAGGTTCAGGGCATCGCCGACGGCGATGTGGCAACCGGTGTCAAAGGTTTCGACCCGGTCGCCAACAACCAGCTGACCGCAGAAGAGATCGAAAAGGCGGAAAAAGATCCCTCCCACAAGCTGAAGCTCAAGTTTAACCCCGCCGCCGCCAGCGAGGAAAAGCGCCGCGGCCCGCGCTACACCCCGCTGTCCAAGCGTCAGGACCGGCCCGCGTCGATCCTTTGGCTCGTCAAATTCCACCCCGAGCTTTCGGATGGTCAGGTGTCCAAACTTGTCGGCACCACCAAGCCGACCATTCAGGCGATCCGCGAGCGGACCCACTGGAACATCTCCAACATCGACCCGATTGATCCTGTCGCCCTTGGCCTGTGCAAACAATCCGAGCTGGATGCGGCGGTTCAGAAGGCCAATGCCAAGAAAGCCAAGGAAGGCGGCGTCATGTCCGATGACGAACGCCGCAAGCTGGTTTCGACCGAGCAGAGCCTCGGCATGGCGCCCGAGCCCAAGATGCCTTCGGCCATCGCCGGCCTCGAGACCTTTAGCCTTTCGGCCAATGAAGACGACAAGGACGACACCGATTTCTCGGACGCCGACAGCTTCTTCAACCTGCCGGACGATGACGATGAGGACGACGACAAGTAAGTCACCCCGACAAACAATCCAAAGCCCTGGCCACCGCGCCGGGGTTTTGCGTTTCTAGAGGCTCCGCCTTGCCTTGAGGGCGGCGCTGATGGTGCCGTCGTCGAGGTAGTCGAGCTCGCCGCCGACTGGCACGCCTTGCGCGAGCGAGGTGACGCGCACCTCGGGAAGCTGGTCCGCGATATAGTGAGCGGTAGTCTGGCCGTCGATGGTGGCGCCGAGAGCGAGGATTACTTCGCTCACATTCTCTTCGGCAATCCGGTCAAGAAGGCGGGGGATTCGCAATTCCTCGGGGCCGACCGCATCGAGCGCCGAGAGCGTTCCGCCCAGAACATGATAGCGGCCCTTGAACACGCCCGATCGTTCCATCGCCCACAGATCGGCCACGTCCTCGACCACGCAAATCTCGCCGTTGGCGCGGCGGGGGTCGGAACAGATGTCGCACAGATCGGCGGTGCCGATATTGCCGCAGCGCGCGCATTCCCGGGCTGTGGTGCCGACTATGTGGAGCGCCTCGGCCAAGGGGAGAAGCTGAACCGTGCGCTTCTTGATCAGGTGCAAAACCGCCCGCCTTGCCGACCGTGGACCAAGGCCCGGAAGCCGGGCCATCAGCTCGATCAGCGCCTCGATATCGGGGGTGCCTTGGGTCATGGATGCCCTAGAACGGCATCTTCATGCCGGGCGGAAGGCCGAGCCCGTCGGTGAGCTTTTGCATCTCTTCCGCGGCGCGGTCGGTCGCCTTGGCCTGTGCGTCCTTCACGGCTGCGAGGATCAGATCTTCCACCATTTCCTTGTCGTCCGACGAGAAAATAGACGGATCGATATTAAGCGCTTTCAGCTCGCCCTTGGCGGTGGCTGTCGCTTTGACAAGGCCGGCACCGGCCTCGCCCTCGACCATGATATTGGCCATGTCTTCCTGAAGCTGGGCAATCTTGCCCTGCATCTCCTGCGCGGCCTTCATCATCTTGGCCATATCGCCGAGGCCGCCTAGACCTTTGAGCATCGGGGTCTCCTTGGTTGTTTCCCCATCAGATATTGCCGCAGGGGCAGGGGGGCAAGGGCTAGTCCTCTTCGAAGGGATCCCATTCGTCCTCGACCTCGGGCAGCGCCTCGCTCATTGCAGTTTGTGCCTGCTCCGCTGCGGTGCGCACTTCGGTGATCTTCGATTTCGGGAAGGCGCGGAGAACGGCTTGCACCAAAGGATGGCTTGCCGCTTCGGCCTTGAGGGCAATCGCCTCGGCATCGCGAAGCTCGGCGATGGTTTCGGCCCCGCCAGAATTGACGAGGGTTACGGCCCAACGATTGCCGGTCCATGCCTGTAGCCGCGCACCGAGGCGCTGGGCAAGGTCGGCGGGGGCGCTGGGGGCCGGTTCAAACTCGATCCGCCCCGGTTGATAGCGGGCAAGGCGGATGCCTGTTTCCACCTCGACCAAAAGCTTCACGTCGCGATGGGCGCGGATCAGCTCGACCACGTCCTCAAAGCGGGCATAGCGAGCCAAGGCATCCTCGGCGAGGGCAACAGCCGTCTGCGCCCCGTGGGCCGAGGGGCCGGTCGGTCCGCTGTTGGTCGGCGCGGGGGTCTGGGCGCGGGCGTAGCTCGCGCCGCCGCCCGCCTGCGGTGCACGGCCACCGCCACCGGGGCCAGAGGGTGGAGGCGTCGCATCCTGAAGCTTGCGGACCAATTCGTCCGGCGTCGGCAGGTCGGCCACATGGGTCAGCCGGATCACCGCCATCTCGGCGGCCATCATCGCGTTGGGCGAGAGGGCCACCTCTTCCAGCGCCTTGAGCAACATCTGCCACATCCGCGTCAAAACGCGCATGGAAATGGCCGCAGCCATCGCCTGCCCGCGGCTTCGCTCATCGGGAGAGATGGTGAGGTCTTCTGCCGCTTCAGGGGTGATCTTGATCACCGAAACCCAATGCGCGATTTCGGCCAGATCGCGCAGGATTGCCATAGGGTCAGCGCCATCGGCATATTGGCTCGAAAGTTCGGTCAGCGCTGCGGCAGCCTCGCCCTTGAGGATCATGTCGAAGAGATCAAGCACGCGGCCGCGATCCGCAAGGCCGAGCATGGCGCGCACCTGATCGGCGGTGGTTTCCCCAGCGCCGTGGCTGATGGCCTGATCAAGAAGCGAGGTCGCATCGCGGGCCGATCCTTCGGCGGCGCGGGTGATGAGCGCGAGGGCATCATCGGCAATCCCGGCGCCCTCGTAAGTCGCGATCTTTCGCAGAAGCGCGATCATCACCTCGGGCTCGATCCGGCGTAGATCAAACCTCTGGCAGCGCGACAGGACCGTGACCGGCACTTTGCGAATCTCGGTCGTGGCAAAGATGAATTTGACGTGCGCAGGCGGCTCTTCGAGCGTTTTCAAAAGCGCGTTGAACGCGCTTGTCGAGAGCATATGCACTTCGTCGATGATGTAGATCTTGTAGCGGGCCGAAGCGGCGCGATAGTGCACGCTGTCGATGATCTCGCGGATATCGCCCACGCCGGTGCGCGACGCGGCGTCCATCTCCATCACGTCGACGTGCCGGCCTTCCATGATCGCCACGCAATGTTCGCACTGGCCGCAAGGCTCGGTCGTCGGTCCGCCGGTGCCATCCGGTCCGACACAGTTCATCCCCTTGGCAATAATCCGCGCGGTGGTGGTTTTGCCGGTGCCACGAATCCCCGTCATAATAAAGGCCTGCGCGATACGGTCGGCGGCAAAGGCATTCTTCAGGGTGCGGACCATTGCGTCCTGCCCGACCAGATCGGCGAATGTCTCGGGCCGATACTTTCGGGCGAGAACCTGATATGGTTTTGCGGTAGTCTCGGACATTGTGCTCTCTGGTCTGTGCTCCAGATCACGGTAATGGGCGGGAAGGGCGAGGTCTACCGGGAAGGAGCGAGTATGGCCGAGTTTGTGGTCAGTGAAATCGAGGCAGGCGGCGGGTGGATTGCCTTGTCGCCGCTGCCGGGGCGGGGGGGCGCCTTTGACGCCGATTTCACCCGCCTTGTGGCTTGGAATCCGGCACTTGTGATCAGCATGACAACGATGGGCGAGATGGAGAGCCGCGGGGCAAGCGGCCTCGGCCGCGATCTTGCCGCGATGGGAATCGCTTGGGAGCATTTTCCGGTCATTGATTTCGGCGCGCCCGGCGGCGATGTGGAAGAGGCTTGGCCCTCGCTGTCGCTGGTGGCCCGTTCGATTCTCGTCGGGGGCGGCAAAGTCTTGGTCCATTGCCACGGGGGCTGTGGGCGGTCGGGCATGATCGTCTTGCGGCTCATGGTCGATCTTGGCGAGGCGCCGGAAGCCGCGCTTTCCCGTTTGCGTGGCATCCGGCCCTGTGCAGTCGAGACGGAAGAGCAATTGGCTTGGGCAATCCGCCCGCCTAGCCCTCCCAACCACGACGCTTGAAATCAGACCTTTCCCGCCCCGCCTTCGCCATTTTGGAAAACCTCCGATATCGGGCGTGCGCCTCGTGGACAGCCTCGGTGTTGTATTGGTCCTCCCGTTGCAGCTTTTGCCAGCGGGCGAACCGCGCCGGATCAAGGCGCCCGTCTTCAATGGCTGAAAGAACGGCGCAGCCCGGTTCCGTCTCGTGTCTGCAATCGCTGAAACGGCAGGCATTCGCCAGCTCCGTGATATCGGCGAACACCTGATCAATCCCGTCCGCCGCGTCGGTCAGGCGCAATTCGCGCATCCCCGGCGTATCGATGAGCCAACCACCGGCAAGCGTCGGACGCAAGGCGCGCGAGGTGGTTGTGTGCCGGCCCTTGGCGTCATCCTCGCGGATTCCTTGGGTCGCATCCGCAATCCCAGTCAGGCTATTCTGTATCGTCGTCTTACCAACTCCGGACGAGCCGACAAGCGCGAGCGTCTGCCCGTTTCTGCACCACGGCTCGAGCCGCGCCACGTCCTCCGGATCGCAGGCGTTGATCGCGACGGCGGTGGCAAGAGGCGACAAACGCTGCGCCCTTTGCCTGTAGTCTTCGGCATCAGTTGCAAGGTCGGCCTTGGTCAGGATGATCAGCGGCAGGGCGCCGCCGGCCGCGCAGATGGCCAAATAACGTTCAAGCCGCGCCGGATTGAAATCGGCGTTGCAGCTGGTGACGATGCCAAGGGTATCGACGTTGGTCGCAATGATCTGGCCTTTCGCCTCTTCGCCTGCCGCGCGGCGGCCGATCGAGGTGAGAGGCTCCAGTCGCCTTTCGACCCGATGGTCAGCATAGACCACCCAGTCGCCCACGGCGAAACCGCCAGTTTCCCGAGTTGTCATGAGCGACAACGGCCCCTGAGGCGAAAGCGCCTCAAGCCTGTCGCGGCGAACGGCGCTGATCCGCGCAGGGGTCTCGTCTGATTGAATCTGACGAGCAAAGTGTGCCGACCAACCAAGGCCGGCTAGATCGTGTTGTGTCACTGTGAGGTGCCCTTCAAAACGTGTGAAAGAACGCCGAGACCGGCGCAACGGTTCACATCGGGCGGCGGCCTGATCTCAGGCGGCGGCCCGGAGGCGGGTTGCAATCTCCATGAATTGTCCTCCTCCGTTGGATTGGCGATAGGCTAGTCTAGCCCCGAAAGGGCCATCCTGCCAAGAGATTTGAGGAAAGGTGAGAGGCTGGACAACGACCCAAGCGGGGCTCGTTACGGCTGCTTCCTTCCGGACCTGACCGGGTTGGCGAGGCGCTCGCCCGCGCCAACCTCTCGCCGGTCATATAACGGCGGCATCGGCTGGGTTCAAGGCTAGTTGGCGGCTGGCGCAACGTGTCGAGATCGATCCGAAAGATCCACCCCTATTCGTTGGACGCCATCACGCGCCTGACCAATGGGTCGCAGGGGGCCGTCTTGGGCAAGGTAGGGAAGGATAGTTTCGTCCACGTTGATCCAGACGGAGGTTTCGGGTTGAGGCACAAAGCGCCAGACAGGCGGATTGTCGGCAGCTACCGGTCCGTCTCGCAGATGGTTTTGGATTGCCGTCGATAGAAGATCGCCGTCTTCGGAGACGACCGAACAGCCGCCGAAAAGATCGGAGCCGCCTTCTCCGAGCCTGTGGCTGCTGAGTGCAACGACGAAACTGTCCTCGTCGGCAAGCTCTGTCCCCCGATAGCGCAGATCCGTGATTCGAGGCGCGCTGGGTCTGAGGTCGATCCGGTAGGTAAGGCCATAAAGGATGTCGAAGGAGTACCCGGGCCTGTCCGGATCGATCAGCGGTTGGAGCCGAACACCGGGCTGGATCGAAACAAATACCGATGCCGCGCGTGCAAGCCACCGCCGCAGCTGCGCGCCGTTCGCGATGATCGCACAGCAGCGGTCGGGAAAAGGCGCCAGTTCGAATACTTGCCCCCGCCGGATGGTGCCGGCCCCGATCTGGATAGGGCTCGGGCGAGGTGCAACCGCGGACAGAAGCGGCAGGTCGGCCCAGGGAGAGCCCACAAGGCCGGCGGCAACCGAGCGCGCTTGTGCGCGAGCCAGTAGAGCAAGGCAGGGATCAGGCGTCAGAAGCGGTGTGAAACTTTGCAGTGGGGCAAGGGCTGTGCCGACAACTTGGTCGCAGGCGCGCCGCGTCGCCTGATGGGCATCGTCGAGTGCTTTGGCAATCGCCGGCCGAGCGATACTGCCGAATGATTTTGATGAAAGCAGATCAACTTTTGACCTTGTGATGCGCCAACGACCCTCCACGCGGCCCAGCTCAAGCTTGATCCTTCCAAGTTGGCGACCGAAGGCACCGAGCGCGACCACTGGCTTGCCGTGGATATTGCCCGTGATTGGGTCGACTTCAGGTGGCGTAGGGGCGGTCTGCGGGCCAGGAAAAGGCCGGTGGGTATGGCCGCCGATGACAGCATCTATCCCGTCTAATGCGGCGATCCTGAGAATATCCTCCTGCCCAGAAGTGCCGGAGGCCGGTATGCCGGAATGGCACAGGGCCAGAATGATGTCGGCCGCGTCTTCGCGAAGGCGCCGCACAGAGGCTTCAGCTTCCCAGACCATATCGTCCGCGATAATCTCGGCGGCGCCCGTGCGTTGCGGGGTTAGGCCAAGTAATCCAATACGCAGAGTAATCTCTCGCCCATCGGCCCCCCGATGCAGCCGCTCGAGAATGACCTCACGCCTCAAGTTCGGTGGGCGTTTTTGCGCGGGATCGGCGATCTTTAGATTGGCCGACAAGAAGGGGAAGTTGGCCTTGGATATCGCGGCGTTGAGAACTGGAAGGCCATAGTCGAATTCGTGATTGCCGATCCCGCCTGCGTCATAGCCAGCCGCATTCAACGCGGCGATAGCGGGGTGGACGGTGTCGGGGTCTGCTAATAGCTCTTCGGCAGCCAAGTCTGCCATCGGCGCGCCTTGCAGAAAATCGCCGTTGTCAACGAGTAGGGCGTTTGGATTCTGGGCTCGTAGCCCCTCAATCAATGTCGCAAGCGTCGCCAGATCGCCCGAGCGGTCTGGCGTGTCGCGCAGATAATCAAAGGGCAGGAGCCGCATATGCAGATCTGTTGTCGCAAGGATCTGCAATCTAAGGGCGGTGCTTTCACTAAGTGCTTGGCAATCCAAGGTTCAATCAGTCCCCTATCGTCAAATACAACCATAGGGAGAGTTTCGGCTATTTCCAGCAATTCTAGTCTTGGCGTTTGAAAAAAGGTATCGGTCATGCCAGTTCTGCCACATGGAAAACGCTCTCTCTCGAATTGCCTTTGTCGGTGCCTCTCTGGATCGCAGCGCCTATCTTCGGGGCAAGAAGGACGACCTCGATCGTCTTGCTGCGAGCCAAGAGAGCCGCTCGTTGCTTTTCTGGCGCGGCCGTCCGCTTGTATGTGGCGACAAGAAAGACAGTTTGGCTTTGCTACCCATCAACCACATGGTCCTTGCAGAAGCTGGCACCCCTGCGATCTTTCTCGGTTTGGCTGAGGGCAAAGCCTATTTGGCTTTCGAGTTGTCGAATTGGGTTCCCGAGACCATAGGCGAAGAGGCCACCGGCATCTTCGACCTTCAGGAGGTCTCACATCCTGATCTGCCGCCAGATCACCTTTTCTGCGATCTCAGGGCGGTGATGACCCGCCTTTCGCCGCTCGAGGCGGAACTGGCCGCAACGGCGAAAAGCCTCTTGGTCTGGCACGCGAGCCACCGTTTCTGCTCGGCCTGCGGAACCGAAAGCCAAAGCATTCAATCCGGATGGCAGCGGAAATGCCCTGCTTGCGGCGCCATGCACTTTCCGCGCACCGATCCGGTTGTGATCATGCTGGTCACGCACGGCAATACCGTTCTTCTTGGCCGCTCTCCCGGCTGGCCCGAAGGAATGTATTCCCTGCTTGCCGGGTTCATGGAGCCGGGCGAGACGATCGAGGCCGCGGTCCGACGTGAGGTTTTCGAAGAGACGGCAATTAAGATCGGGGATGTTGGGCTGATGGCGAGCCAGCCCTGGCCCTATCCAAGCTCTCTGATGATTGGCTGTCGGGCGACGGCGTTGAGCGAGGAAATCACCCTCGATCCCGTCGAGCTTGAGAATGCCCTTTGGGTGAGCCGCGAGGCGCTGGTCGATGTGTTTGCCGGTCGGCATCCGGTCATCCGGCCCTCGCGCCGCGGGTCAATCGCTCACGCCCTTCTGCTCGATTGGCTTGCAGACCGCCACGATTGACCTAAAAAGAACGGCAGAAGCGGAATACAGGCCTATGAAACTTAGCGCTCGCGAAGATATCGAAGCACCGATCGACTTTGTCTTTGAAAGGGTGAGTGATTTCGCTCTTCTCGAACGGTCGGCGATGCGGCGCGGCGTCGAAGTTGTCCGATCCGAGGCTGAAGGCAAGACAACATGGGCCCTTGCATTTGCGTTTCGCGGCAGACCCCGAAACGCGACGGTCGCTTTGGAAAAGGTCGAAAGCCCTAGCCTGCTTGTGGCCGGCTTTTCATCGGGCGGTCTTGCCGGTCAAACGATTGTCGAGTTGATCGCACTTTCGCGAAACCGGACACGTCTTTCCATTTCGGTTGATTTCGCGCCGCAAACCTTGTCGGCGCGTCTGATGGTCCAGTCGCTGCGGCTTGCCAAAATGACCATCACGCGCCGGTTCAAAACCCGCGTTGCCGATATCGCCGAAGAGATTGAGGAAGGCTATCGCGGCTAGTCAGTCACGAACCTTCTCGTGCCGGCGGGCGGCGGCCGGATAGACCCCCAA
>Ga0181559_10003365_pt1 | contig 15729 bp, 13 predicted proteins | sample 011ome_21_FD_133752 | JGI IMG/M metagenome (GOLD analysis project Ga0181559, IMG submission 133752) | Coastal salt marsh microbial communities from the Groves Creek Marsh, Skidaway Island, Georgia - 011508AT metaG (megahit assembly) | ecosystem: Environmental > Aquatic > Marine > Intertidal...
AGTGGCAGTCGAGGAGACAGTGCGAAAGCGCCGTCGCGGGCAAGGAGTGATCTAATTCCTTGCCCGACCATTCCGGGTGCGGCAAACGGAGTCGCATGGCTAACAACAATGTGACCGGCGTTTGCGCTGGAGGTTCCAAACTCGGGAGACCCAGAATCCACAACAAGTACAGACTGCCCTCGCAGTGCTGCGGCTACCGCAACTCCGATGATTCCACCACCGACGACTATGACATCGGCATCAAAATTAGACATGTTCAGACATGGACTCGACGGAGATGAACTCGACTAGGACTGTAATGTCGGGGCCCATTCGCCCGCCTGATCGAGTGCGTTTGAGAGGAGTTCGGCGGTTTCTGCATTGATGGCTGCAAGTGGTGACCGGGGCGCGCCAACAATGAGCCCTCGCAGTGCCATTCCCGCTTTAACCTTGGCGTTGTAATCGCCGGACTCTATGAACCTCAAAGTGGGAAGAATCTGTGAATACACGGTGGAACGTTTATCTGCATCCAACATTGCAACGTGAGCGGCAGGGAGCAGGTTTGCAATTCCGCCAATCCAACAATTGACGCCACTTTCTAGGAAAGAAATTGAGTCAACGTCAGCACCACAAATGATTATCAAGGCCGAACCAAAGTCCGCGGTGAGCCATCCAATGCGAGAAAGATCACCTGAGGCTTCTTTGATGCCGACCACCAAGTCAAGGGGAGCCACTTGTTCAAGAACCTCGTGAGAGAATGAAACACCGGTACGTGCTGGGTAGTCATAAAGAACAGTGGGGAGATCAACTGCTCCCACGACCGTCATGACATGTGATGCCAACTCATTCGGAGTGGGGAGGCAGTAGGAGGGTGCTGCCAACATCAGACCAGAAACTCCCGCACGTTTAGCCAGTACGGCTTGATCTATGGCCTCATGGGTGGACATCCCGCCGACTCCGGCAAGGACTGGGACGGCGCCATCGACTTCGGAGACAATCACCTGCATGACATGGCGGCGCTCATCAAAGCTCAGGGCGTAGCCCTCACCGGTGGTTCCCGCGGCAACCAAGCCATGGACGCCAGATGCCAGCATGACGTGGACAGCCTTGCGGAGTGTCTCGGTGTCAACTGCGCCCGTTGGGTCAAATGGTGTGACGAGGGGAACGTAGATTCCTTGTGGCGAAAGTGGCATCGCTCCAGCATAGTTCACGCTGAAGTGATCGGAGGTTACTCCGCGGAACTCAATTCAGGTTCCACTTCAATCTCATTAGTAACCACCCGAACGCATTTGAACAGCAATGCGCCGATGACCGCCGCTAATCCCAGTGAGCCGGCAATGCTAAAAGCGATTACGGCGCCGGCTCCGCTGATGAGTGGTCCGGCGAGTGCGAGGCCGATAGGACCAAACATGAGTGAGCCCATAGCGTCGTATGACGTAACGCGCGATAGGGATTCGCGCGGAACCTTGCGTTGTAGTGCGGTAATCCAGACAACATAAAAAATGTCCAAACCGATACCGAGAACAAATGCGGCGAGAGCCGCAATGAGTAGCGGCGCTTGGGCGGCAAGGACAAACATGAACATGGGGATAGACAGCGTGACCAACATGCCGAACAGCATGGGCCTGCGTGGATTAATTTTTCCACCGAGATATGCGCCGACAAGGAGACCAACTGATTGCGCGGACAGAATGACAGCCCAGCCGGATGCTCCGCCGTATATCTCAAGTGCAAGGACGGGCCCCATGACTTCTTCGGAGCCGCGCCAGACCATCACGATGACGGAGAACGCGGCCACGATCACCACAATCCATTTGTAGCTCGTGAAAACTTTCCAACCGTGGACCAAGCCTTCCAGCATCGAATCCGTAGATGTTGATGGTTTGGACACTTCTCTGAAACTAAAAACCAGGAAACCGGCAACAAGAAAAGTGAGCGAGTCAACGGCAATGGCCCAGCCTGAACCCACGGTGGCAACCAAGATGCCGCCGAGAGCGCTGCCTCCAATGAGCCCACCATTTTGAGCGACAGCGACGTATCCGTTGGCAGATTGCAAGTGTTCGTCTGGAACAACTTCCGGTGGCAATGCGCTCATTGCCGGGTACCAGAAAGCATTAAGCGTTCCATTGACCACACCAAGGAGAGCCAAAAGTGGCACTGTTGCATTCCCAGTCAGAAATAACACCGCAATGGTCATGACAGAAATGCTCATGATCATGTCGGCGATACCAATAACCCGTGCTCGGCCCCACTTGTCGGCCAGTACGCCACCTATGGGAAGCATGATCACAAGTGGCACGGCCTGCGCGGCCAACACAATGCTGAGAGATGTCGGTGTGGTGCCGGGTAAGTGCAAAACGCCAAATGCCAAGGCAATCGGTGCAATACCGTTGCCAATATTGCTAATGGTGCGAGAAACAATCAGTTTCTTGAAATGCTGCGTGCGCCACAGCGTTGACACGATTCCTCAACTTTACATTTTTCTGGGGCCGGTCTAGTGCCGCCGGCCAAGAGCATAAAGATTCTCCTTTACCGCTCCAAAGTCAAATCAGGCGCGATAACAAATTGGTCTAGTTCATGCGATGCGGCTGAATAGCATCGGCAGGAATGTGACCAAATCGGCCAGCTTGGAAGTCTTCCATCGCCTCGATGACTTCAGCTTTAGTGCTCATGACAAACGGTCCGTATTGAAACACTGGTTGGCGCAGTGGGACTCCACCAATGAGGAACACATCGAAGTTGGGGGAGCGTGACTCTTGTGAGTCTGCTGCGCGCAGCTTCACGGTGTCACCATCTACCAGTACCGCCATTTGCCCGGTGGACACGGGGCGCAGGTCACCTCCCACGAAACCCGAACCCGACAGGACATATGCCAGCGCATTGAAATCAGTACGCCACGGAATTTCAACTTCGGCTCCAGGTGCCACGGTGACGTGCGTGATGGCAAGCGGCGTGTGGGAAATACCGGGTCCGGCAAATGAATCAACTGTTCCGGCTAGAACTCGAACGAGTGCTCCACCATCGGTGCTGGACACCATGGTGGAGTCCAAGCCCTGCAAGTCTTGATACTGCGGTGCAATGCGTTTTTTGTCTTTGGGCAGGTTAATCCACAGCTGTACGCCGTGAAATAGGCCACCAGAAACAACTAGGTGCTCGGGCGGAGTCTCAATGTGCAGGATTCCATCACCAGCGGTCATGTACTGCGTGCCACCTGAGTCGATCACTCCGCCTCCGCCGTTGGAGTCTTGGTGCAGGAACTGGCCATCGATTAGATATGTGAAAGTTTCGAAGCCACGGTGTGGGTGCCAAGGAGTTCCTTTGGGTTCACCCGGCGCATATTCCACCTCACCCATTTGATCCATGTGGATGAATGGGTCGAGGTCATTTTGGTCGATCATGGCAAATGCCCGGCGAACGGGGAATCCTTCACCCTCATGTCCCTGGGGTGCAGTTGTTACCCGCTTGACCGAGCGCGGGCGTGCGTCCAGAGGCACGGTGAATCGAGGAAGGGTTAACGTGTCGGCGGTCACGGCAGGCATGTGGTCTCCATTCGCTGAAAGTATTAATAGTTTAACATTCAACCAGTGATCGAGCAACCTCAACCTTTGTGCTGCATTGCCCCGGTGTCGAGCCCATCGAGAGCAGCATTTCGCTTGGAGTGCGCATTGGTTCGAGACTTATCGGGGTGCTCGGCGAGAAGTGCAATGATTTCCGGGAAATCAAATCCAGGACTGTTTGCATATAACTGCGAATAAACCCAATCCACAAATTCAAAATCCTCATGGGAGTCCACCGTCCAGCGCAAGTCCGAATAGTCCGGGCTTCCAGAAAAATTCTTAACGTCGAACTCATCAGGTCGGCGATAAACGCCCAGTGTCACGTGCTCGCGTTCTGCAGGATCAGTGGAACTTTTATCAATGGCCAATAACGCGGATGCACGAACAACTTCAACATCAACACCATCGGGAAAACTGGGGACCAGTGTGTTGGAAATGTAGTCGACATCAGATTCAAAAAAACTACTAACGACTGCGTCGATAACTTCGGGTGACATCAGTGGACAGTCGGCCGTGATGCGCACGACAACATCAGCCTGTGTCACATTGATCGCACCAACGAATCGGGCGAGGACATCGCTCTCACTACCGCGATAAACATCAACACCCAGAGATTCACATAACGCAACAATCGGATCATCACCCGACAAATCTGTTGTCGCCACAATGATGCGAGTGAGGGTCTGCGCCCGCAACACGCGTTCAAGTTGACGCTGCAGCATTGGTGCCCCAGCAAGTGGCTGCATAACCTTGCCGGGCATCCGAGTTGAACCCATGCGAGCTTGAACAATGGCGATAACGCTTAACTCGCTCATGGCAGGCTCACGATCCATGACGACAGCCTTCCACAGACTCCGGCTCAACAGCTCAATAAGGTAATTCCATCACGAAATGTCAAACTTTCGACCTCTATCGGTCCCGAGCGTGCCAGCTCACTGTTTCAGCCATCAAAGGATTGAAACACTCAATGTTTTGATGGCCTTTTTACCCCTTGTTCAAGTGAGTGTGCGTTTTAGGAACTGCGAGACCTTCTTGATCGAGTCGTTCCATTCCCCATACATGTAGTGCTTGGCGCCTGGATACTCAACAAGGGTTGCATCTTTTCCATTGCGTTGGAGGGCTTTATGTGTTGCCCGCGCCCAATTAATGTCACAACTTTCATCCTTGGTGCCGTGAATCATCAGGACGGGTTCTGTGATTCGGGAAAAGAAATAGCGGCTGGACATGTCGCGCCAAACGGATGGGTTGTCCTTGGGGGTGCCGTATGCCTTCAGTATTTGATTTCCAATTGGATAGTCGTTGCGCTGCCATTTGTTGAAGTTATCTGCTGCGCGAGTACTCGTGGATGCATAGGTAATGGCGGAGTCAAACACTCCCGGTTTAAGCACCAACGCTTGAAAAGCAACACCCCCACCCATTGACCTGCCGAGTAGTGCGACCTTGTTCTTATCAAGATAAGAAAGCTGTGAGTCTTTCACAGCGAGTGCTGCGCCAATGACATCCTCGGCATAGCCCAAACGCATGGACACATCACTGTTGGGATCCTTGTCAGAACCGGCATGATTGCGGTAATCAACATGCAGGGCAACATAATCATTATTGCCAAGCCAGTCTTGTTCGCGACGGAATCCTTGACCACTCCAATAATTCTTTGGATCGATATAGCCATGAGCAAGAACGACCACGGGGAATGGACCTTTGCCCCGAGGTTTGATCATGATTCCTGTGATGGTGAGGCCGCCGGATTCATAGGAAATTTTATGTCTTGTGTAGTTGGGGGCCGAGCCAATGACTTTTCCAACGGTGAGGTCGGTTCCTGTGAACTCTCGTTGCATTGCGTCGGGTATTGATCCGGTTGCGATGGTCTTGGTCGCAACAGTGTTTGCATGTGAGGACTGTGACAGTGCAGTGGTGAATGATGCAACTGTCATGGTTGCCAGCATGATTGATATCAATTGTCGCGGTGAGGCAAGTGTTTGCACACTCCGAGACTAATTCGATTTGCTAAATAGTGCACGGTGGATGGCCGTGCGCCCCCTGTGATCAACTCCATTCGCTGCCGACCCGGTGATGCACGCGAAAGAAGTTGTCAGGACCGTATTTCCGCTTGGCGCGCAATACGGCCGACGCGGGAAATACCGTGAAAACACGGTAGTCGGGTTCGTGAGAAAACCTAGGCACTCAGGTGGTGTGGGAGCACCCGGTAGGTGACCCAATGGGTGACCCAGTCAGGTGCCCCTACCTGAAGCTTGTACTCGTTGATTGGATCGCCGTCATCAGGAATCCAAGAGAGGATCGTTGAGCCTTCTCCAAGGTGAATGTCGCTGGCTGTTGACCATGCTGCGAGGCGAAGAAAGGACCTTCGGCGGAGGTCATCTGCGAATAACTCTTTGTCGTGGATTACAGCTCGAAATGTCACCGAGGTCGGACTCAGCCGGATAACGGGAATGCAACCGCGCACCTGATCGTCGACATAAAGTACAAACGAATCTGCTGGTTCAATGTGCGGATCTTGAAATGCTGCAAGCACTCGCGGATCAAGCTCAGGTAAATCTTCCAGGGGCACCTCCGTCAGCCCGCGGGTCAACCGGGCACTTCGGGGGAGTGCAAGGCGGCGGCGCCGGGTATTCGTGGGAAAGATGATGCATTCCCACCCCAGTCCCGACCCGGTGGTGCCGGTCAATTGCGCCAAAGTCTTTTCGGGTTCGCTGCCTTCGGCAACGTGAACGAAGAGTTCAGGAGTGGTGAGGTCGGCCATGAGTTGCATGCGCGCTGTCAGGGTGGCGACAACTGATTCGTGATCTAAGGCCCAGCCTCGTGTAGGGAGCGTAAGTGAGTTGGGGTCACTCATGGCGTTGGTCATGGTCTTGATGTGCAGTTCCGTCACGTGCGCTCACCTTCCTTGCGGTATCGGTAGCCCAGATCTTGCATGCCTTGGCTCGGCGAGGCTACCGTGGAAACACGATGTTGAGGGCAGTTGTTTGACGTTAGTATGACGCTTGCTTGAGATATTGTGCTTGGGCATCCAATGAATTGAAATAGAGAAGAGGCTGGGTATGTCGCAGGGTGATTTGAGTAATCCGATGGATCTTGTTAATGGTGTGTGTGTGTGTGTGCTTCTAGTGATCAGGATTTAAAGGCGCGTCTTTTGGCTGATCCGCGGGCGACGCTAACTGAGGAGACCGCGCTGACTATTCCAAGTGACTGGGTATTGGTGGCTAGTGAAGCAGCTGATGGCACGGTCCGGGTGGAACTTGCAAATGAAGACATTCCCGAGGCCTACCTTGAACTGGTCTCGGGTGGTTTGCCACCAAGTAGCAGTGATCCAGGTAACGCGAGCTGCTAAGGGTGCTGCATTGAAGTGCCTACTTAACGAAGTGTGAAGTGAGCATCGACGCACAATCTTCTTTACTGTAACGTCACCCCTGTCTTCGGTATCGCTTTTGGGCGTCGCTGTTAATTGAGAAGAGGCTGGGTATGTCGCAGGGTGATTTGAGTAATCCGATGGATCTTGTTAATGGTGTGTGTGCCAGGGCTGTTAGTGACGCGGCTTTGAAAGCGCGTTTGTTGGCTGATCCGCGGGCCACGCTAACTGAGGAGACAGGGTTGACCATTCCGGAGGATTGGGAATTGGTGGCTAGTGAAGCAGCTGATGGCACGGTCCGGGTGGAACTTACAAATGAAGACATTCCCGAGGAGTACCTACAACTGGTCTCGGGTGGTGAACCGCGTCTAAGTCATTGCGGTGACGGCGTTGATCGCTATATCGGATGGTGAGTTCTACTCGCAAGCACAAGGTGAAAAGTAAACACTGGCAGTGCAAGATTCACCAGAAAAAGTTTTTCACCGGAAACATTCGGTAATCTTCAACTGGGTTTCCGGTCGTGTGGTGGATCAAGGGGCGGGTTAAGCCGCTGGTCACTAGATCACTTGCCGTTGAACTAGGTCTGCGAAGTGACCGGGTTGTGAGACAAGTTCTTCAAAGGTTCCCTGTTGGGCGACTCGGCCGCCTGCGATCACAATGATTCGGTCGGCGCCCTGAATTGTTGTGAGTCGGTGCGCGATCAGTATTCGGGTTAACCGCAGGTTTTCAAGGTGTTCAACAATGCTTCCTTGTGTGAGATTGTCCAGAGCACTAGTAGCTTCATCGAGTATCAGCATGCGTGGGTTGCTCGCTAATGCCCGAGCGAGAAGAATCCGTTGGCGCTGACCGCCGGACACGGTGCCGCCACCATCAACGACGGGTGTGTCAAGGCCCATGCCCATTGCGCGCACTTCGTCTGCGACACATGCCCACTCGAGTGCCTGCCAGATCTCTGTGCTGGTGAGGCCGCGGCCCATGTCGACATTGTCGCGAATAGGGCCTGGGAGAAGTGTTGATGATTGCAGCACGCTGCCCACTTGTCGGCGAAAGGAAGGGAGATCGAGCACAGCCAGGTCCTGGCCATCAACTGTGACGACCCCGGACTCCGGTTCCTCCAGGCCCAAAAGTATTCGCATGAGAGTGGTTTTGCCGCAGCCGGAGGGGCCGACAATTGCAACTTGTTCACCCGGGCTAATTCTGAAACTCACACCATCAAGGACCGGCCGTGACCCCGATTCGTAACGGAAAACAATGTCGTTGAAAGTGACTCCACCACTGATCCGGCCTGGGTCAACACCATCATTGCCACCTTCGGGAATTGCCGCAAGCACGGGTTCCACCTTGCTGATCACGGCACGGCCATTGAACAGGGCACTTGCAGAAAATGCAGTGACAGCCAAGGTGGTTGTCGCGATGGCCACGGCTGCCTGTGCTGTGACGAAGTCACCGAATGTTGCACCAGTAGCACCGGTGACAGCCACGATCACCATGAGTCCGAGAACGGGCCAGGCACTGATGATCACCACTTGCACCATGGCAATCTGACGAACCGAAAGATCAGCACGAGTGAGTTTTGCCTGTAGAACCGCCCAACGCTTGAAAGCCCGCGACTCCGCACCTGACACCCGAAGTCGGTTGACCGCTTGCAGGGTTTCCAATAGGCGCCCCTGAGCTGCCGACTGAGCGGTAACTCGAGCGAGGGTCCGGCGGGCACTTTCGCGGGTGAGCCAGAGATTGACAAGCAATTGAATGGACAGCAAGAGGATGGCGGCGATCAGCAGCGGTGTGCTGGTGGTGGCGATGGCTGCAAGCCCACCAAGGATCGCAACCGTGTCAAGGAGCCCGACAATAATCGCATCGGGAACAGCGGTGGACGCCATCCCGACAGCTGAAGATTGCGTCATGCGTTCACCCATTGAGTATTTGTCATGCCACGTGGTGCGCAAGCGCATAATTCGATCCCAAACGGCACCGCTGGTGAGTGCGGTGCCTCGGACGCGAATTCGGAGTAGCGCGACGCTTCGCACGTATTGCCAAGAAACGCTTACAAGCAAAAGGATGAACAGGGTGAGTAATGCCGCAAGAACAGAGCGGATATCAGTGTTCGTAACCGCACCGGCAACCTTGCCCAGAATGAACGGGGTGAAAAAGGCGAGCGCCGCGAGACCCGCCGTAAGGATCGCGATCAGCGAGAGGTCCCGACCAGAGCGCCTGAATCCAAGTCGAAAAAGTGAACTCAAACCGAGTGAGGTGGAGGGAAGTATAGGAACAAATTCCCATGCTCTTCCGGTCAGTCGCTCACGCCACTCCTGGCTCAGGGGCTGTTGAACTCCAGGGAGTTGTGGATCGGTCACAGACCAACTGCGACCCTGCCAGGTGAGGGAGACGAAGTGGCCCTCGCGAGTCGCGGCGACGAGTGGTGGGCCGTCCTGGGTGAACCACAATGGGGCTAGGTCAATAGCGCGAGCGCGAGCACCGCACGCAGCACCCGCCGCCGTGAACGGGTCACGTCCGGTGAAGACCTGGGCTTGTGCCCGATCGCGGTCGGTTTCATCGATTGCCAACCCCGACGACTCCACTGTGGTGAATGCTGCAGCCAGCGCTGCAGAACTCGTATCGCGCAGCACCCGAGGCCGAGCAATTGGACCGACTACCGCACCTGCGAGAAGGTCAATTCCCTGAAGGGTTTCGGCTTGCGCGAGTTCCTGGGCCACGAGCCGTCGCTCGATCGAGGAGAGATTCTGATCCGCATCAATTGCCCGAACCGCCTCCAACGTAAGGCGAGCCATGAGGTCAAGTGATTGTGACCATCCTTGTGAATCTACGGGTTCTGGCGCGTGTCCAATCTGGCACCGAAGTCCACTGGTTAGCCATACGCCACGGGTAATAGGAACGGGAGCATCCAGCACACCCACCTGCGCATCACGCCACCCGCACATTGCGGCAGAGCCAGATGTCACCTTGAGCCAACCCAGCACTGAATGATTCGATGGGGGGACAGGCACTGCAATTGGCACGACAGCTTCACCGGGTGCCAAACGAAGTGATCCGAGTCCTTCCGGTGCGACTACTTTGGTTGCCCAGCCTCCATTGAGGGCGGCCTGACTCAGTGCATAGATCCAGTGATCAAAGGGACGGATAGCGCGGGGCTGATCGGTATCGGAGGTCGCATCAGGTTGTGGCACCGGTGCATCGAGTTCCTGCGCATCGAGCATTTCCGCGATCGTTGACTCCCGAAGGCTGGTGCCCTGTTGCGCTGTGACGAGTAGACGCGTCCGGGAATCGGTTATTGCGCACCCGGCCATGATGGCACCACTTCGCAGAGTGGTGATGGGAAGTCGACGTCCGTCGGCCAGTTCGGCAAACACGAGTAACTCACCGGTGAGTACTTCAAAGGTTTTTCCAGCGGCAGGATAGATGGCTGTGGCACCGGTGAATTCTTGGATTTGGGTTGGAGAGGTCATCCGGCATTTACCAACCGGGAATAGGCTCCCTGCTCGGCCACCAGAGATTCATGTGTTCCGCGCTCGACGACAACTCCGCGCTCGAGCACCACAATTTCATCGCTGTCACGAATAGTGGACAATCGATGCGCGATCACCAGGCAAGTGATTCCGCGGCGCCGAATAGCTTGATCAATGAGTGCCTCGGTTGGTGGGTCGAGTGCACTCGTTGCTTCATCGAGGACAAGAATTCTTGGATTGCGGGCCAATGCGCGCGCAATTTCCAGCCGTTGGCGCTGGCCACCGGACAGATCCGAACCACCCTCGGAGAGCACAGCTTCCAATCCACCCGGTCGCGCTGCGACATCTTTAGCTAACTGGGCGTCCTCGAGTGCCTTGTGAACATCGGTGTCACGAATATTTGGATCCCAGAGTGTGACGTTGTCTCTTATTGACCCTGAAAAAATGGTGACATCTTGGTCAACGAGTGCGATTCCATCGGTCAGCACCACGCGTGCATGTTTGTGCCGGGGGAGTCCGTCCACGAGGATCTCACCTCCCCATGGTTGATACAAGCCGGTGACCAATCGAGAGATGGTCGACTTCCCGCAGCCGGATGGACCTACCAGAGCAACGCGTCCACCCGGTTGAAGGTGCAGATCTAGATCGGTGAGGATCGGCGGAGCGAGACGGCTGTAGCCGAATGTGACATTGATGGCACGAATTTCCCCGACCAAAGCACCAGGTGCATCAAGTTCAGAATGTGACTCGCGATCGTTGTCAACGTCAGACGGCTCGTCGTCATCAAGGGGCGCTTGCAGGATGTCATCAATTTGATCAAGTGTTGGCCGCAGGAGTTGAACTTGTCCCATAAGCCCGGTGAGTTGGGCGAGCGGGCCAATCATGACACCGGCGATTGCTAACACTGCAAGAAGTGATCCTGGTTCGATCTGGCCATTAACAATCTGTAACAGGGCCATCCCGGTAATTGCGATGGTGGCAAAGCCGGTGAGAAATGTTGGAATGGCGTCGACAACGAGCATTCGTAAATTGACGCGCTGCTCTGATTCCACTTGCCTGTTGATTGCGGCCACGCCTCGCGCAATGATCGCATCTTCTGAGCCAGCTGCCTTAACGGATTCAATCTGTGACAATGCTGATGCCATGGTGGAGCCAGCCTCAATCGTGTCTACCAGAACTTTCGCAGCTTCGTCCTTAGCCTTGAGGAGGGAGATGTGAAGTGCAATGCCGGTAAGAATGACAATGACAATGGCTGTGAGACCAATCAGTGGATCAATAATGACTAAAGCAATCGCTGCGACGATACCCGTAATCGCTGCGACACCAACATTTAAAGCGAGTGTCGAGACACTCACACTGAGGGCATCAATGATCAGAGCGCGTTGAGCAATGGATGCTGCACCGCGTTGGGCGTGAAATGCTGCGGGGAGTCTGAGTAATCGGTCCACAACACTTGCGGTCATGCGCACGGTGATTCGCGTGGAAAGTCGAATACTCAAAATACCTTGGATTATGTACAACACAGTTTGCACCCCAAGGGCAACGATCAATCCCGTGACTGTGGCCGCGGCTGCCAGCCCAGCGAGATTGTTCAAGCCATTACCAAACAGGGTCATGAGCGCTGGCGTCAGCAGGGTTGGAACCAAGAGAAGGAGCCCAACAATTGCTGCGGCCAGCATGGCGGAACCGACTGTGCCGGCTGAGGCGAAAAGTCGACCTAGAACGCCAGCACGTTTCCCGCCCGGCTCGAATTCATCACCCGGCTGTAGCGAAAGAACAACCCCGGTGAAGGAAGTATCGAATTCTTCGTCGGGACACTTGCGGGGACCGCCAGCGGGGTCATTGAGATACCAACCTCCCGGGTACCAACCTTCCACCACTAGGTAGTGGTAGAACTTCCAGTGGATCACTAAAGGAAAGGGGAGGTTCTTGAGTTCTTCGGGTTCTCGTTTTACCGCCCGGGTTTTCAGGCCGTAATTGCGGGCCGCCACCAAAATATTTCTAGCGGTAGCACCATCGCGGGAGACACCGCATGCTGCGCGCAATTCATCGAGGTCCACAAATCTGCCGTTTCGGGCTAAGACCATGCCCAAGCTTGCGGCTCCGCACTCAGTTGCTTCCATCTGCAGGATTGAGGGCACCTTGACGCGGTGGCGCGAGCGGGGTTTTTGTTCCGCTGTTGCGGGTGCAATCGTGGTTGACATGTCAGGGTTAACCGACGTTGACGAGTTCGCGCAGGACTGTGGATTCAGACTCAATGATCTCTACGGTGACTTGCGCCCCGGGAGTTATCATTTCGTCGATTGCAATGGAGACATATATATAGGTGTCTGCAGGGTTCAGAGTCAGACTCGTGAGGGCGGCTGCTCGATCAGAGGGTAATGGTGTTTCAGATACAGCCGACACGGTGCCACTCACCGCGAAGTTAGCACCAAGAACCTGTGCACTCTGGCCAACCTGCACTCCACTTGATGCACCTTGTGGCACGGGAACAAAGACGTGAGTATCGCTTCCTGTCGGCAGGATCGTGAGCACCGCCGCTCCACCGGAAAGCACTTGCCCTTGGGAAGCAAGGATTTGCCAGATGGTTCCGTCGGCTGGTGCCGTGAGGGTAACTGTCGCGCCGTCGGCGCCAGTTCCTTCCGCGAGGAGTGTTCCTTGGCGCACTTCAATTCCTTCAGTGACTTCCATCCTGTTGAGAACGAATTCATCGATGGTCCCCACCGTCACCACGCCCGACTCGGCCACAGCACGACCCGTTGTCGTCACAGAGGTGACCTGGGGCGTGCCAGCCGCATAAATAATTGCTGCGAACAATACGCCTGCAACACCCGCAATTGCTATCCAGATTTTCGGTGAGGTGATGGGAAGTAGGTTGTCAATCTGTTTGGGAATGTCTATCTGAGCGAGAGCCTTGGCGCGAAATAGGTGCGATGAAGGTGTTGATGCGTCTGTGGGTTTTTCCTCAACCACCTCGAAAATAGCATCGAGAACATCGGATCGTCGTCGACCACTCTCTGGTGGGGATCCGGGAGTCTCCATGAGCCTTAGCCTACTTTCAGCGGTTTGTGGTTCTTGTGAGGTAGAGGAGATTGCCCTAGTGCGGCCTGCGGGTCGAGCCCCAACTTTCCCAGGGTTGTGATCAGTTCCGCCGACAACTCCGATCAGTTCTTAGCCGGTGACGTCGGGTACGTCCTTTGCCTCCATCTCTTCAGGGTTCATGACATTACTCTAACGACATCACGAATGAACCTGCCGTGAAAAGACTCGGTGGTGAAGGTGGGAAGTCGATCTCGCGGGAGCTAAAGTTCAGCAGCCGCCTCCGCCCCCCGTTCCGAAATCACCCCCGCCAACAACACTGTCCAGTTCTTCGTCGGTGACGTCGGGTACGTCCTTTGCGTCCATCTCTTCAGGATTCATGACTTGAGGTTAACTTTTCGACAAAACTGCGCCTACCGTGAAAACACGGTGGTGAAGGTGGGAAGTCGGACTCGCGGGAGAAACGCCCCAAAACGTCGCGATCGCGCCAGACTCACTGCGACCCCAGTCCCGGTGGCCGCTTCACGCAGCGCTCCTAGCAGGGTGTGGGCGAGAGCGGACTTGCCCGGGCGATGGGTGATCAGCTCCCACACGATTGGTGCAAGAACGATCATGCTGGCTCGCCGTGCTGCGGGGGATATGGCAGAGCCCAGGACCGCCGTTGCGCCGACCGGCCACAGGACACCCCGCAACGTAAGGGACAAGTCTTGCCACTCTTGGCTGATCTCCTGACCAGTGATGGTGGCGGCGATTGCTGCAGCATCGGGCACCGACCGGATGGACCACCACCTGCGAGCAAGACGGGAAGCACCCACCGATGCTGCCAGAGCGGGATGCCCTGCCACAAAGAGTGCGGCCATGGTCAGGGACCACCACTCCATGGTAAGTTTCACGTTTCCCGGGTGGCGCTTGTCGACCGGACCCGCGAAGGTCCCGTATTCGTATCGCCGGTGAATCCAATCCGTAAAGTGGATCATCGATTCGTGTTCGACTGTGGTGCGCGGCTCATGGCGGATCACCCACCCCGAAGCGCACAGCCGCCAAACCAAGTCGAGGTCTTCGCCGATGCGCAGGTCTTCATTGAAAGTGAGATGCTCAACCGCCGAGCGGCGCAGCACAATCGCAGCCGAGGGTACGCTGAGTATCGATGATGTGGGTCCGACAGTGCCGGGATCCGGACCCGCATCGAGGGCCCCGTGGCAGGTTTCGTAATCATCGATCAGGCGATCGATGATCGCATCAGGTGTGGGGGTCGTCCCCCGATGGAGAACCCTGGAGGCGACCATCGCGACGCGGGGGTCTTCGAAGTGGAAGAGAATCGACGTCGGCCAGTCTGGTGACGCAACGCAATCAGAATCCAGGAATGCAATAAAGGGCGCTTTAGTGTTTCGAATGCCGGTGTTGCGTGCGCCCGCCGGACCTGTATTGACGCTGTGCCGCACGAGTCGACCGCGGTGTCGCTGGACAACCGCTGCTAACTCCTCTCCACGATCGGAGGCGTCGTCGACCACGACCACTCCGGGGCGATCCAAACTGGCCAACAGACGCTCCACTTGCGCAACGCGATCGCGAGTGGGAATGACAATTTCAACGTCGGTGGTATCGGCCGTTAGGTCAGGTTCAGGCTGATAGTCCAGCTCAGGATCAGGGGGAAGGGGGTGTGCGAGACCGCGGTCGATAAGCACTTGTGCAATGGACAACTCGGATTGGGTGCGCAGTAGCACCCCGTTAGGTCCTCCATGGCGCAAACGCAACATCAAATCCTGAGTCGGCTTGCCGAGTCGGGATAGTCGACGTGGGGTTCCACCTAGGACGGTACGGCCCGCGTCGAAGAAGTTGACGTATTTGGCCAGGGCGAGGCGAGGATCGCTCATGATTCAGACCTAATGAAGTGATTCTTTACGGCTAGATCGGCCTGGCGCCACCGCTTACGCCGCCGAGATCTTCGTCGAGGATGTCGTCAACTATCGGTTGTTCGGTGTTTGGGTTCTGATCTGAGGGGGTAGTCGGTGTAGTCATAGCTCTCTTCCTTTCGCTGTGAATTTCACATGCACGTATTACCAGTGCACGTTCCTCTATTTTGTGAGTAGTCACCACCGACGATATTGTCGAGATCTTCGTCGGTCACGTCGTCTGCGGTGTAGTTGTCTTGTGGTTCTTGGGTCATATGTCGAAGCTAGCCGATCGCTCAGGTTTTGCCTACCGTGAAAACACGGTGGTCGGGTCTGACTTGGTCGAGATAGCCTCGCATCACAAATGATCAATTGGAGGATGTATGGATGCTCAAGGTTTTGTGGCGGCGCTTACCCCTGCGGTAACTGATGCG
>Ga0181559_10003368_pt1 | contig 15725 bp, 10 predicted proteins | sample 011ome_21_FD_133752 | JGI IMG/M metagenome (GOLD analysis project Ga0181559, IMG submission 133752) | Coastal salt marsh microbial communities from the Groves Creek Marsh, Skidaway Island, Georgia - 011508AT metaG (megahit assembly) | ecosystem: Environmental > Aquatic > Marine > Intertidal...
ACTACGTCTCGTACGATTTTAAAACCGAACGAGGCTCCGCGCCGGAGAAGACGCCGCTCGTCGCCCGAGCCGTGTGACACGCCCACAGCCTCTCCGTCGCGCGGGTTTAGGGTAATCATACACATACGACGCGTCAGTCACGAGTCGTCTCCTTTTTTCGTTTTTTAACGTTTTAACGGCACGTACGGTAGCTAACGTATATCTAAACACTAAACACGCGCGCGCGCGTCTCGCGTACGCGCGACGTACCCGAAACGTATGATAGAGTGACGAACGTTCACGCGTTGGTCGCGTCGCGCAACGCGCGCTTCGGCTCGCGCGCCGCCTCGGTTTGGGCACCAGCGTGTTTCGCCGGCGTCGGCGTTTCTTTCGGGACCGCGCGTGACGCCGAGCGCGCGTGACTCCAGACACCCGTCGACACCCGCGGCGGCGCGCCGTCCAGACACCCGTCCAGACACCAGCACCGGAACCGCGCTTCGGTCTGTACTTCGGGACGTACTTTCACGACGTCTCGCGCCGTCTCGAGCGTCTCGCCGGAGGACGCCGCCGTCTCAAAATCGCCGCGATTTTGAGACAGCGCGCACAGCTCTCTCCCCCCCGCGTAGAGGCGCATGGCCGCGAGCGCGTCCTCCCTCGGGTCGTGCGCCTTTTTCGGGGACTGGATGTCCACGTTCAAGAGCTCCTTCGCCAAAACGCGCAGTTTGTACGGCTTGTTAGTGTGGCGCTCAAACGGCGCGTAGCGCGCCGTGTCCCGCAGGCGGCGCGCCGGCACGCGCGACGCGATGTCGAGGCACGCCAGGTCGTGCGCCAGGTCGTGCCCCACCACCAGAGGGGGTTTAGGGTTTGTCGCTTTCTCCGCGTGTGCCACGGGTTCAGTATCGCGTCGCGGGTTCAGTATCTCTAGAACCATCTCGCGCGCCTCCGGTAGGCTCGGCGCGCCCGCGAAGAGGCGCGGCGCGTTTTCCTCGTCGACGCCGGTGAGCGCGGCGCGGTAATCCGTCACCGGCGCCGACGGCTTGACGAACGTGTTCAGCAACGTCTCGCCGCGCTCGTCCACGACGCAGACGCGCACGCACATCGCGCCCCCACCGTCCGGCTCGACGCCCACCATCTCGCAGTCCAGCGCCACCGCGCGCGGCGCGCCGCGGCGCGCGGGCAAGCGCGCCAGGTCGATTTCAAACGGGCACGCGTGCCGCGCGTGCGCGCGCGCGCCCGGCGCGCCGATGGCCAGGCACAGCGGGCATCCCGAGGCGCGGAAACGCGCGGCGCAAGCTTTGTTCGGGAGCTGGCCAGCCAGGTGTTGCCGCAGCGTGTCGAGGTTGGCGAAGTGCTTGCCGCACGCGCCGCACCGCGGGTCGTGCCTCGAGTGGCTCGCCTTGGCGACGTGCGCGGTGAGCTGCTCGGCGGTCTTGAATCGCCTGTAGCAGTGCGAACACGTGGGCTGCGGAGGTCGCTCGGGCTTCTCCGACCCACGCGCAGGCGCCGAGGTGGACGTCTGCGGGTCGCAGTTTTCCGTGGAGCCCATCACCGCGGGGCTGGCTTTGCCCCACGCGCCGAGGGCGCGGTCGCGCGCCATGCGAACTGGCGACTCGCGAAGTCGTTGCTTTTTTCAAAAAACGAGGTGCTTGCGACAACGATGTTCAACGTCGTTCCGAAACGCACGCGATTCTTTTTGGCGTTTCCGAGAAACGCCCGCCGCCAAACCTCGTGGCCTCGGGAACGACGTGGACGACTCGCCGTCGCGGCCCGCACCGCGCTTCACTCTCGCACGCGCACGACACGGCGGCATCGTCGTCTCTCAGCTCCCCGCCGAAGCCACCACCTCCACCGAACAAGAGCCGCGATATGTGCGCCGTGGCGTGTCCCACGTGGATCAGACACCCGTGCTGCATCCTCTTCCTTACCATCGTTTCTCTGTGCGCGGTGGCGGTCGTCATCCGCCTGCTCGCCATGGATCCATCGACAGGCATCCCGCCCGCGCGCCGTCTACTCTTCGACGAATCGACGACGCGTTTCGCGGACGACGCGCCCCGCCGCGGTCCCCGACGCGCGCTGCTCTTCTCGCCTCTCAAGCCCGTCACCGGGTTTCTCCCCGCTGAGCCTTACGAGTTCTCCTCCTGGTCGTCCTGGCAGCCGCGCACGTGGAGCTTCAACGTCAACGACGAGGCCGTCGGCAGCATCCAGGCGCGCAGAAGCGGATACACCGGCTTCGCCTGGAGCGGGCAAGCCTCCGTCCCGTACCCGCGCGAAGACGAGGAAGACGAGGAGTAAACGTGAGGCCGTTTGCGATCAGAAACACGAGCGTTTGTTGGTACGTACAAATACAAAAGTCGCGATCGATCTGAGTCTCGTCTCGCTCGCGCCCGTCATCCGTCGGCGTCTCCGAGAGTCGAATGTCGCCCCTCTCGCTCCAAACCCACCCGCGACCACGTGGTGACCAGCAAGCACCGAGGAGACGGTTTCGACGACCGACTCGGTGCGCTCGACCGGCGCAGCACACGCGCGCGCGCGTCCCCCGAGTTCCAGTTCCGCGAAGGGCATCCCGCGCCCCGCGCCCGCTCGGTGTCAAATCGCAACCGCCGCCTGAAGCCGCCGACTTTGCCGTGACACATCGCGCGCCGATCGGTCGCCATGACGGTGGACTTCAACCAGCGCAAGAGCGCTAAGAAGAACAGCAAGCGCATGTCCCAGAAGACCGAGGACGGACGGCGCATCCGAGGCGGCAAGACGGTCCCGCGCAAGCAGCGGGGCATGTGCGCGAGCGACCCGCCGTTGCCTCCGAGACTTCGCGAGGAGGACGAGGCGCGCGCCGCCGCCGAACGCAACGCGAGGAAAAAAGAGGAAAAGCGGAAAGCCGCCGCGCGCGCGTTGCGGGAGAAGATGGCGGCGAAGGGTGTCCCCGGCGCGGCGAAGCCTCTGTCGCAGATGAAGGGCCCGAACCGAGGCCGCGGGGACGACGACGAGGTGTCTTCGGACGACGAGGCGGACGACGAGGCGGACGCGCGAGAGAACCAGAAAAAAAGAAAAGCCGAGGGCGCCGGCGTTCCCGAGTACTTCGCCGACGCGCTCAAGGCGCTCGGGCACAAAGGAAGCACGCCGATCCAGCGCGAGTGCTGGCCGCACGCGTGCGCCGGGCGCGACCTTCTCGGGGTGGCGCCGCCGGGAAGCGGCAAGACGCTGGCGTACCTGCTGCCCGCGGTGGAGTTCGCGCTCCGCGACGCCCGCGACTTCCCGGCGGAAAAGGAGGCGCGCCGCGGCGAGCCGGCGGGCGAGCCCCGCGCGTTGGTGGTGGCGCCGACGCGCGAGCTCGCGCTGCAGATCTTCGCCGTCTGCGGCAAGCTCCGGCGGTCCGCGCCCGTGCGGTGCGTCAGCGTGTACGGCGGCGCGAGCCAGGAGGAGCAGGAGGAGCAGCTCGCGCAGCCCTCCGGCCTGGCGCTGCTGGTGGTTGGCACGCCCGGCAGGCTGGTCGCCGTGCTGGAGAGCGGCGCGCTGCGCCTGCGCCGCGCGCGCATGCTGGTCATCGACGAGGCGGACCGCATGCTGGCGCTGGGGTTCGCGGAGCAGCTCGAGACGTTACGTGAGGCGCTCCCTCGGAACGAGCGGGACGACGAGACGCTACGAAGCGAGCCCGCGACGCCCGGCGTCATGGGCTCGAGGCCGGGCCGCCAGACGCTTCTGTTCAGCGCTACGTTTCCCAAAACGGTGCGCGCGGTGGCGAAGGCGTGGCTGGCGCCCGGGCCCGCGATCGTCAAGATCGAGGCGAGCGACAAGTCCGCGTCCGCCGGGAAGAGGTCCAACGAAGCCAACGTCGCGGTCGCCGCGGGAGGCAAGGGCGAGGGGCGCACGCACGACGTGAGCGATGTCGAGCAGACCGTGCACGTGTGCGCGGAGCACAAGAAGGCGCGCAAACTGTTGAAGCACCTCACGGAGTTGCGCAAGAACGACGGGCGGTCGCGGTCGCGCGTTCTGGTGTTCGCGAACCGGATCAAGACGGTGAACTTCGTCGGCGAGACGCTGCGCAGGCACGGCGAGAAGGTGGGGTGCCTGCACGGCGAGCTCAAGCAGGAGAAGCGCGAAGCCGCGCTGCGCGACTTCAAGTCGGGGAAGACGCCGTGCCTCGTGGCCACGGACGTCGCCGGCCGCGGGCTCGATATCACCGGGCTGGAGCACGTCGTGAACTGGGACATGCCCGGCAGCGTGGAGCAGTACACGCACCGGGTAGGGCGCGCCGGTCGGTCCGGGCGCGAGGGTGCGGCGCTTTCGTTCTTCACCAGGAACATGGCACCGCTCGCGCCCGACCTGGTGAAGCTCCTGAAGCGCGGCGGGCACTTCGTGGATCCGAACCTGGAGGTGCTGGCCGAGGTCGGCGCGGCGCTCGTCGCGGGCAAGGAGGCGGACATGGGCGGCGCCGAGGAGGGAGACGCGAATGAGGGAGACGCGCCTGGGAAGAGATCCGAGCGGGATTCTTCCGCGGAAGACCACGAAGACCCGTCCGAGGAGGACGAGAGCGAGGAAGAAGAAGACGACGACGAATCGGACGACGCGTCGGAGGAAGATTCGGAAGACGCGGAGGCGTCGACGGAGGAGGAGGAGGCATCCGACGACGACGACGACGACGACGAGGGCGAAGACGACGACGAGAGCGACGAGGGCGACGCGGCGGATGTACTCGACGAGCTCGTGGACGTGTTCCGCTCGGAAAACGGCCGGGACCCGACGGAACAGGAGATGATCCGGTGGATCAAGACGATTCGCGACTCCGGCGAGGGCGGGCCCGTGTCGTTCGAGGCCATGGAGTCGGACGACGACGACGACGACGGCTCTTCCGAGTCTGAGCGCGCGGAGAAAGAAAAAGCCCTCCCGGATCCTTCTCGTCGTAAGCGCGCGGCGGATGCGTCGCGCGAGAGGGAAGCCGCCGCGCCGCCCGCGAAGAAGGCCAAGGAGGGGGAACCCAAGTCTTCGAAAGCCCCGCCGCCGGCTTTCGTCGCGGCGAAGAGGTTCGCCGGCGCCAAGCCCGGGTACTATTTCAGGAAGGGCTCCAAAGGGCTGGGGTACTACGTCGACGCCGCCTCTCCGGCGGGGAAGAAAACCGCCGTCCGGGGAGACGCGATCGAGCGGACTCCGAGAGAGGCGAAGGAAAAGAAGAGCAGCGTGTTCAGCGTACCCCGCGAGCGAGCCGAGTTCCGACCCGCGAAGAGGTTCGCCGGCGCCGAGCCCGGTTACGCGTTCAAGAAAGGCGCGAGAGGGCTGGGATACTACCTCGACCGACCGCCGAAGGTGACGTGGAAGGGCGGCGGCGGCGGTGGCGCGCGGAGAGGCGACTGGGCGAAACACGTCGGCGGCGGACGGCGGTCGGGCGGGAAGAACAAAGGCGGCGGCGGCGGCGGCGGCGGAAGAGGCGGGCGCCGCGGGTGACGACGCGCGACGCGTTCGACGCGCGGTCCGTCCGCGGCGCCGTCCGCGGTCCATCTGTCGTTCGTCGTTCGTTTTCATCGAGAACGCCTTTCGACGTTCAAACGTCGTTTTACTACGCATCACTCGTTCACCGTCTCGGCGTTGATCTCCCCGCCGGCGGCTTCGCGCTCCATCATCACGCGGTGGTCGTCGGCGATCTCGCCGACCAAGTCGCGCACCTTCCCGTCCCAGTTGTTCGGCACCGCGCACGCGAAGATGGACGGCGGGATGTTTAATCCGTTGAACAGGTCCACCAGCTGCATGATCTCCCCGCCCACCATCCCGCTGAAGAACATCACACGATCGGGGATGCCCCCCGCGGCGTTCACGGAACACGCGTCCGCCTGCACCGTCTCCAGCGCCTCGCCCAAGGTCCCGTCCATCAACGCGTCGTCGCACGTCACGAGCCGCACGAACCCAGCCTCGATGGCGTCCAGCTCCGCGCGCCACAGCCGGGTCTCGTCCGCGGAGAAACCCACCAGCAGGATCGCGTCGGGGCCGAAGCGGCCCTCCGCCACGCCCCCGGGCGCGTCGGAGGACTCCGCGTCGATCTCCGCGAACTCGGCGCGCGCCGCGACGTCGCGGGCGCGAGGAGCCGAAACGCAGGGCTCGGGGTTTCGGTGATTGCGAGAGGGACGGCGCGGCGCTGCGGTGCCGCGAGAGGCGCGCGCGGAGGCGCGACGCGCTCCCGCGCGCGCGGAGGCGGCGACGGGTGCTGTGCGAAACCGTGCGGCGGCGAGTGACATGGTGGACGCGCGCGTCGGAAGTGGGAGGGGCGAAAAGGCACACGCGGCTGACGTGTCTCTGCGCGTCGTCACTGTGCTCTGACTGACATATTGACGGGTTACAAAAGAAGAAGACGCTGATTTCGCGTTCCGCGGAGGTCTCGCGCGCGAAGGGGTAGTCATCTTCACGTCATCGAATACCCACGAACTATCCTTCCCATGTCGTCGGTAACCCGAACGGCGGGTTGACGACGTTCTGGTGCCTCCAGATGCGGCATATCCACTTCTCCGCGCGCGTCTCGGCGCCTTCGTGCTCGACGCGCGCGTCGAACGCGCCGTTCGCCGAAGCCGGGAAGAACACCAAACACTGCCCTTTTCGCGGCGACACGCGCAGAGGCGACGCCGGCGTAATTTTTCCAAACACCGTCTCCCCCCCCGCATCCGCCGCGACATCATTCAAGTACACCAGCAGCGTCGCCAGGGTCTGCCCCCCTCTCTGCGCATCCTCCGCGTCCGCGCCGCGGTTGGCGTCGAAGTGCGGCGCGAGCTTTTGGCCGGGCGCGTACTTGATCGCCGTCGGCGCCTCGAACGTCGCGAACGAGCTTCCCGGCATCAGCCGCTCCGCGTTGCGCACGTACGCCACCTCGCCCCGCGACGCGCCGTCCAAAACGCAGCTCGTGCTGGTGCGCATGCCACTCAGCTGAGCCTCGCGCGCTTTGACCCACGCCAACGCGCCGGCGCCCGCCGCCGCGACGACGAAAACGAAGGCGCCGGCGCCGACCAGCAACAGCTCCGGCCCGGGTCCCGGTTCGCCGTTCGCGCCCGCGAGCATCGCCAGTACGGCCGCCCACAGCGCGGGGCCGTTCGTGGCGGTCGTCACGATCTCACTCACGTCGTTTGTCCAGCCGGCATACACCACGGGACTCTGGCTCATGTCGCGCGCGCGCGCGGCGGCGACGATGTCGTCGCACTCGTCGCTCGTCAGGAAATCGTCCACCAGGAACACGTCCGGCGAGGCGTGGAGCTGCCTGAGGCCGTCGTACGTTCGGTCGATGGGCACGTGGTCGTCCAGGGGGTCGCGGCTCGCGGCCGGGGAGGACGCCACGCCGGCGCCGAACCCGCCGGAATCCGACGCGGAGGCGACGACGAGGACGCGCGCGCCGAGTCGGGCGGGCTCGACGCGCGAGGGACGAATGTCGTGGGTGACGGTCGCGGAGCGGAAACGCGCGGCGCGGGACGCGCGGCCGGCGCCGGGCACCGCCGCGGGCGCGGGACGCGCGATCGCGGAGTGCATCGTCGGGGCGCCCGCGGGACGAGGAGGAACCGACGGCGCGGCGCGCTCGATGCGCCGCGAAGTGAGGGATCACGCGTGACGGTGCTTCGAAAACGAGAGGTTTCGAGGTTTCAGCGCGCGAGTTCGCGAGTTCGTCGGGTCGGGGGCCCGGGGCCCGCTCGGAGAGCCCTTTCGCATTGCGCCGTATCGCCGATTGATATGAACAAAAGAATCTACGAGCACATCCTGATGCCCGTCGCCTCTCTCGCGCCGTGAGCGCGGTGCCGGCGCGACCCCACCGACGGCTTGCGTCGCGCCCGCCCCGCCTCGTCGCGAAACCCTCGCGTCGCCTTACTTACGCTCACGGCTTCACAACCTTGGTCACGAGGAAGCGCGTCATGGGCTGCCTGTGTCCGTTTTTGCGCTTGTAGTGCTTCTTGCGCCGGTACTTGAACACGATGAGCTTCTTATCCTTGAAGTTCTCGAGGACCGTCGCCTCCACCCGCGCACCCTTGACGTACGGCATCCCGAACGTCGGCTCGTCGCCGTCCAGGGTGGCGAGCACGCGCTCAAACGCGATCTTCGCGCCCGGCTCCACGCCCTTCAGCGAGTGGCACTCGTAGTACCGACCCTCGGACACGAACTGCTGCGAGCCGCCAACCTCGACGATGGCGTCCCAGCTGGGCGCCGCGCCGGTCGAGGGGGGAGTGTTGAAGCCGATCTGGTTCACCGAGGTCTCGACCGCGGCTGTGAACGTCGAGGGAAAGGGAAGACACGGGTGAGCCAACGCGTCCGCGCCGAGGGATGACTAAAAACAAAAAAGGCTTTTACGGCCGCGCGCGCGTCAAAAAGTCGATCGATTCTCGAGTCGTGACCCAGGAACGAACAGGATAAGACGCTTTTTCGCCGCGACCGAAAAGAGCCACCACGTCGCGAATCGAGGGGGGGCGACGCGGACGCGGGACGTCACGCGCGGGGACGGGACGGGATGAGCCGCGCGAGGCGCGGCGCCTCGCGCGCCTGCCCGCGTTCGCGCCGCGTGTTCTTCCCGGTCGCGCGCGTTCGTGCCTCCCGCGTTCCCAGACGCGGTCGGTTCACCCCACCCCCATGCGCGCTCCACGCTCGTCGCGTTTCAGGGCGTAGGGTCTGGGTTTTTCGCCGCGCGTCGCGGTGCGTCGCGGGCGCGTCCTCGGCGCAGCCGCGACGCACCGCTCGCCCCGCGCGGGGTCGCGTCGCGTGGTTTGGGTGTCACGGGAGGGGTACGCACCGCAGATGCTCAGGCCGCGCGCCTTGGTGGGAGCGGACAGCGACATCGCCGAGAACGCGTCGGCGACGGACGCCTTGGAGCCCGCCGCGGCGCGACCGAAGAAAGCCTTCTGGGTCGCCGCCGACTTGGACTGGCCGGCGACCGCGCGCGTCGCGGGCGCCGCCATGGACATGGTCATGGTAGCCATATTTACTAAAAGAGAAGAAGCCCGCTGCGGGCTCGCGTCTCGAAGTGTCGGGTAGACGACGATGCCGGCCGGGGTTGTTTGATTGCACGGTAAAAGAGTTTTTCTTCTGGCGACCACGTGGTTCGTCGACCGACTGACCGCGATTAAACCATAAAGTCTTGAGTTATTACCTTTTCATAATTATGTGACTACGTCTAATATTACATTATGCATACTTTCCACCGCTTGTTTATATGACCGCTGTTTTGTTTGCAAACATAATTTTGTAATTCCGCTTTCCAGTCACAAACCGACTCTTCCGAGTCGAACACGAAACAGCGTCTCGAGCTCCTCGAGAACGAAAAACCATCACCTATACGGGAGTTTAGTCTCCCGATTATGTACTTTGTACCGTGTGCGATAGTATAGTGGTTAGTATCCCACGCTGTCACCGTGGAGACCGGGGTTCAATTCCCCGTCGCGCAGTTTTTTGCTTTTTTTGCGGGTCGCGACAGCGACCCGGCGACTGACGTCGGCGGTTCCAACGCACCGGTTTTCATCCCGAAACTCGCCGCGGTCGCGGAGATACGCCGGTTTCCGTGCGCGGTGCGTCGTGCGTTTCCGGCGAAACATTTTACAACGTGGTAGACTACGTAATCAAAGACGCTTTCGGTCGCCGTTGTTCCGACGACGGGTGACTACGGTAAAGCGAGCCGCTACGCGCGCGTACGGGTCACGCGACGATCACACGCGCGTTCTTCCCACCGCGTCACAGTTTCGCCGTCGGCGTCTCCGCGCCGCCGCCGCTCCCCTCCCGCCGCCGCGACGACGAAGACAGCCGTTCGAGCACGCCTCCCAGCGCCCTCTCCACGTCCGGCTCGCGCAGCATCTCCCACCCCGCCCTCGCCTCTTCCTCGATGAACCCTTCCCACTCCCGGGAGAACGCCTCGCGGAGATTCAGCTTCGTCGCCGCGCGCGCGCCGTCCGGCAAGAGGAGCAGCGTCTCCACGGCGCGCGCCGCCGCCGCCGTCACCGCCGCCGCGGGGACGACTTCGTGCACCAGACCCATCGTCCGCGCGTCGTGCGGGGCGAGTAAAGCGCCGCGGTGTAACGCGAGCTCGGCTTCGGGGGCGTGTTTCGCCGTCGCCACGAACAGCTTTCCCCAGTATTTAGGCACGGGTATCCCCAGCTTCACCTCGTTCAGCCCGAACGTGCCCTCCAGAGACTGCACGCGGTAATCGCAACACAGCGCCACCGCGCACCCGCCCGCGGGACACGCGCCGCGGATGGCGCACGCGGTGGCGAGCGGCGAGCGGAGCAGACGACACAGGAAGCTCGTCTGGACGCGCCAGAACTTGGCGTACCGTGCCTTCGTCGTGGACTTGGCGTGGAGCTCCTTGATGTCGTTCCCGGCGGTGAAGATGGGTTTCTTGAGCTCGGACGCGAACACCGCGCCGCTGACGGTCGGGTCGCGCTCGAGGAAATCGAGGGTGTCGCTCATGGCGGTCCACAGCTCGAGGGTCATGGAGTTCACGGGCTCGCTCCCGAGCCAAACCACCGCGTAGCGCTTGCCCCCCGCGCGCGCGAGCGCGCGCCACTCCACGCGCACGCCGGGGTGGAACGGGGGCTGCGCCGTGGTCGGCGGCATCGCGGACGCGGGGGCGGTCGGAGACGGTCGTCGAGCCGGTGACGTGCGGGGTAACAACGAAAAAGGGTTTTTCGCTGGGCGTGTCGCGGCGCGTCGACCCGAGCAGGCCACGAATGCGCTTGTTCGACGGCGTGGTCACGCGCAGCGGGGTGTCGTGTGCGGTTCGTGCGGCGTCGCGCGGGGGCAGTGGCGGGGACCGACGGGGGACGGGGAACCGAACAGATCCGACCGCCGACGGATCCGCGCCCCGTTTCCGAGAGGTGCCGAGAGCGACAGACTGTTGCGATTTTCCCCGAATCATGTCCGCGACGGCGATCCACGGAGAGTTTGGCGAGGATATTCTGGTCGTGTACAGTCGGCTACCGAGCGTCGAACGCCGCGTCGCGATACTTCACGAAACCACGACCACGAAGACCACGAAGACCACACGCGCGGACGCGTCATCGAGACGAATACGGTTTCGCGAACGATCGTCCTGCGTTGTTGTCTGCGTGGTATCATCGCGTCAGCCGCGGCATCTTGAACGGTCCCCCCCGCGACGGTTTCAGGCAAGCGCACCCAACCGCGCACGCCGCTCGTCGGTCCGCCAGCCTTTGCGCCCACTGGTTCATGGCGCGCGGCGCTTCGTCGCCGCCGCGCGCCGCCGCCTCCGCCCTCGCCTTCGCCGCCTTCGCGCGCGCCGCCGCGACGTCGGTGTTGGAGAGCCTCGCCATCGCCTCGGGAGGCATCTCCAGCGCCGGCACGTTTGCCGGGTCGCCCTGCGCCGGGTGGTAGCCCCACTTTTTTTTTAGCGCGGCGACGGCGTCGGCGCCGAGCGCGTTTGCGTTTCGGGACGCGTTTCGGGCCGCGCCGTTCAGCGGGTGATTCTTGCCGTGCACGTGGATGGTGACGCGCCTGGTGGCGGGCGCCGCGGCGGTGGGCGCGAGGTTCGCCTCGAGCCACGCCACCACCTCCCGCTTGGACACGCCGTCGATCAAGCCGGCGACGATCTGCCCGCGGTAGAACTGGTACTTCTGGTTGCTGACGTGCGTCCAGTGGCGGTCCGCCTCGGCGCTGAGGCTGACGTCCATGGTCAGCACGGAGTCCACCAGGCTGCGGCGCGTCTTGACGAACTCGGCGTCGTCCATCGCGCGCACCTGCGCGGGGAACCCGAGCAGAAACGCGTCCACGCGCTCCTCCACGAACTCGGGCGAGTGGAACGCCGACTCCACGGTGACCCGAAACCCGCCCACGTCGTACAGCGTCTCCAGCGAGCCGCTGGCGACGTACCCAAGCTGCTCCTTCGTGCGCAGCTGGTCGAAGAGCTTCTCGCCGATCAACTGGTGCACCAGCAGGCTCACCGCGCGGCTCTCGTGCGTGCAAACGTCGTGCTGGTAGTACACGTACACCACGTTCGTGCCCTCCTCGGGGTTCTGCGTCTCAAGCGCGAAGCGCGTGTCGCCCGCCGGCACGATGGCGATTTCGCGCGCGGGGAAGGCGTCCGCCGCCACGGGCGCGCTGGACGCGAAGGATTCGCGAATCGACGCGCCCATCGCGAGCGCCTCCTCCGCGGTGACGTTCCCGATGACGAGGCCCTCGACGTGCGCGGCGCCCGTCCACGCGGCGCGCGCGAACCGCGTCAGCGCCTCGGGCTCCATCGCCTCCAGCGCGGCGATCTTCGACGCCTCGGACGCCTCGCGGCGTTTCAGGAGCTGGTGCAGCAGCGAGCGCGCCTGGCGCCCCGGCTTCAAGCCGTAGTTCTTCAGGTCCTTCAGGCGCTTCTCCTTGACCTTGCGGAACCGCGCGGGGTCAAGCTCGAAAGCCGCGACCGCGCCGAAGTACGCCCGCACCAGCCTCGGGAGCTTGCAGTCGAACCCGTCGAACGTCAACGACAAGCCGGTGTGCTGGCCCACCACGTCAAGGCCCGCGTTGAGCGACGCCAGCTCGGCGGGGTACCGCACGCGGTCCTGCAGCTGGTCGTGGATCATCAGAGTGAGCATGTCCGCCGCCACGAACGCATCGGGCGAGTCCTCGATGCCCGGCAAACTCACGTGGAAGTACGCGCTCATGCGCGGCTGGTCGAACTTGTCGTCTGCCCGGTGCCACAGGCGCATCAGCGCGCACTCGTGCACGATCTCAGGCGGCGTCACCAGCGGCGCCGGAGGCGGCGTCGTCGCGTCCGGGGGCACGACGCCCGCCTTCTTCGCCGCCTCGAGCCTGGTCTCGCTCCCCGCCTTGAGCTCGAAACGCTCCGCGATGTACACGTTGCGCGGGGGGTACCGCAGCGCGGCGTCGGGCTCGTTCGATTCCCACTCGGCGAGTTTTTTCTCCTCCACCGCCGAGCGCGAAAACGGCGCGTCGAACCACTTCTCGCGCTCGACTCCCGGCGCGTCGCAGTCGAACGCGTGGTCGCTCACGATGTACACGCACTTCCTGGGCGTGATGCAGTCCACGACCGCCTCTATGTCGCCTCGGTGGAACTCGTCGAACGCGTACTCCCCGCGCAACACGTCCGCGTGCTCGAACCTGCGCATCGTCATCGCGAGCATCTCCGTGTACTCGGCGGCGCCCTCCTCCTCCTTGAACCGGAACTCGATCCCGCGCAGGTCCTTGGCTTCCCTCCAGCACCACTCCTGCGGCCCCGTGCGGCGCATCATCTCCACGTACTGGAAGAACAAAGAGATGACGTCGTCCACCTTCCCGAAGCCCTCGTCCGTGAGCTTGACCGTGACCGTGAACAGCGCGCAGCAGGTGGTGTCCGCCAGCCCGCCCGCCGCGACGCCCGCGCTGATGCGCTCCGCCAGCCCGCGTGATTTCAGCGACGCGAAGAGAGACCCCTCGCCCTCGTGCCCGATGAGCTCCTCCACGTACTCCGTGCTCTTGCGCCGGTACGCGCGCCTCAGCTCGCTCGGGACGGTGAACACCAAATCCAGCTGCTTGCCCTCGCGGATCATCGTCGTGTCGATGCGCAAAGGGAGCGTTTCGTTCGCGTACGGCGCGCCCGCCGACGCGTACGAAACCGCCGGTTCGCCGTCGGCGCGCATGTCGCCGAACGTTTTCGCCACCATCGCCTGCAGTTCATCCAACGGCTGCTCCCCCAGTAACGTCAGGGACATGCGCCCCGCGTGGTAGTGCTTTTCCCAGTGCTCGCGAAGCTTATCGCGAATCAACCCTTGTTTCCATAGCGGGTTCTCGGTGAGGCTCTGCCTGTTCCCCCAGCCGAACACGCGGTACGGATGCGCTTCCCGCGACACGTGCCCCATGATCGCCTCGACGCGCGTCGCGTCGTTGTTCACGACGCGCTCAAACTCGGACTCCACTGCCGTCACCTCGCGCTCCACCGCGTCCATCTTCAGCAGGGGGCTCAGGAAGTACCCGCTGAAGATGTCCAGGCCCTCCGCGAGGTGTTTCGGGTGACACTCGAAGTAATACGTGGTCTGCTCGGAATCCGTGCACGCGTTCTCGCTGCCCCAATGCTGCGACAGCCAGTCCGAGAAGTGGTTCTCGCCGGGGTACTTCTCGCTGCCCATGAACACCATGTGCTCGAGGAAATGCGAGATGCCCTCGAAACCGGAGGCCTGGTCCGCGAAAAAGCCCACGTTGAAGTCCACCGCGCACGCCGCGAGTTTCATGCCCGCGCCGGGCGAGTCTTCGGCGCCCTCGTCGTCTCCGTCCTCGTCGTCTTCTTCTTCATCCTCTTCTTCTTCAACCTCATCCTCGGCTTCCTGTTCCTCATCGTCGTCGCCCTCGTCCTCGGCGGGGGTCTGCATGCCAGCCTGCGCGTGTGGGAAGAAGGAAACGGGTCAGATCCTCGCCGAAGGACGTCGGTCCGAGGCGCGAGCCTGCGATGTCGGTGAGGGATGATCGAGACGAGGGGCGCGCAACCGCCGCCGCCGCTTCGCGAACGCACCAAGCTCGGATCGCTGATGAGCAACGCCTCCAAACCGTTGGGAAAGGTGATACGCCGATACAGGCGAGCATCCCTCTCGGGTTTGTGTATCTCATCGGTGACCTGCATGTCGCTCGGCATGCCCGTCGGTCGCGCGCGCGCTCGAGTGCGCGCGCCAGGTCACCTCAGATCGAACGCGCGTAAGAAACCTTTTTCGGGCACGTGATTTTTGCGACCTTGTCCACGCCTGGAGTGCCTTGTGTCGGAACCGGCGAGTCGGACACCACCGCCGCCGCTGCATTGTTCCCGGCGCGGCGCACGTGACCCTCACCGTCTCGCGATGGGGTTCAAGGACGGTCAGCAGAAGCGGGACTTCAAGCGCCAGAAGTACGGCGGCGGCGGTGGCGGCCGCGGCGGCGGCGGCCGCGGCCGCGGGGGCGGTGGTCGCGGCGGCGGAATGGCTTCCGGAGGCGGCCGAGGAGGCGCTTTCCCCGGGGGCAGCCGCGACGGCGGCATCTGGAAGAGCAAGCTGGTGTGCTTCGGGTGCCGGGGCACGGGCCACTCTCTGCGCGACTGTCGCGTGATGAAGGGCGGCGCGAACGGAGGCGTGCGCGGCAAGAAGACCTGCTTCAACTGCGGCGGGGACGACCACGCCGCGCGCGAGTGCAAGGCGCCCAACTCCAACTTCAAGTACGCGGTGTGCTTCACGTGCGGCGAGACGGGCCATCTCGTTCGCGACTGCCCGAGCAACAAGCAGGGCATCTACATTAACGGCGGCGCGTGCAAGATCTGCAAGGGCACGGACCACCTGGCGATGCACTGCCCGAGCAAGGACAAGTGCCTGCGCTGCGGGGAGAAGGGGCACGTCTCCAGCGCGTGCCCCAAGGAAAACAGCGGCAAGTACGTCCCGCCCAAGCGGGTGCGCGCGGGGCGCGGCGCGGCGCCAGGCGGGACGGTGATGCCGGCGCGCGGCGGCGGCGACGACCTGGAGGACGACTTCGAGGAGGAGCTGGGAAAGGCGGTGAAGAGCGAAACAGCGAAAGAGCGAAACAGTTTCGAAACAGAGAGCGACGGCGGCGACGACGAAGGCGCGCCGGCGGCGGCCGACCGGGAGTGGGAGAAGGGCGAGGACGGCGCGGTGCTGCGGGACGCGCGCGGCGGGAACCTGGATCGAAAAAAGAAGAAGCGGAAAAGCGGCGACGGAAACGGCGGGGGGCTCGAGAGCGGGAAGAAGACCAAGACCAAAAAGGCACACAAGGTGGTTGAGTTTTGATCGAGTTTTCGCTCTCGTCTGTAACGACGTCGCCTTACATCGCCTTACATC
>Ga0181559_10003371_pt1 | contig 15718 bp, 12 predicted proteins | sample 011ome_21_FD_133752 | JGI IMG/M metagenome (GOLD analysis project Ga0181559, IMG submission 133752) | Coastal salt marsh microbial communities from the Groves Creek Marsh, Skidaway Island, Georgia - 011508AT metaG (megahit assembly) | ecosystem: Environmental > Aquatic > Marine > Intertidal...
CCGCATTACGAATCCGGTTGTAGGGTGTTCATCTGGTGTCCGCCCATATCAGCAGGTCCAGAAATCGGGCGGTCGACAGTTCTTAGTGTTGCAACCGATGTTGCCGAGTAACATCGTGTTGGCTGTCAGAGTGGCTGTCACTGTGCGGACGGACCACGAAACCCTTACGAGAAACTCACCGGCGACTGATAGATCGCGAGGATAAGACACCCCTCCTCGCTGATGATCGCGTGGTCGCTCCCCGGAGGACTGATCAGCACCGTGCCGGCCGAATAGTGGCCGCGGTCATCCGTCTGCCCCCCATCGAGAACGATGATGTGTTCGTAACCGGTGTGGGCGTGGCGCGGCACCATGGCGCCGACTTCGAAGCGCAACAGGCAAGCCGACGGGCCGGGCGCGCCCATGGTCCCGTAGATCTGGTAAAGCCGGACGCCATCCCGAAACGGCTGCCATTCGAGCTCATCTACCCGCGCCGCTAGTGCCATGATGTCTTCCATCACGATCGGAACCGGGTTCACGTCATCACTCATATGCCCAATGCCTCCATCACCTGACCGGACGTGGCGGTCCAGCCGACGATGCCGCTCTGGGCGCGCACCATGTTCAGCGTGGCCGCCTTGAACTCGGGGAAATAACTTTCGGTGCAGTCCTCCACCAGCAGGCACTCATACCCGCGATCATTCGCCTCGCGCATGGTCGTCTGGACGCAAACTTCTGTCGTGACCCCCGTCATCAGAAGATGGCTGGCGCCGACGCTTTCCAGGGCACCGGAAAAATCTGTTCCGTAGAAGGCACCCTTCCCGGGTTTGTCGATCACCGCCTCACCCGCCTCGGGCGCCAGTTCGGGAATGATCTCAACTCCCGGCTCTCCGGCTATGAGTATCCGCCCCATGGGCCCAGGGTCCCCGATACGCAACCTCGGCTCGCCGCGTTCGCGTTTGGCGGCAGGACAATCCGACAGGTCTGGCCGGTGACACTCGCGCGTGTGGATAATCGGCACGCCCACATCCCGGCAAGCACTCAACAGACCCTGAAGTGCTGGCACGATCGTCCGCAGGCGCGCAACATCGTTTCCCAGAGACTCGCCAAAGCCGCCCGGTTCGACAAAGTCACGCTGCATGTCGATCACGATGAGCGCCAGACGCCCCTCCGGAAAACTGTAGTCGTATGGTCGCGCGGAGATGGCAGGCATGGTCTAGGACAAAGCACCGAGCAGTGTTTCGGAATCGGCAACCGCACCAAACACCCCGCCCTGCATCTTCACCATCTTGATTGCGGCGAGGTGATTCCCGTGATCGGTCGCCCCGCAACAATCCTCGAGAAGCAGGCATTCGAAGCCGCGATCATTGGCCTCACGCATGGTCGTGTGCACACAGACGTCCGTCGTGATGCCGGTGAGAATCAGATTTTCAATCCCACGGGTACGCAGCATCAATTCAAGGTCCGTCGCGCAGAACGAGCCCTTCCCGGGCTTGTCGATGACCGCTTCGCCCTCATCCGGCGCAAGTTCGGGAATGATCTCCCAGCCCGGCTCGCCGCGAACCAGGATCCGCCCGCACGGCCCCGGATCGCCGATCCCGGCACCGATGCGCTGCGAACGCCAGCGCTTGTTGGGCGGCAGGTCCGACAGGTCGGGTCGGTGACCCTCCCGCGTGTGGAGGATGTGGTAACCGCCCGCGCGCATGGCACCGAGCAATTTCGAAATCGGTCCGATCGGCGCCCGGGTGAGCGACAGGTCGTAACCCATAGAATCGACATAGCCACCCTTGCCGCAGAAGTCGGTCTGCATGTCGATGACGATCAGGGCGGTATTGTCGGGGCGCATGTTGCCGTTCCATGGCCAGGGATACGGGTCGGCATCGACGGACGTGCCCCTCGCCTGGTCGAGCTTTGTGGATTTCATTTGTAAACCACCGTCATGTTCCAGCTATCCGTAGACCCCGACGACGCACGGGAAGCGTTACGCCTTAGCGTTTTGCAAGCGGCGTGCCGGGCCGGATGTTCACAGAATCCACAGATATCCGGTCGCCTTCGCCGAAACGCCGTATCGCGGTGCGCGTCCATTGCCCGTGTTTTGGGCAGCCGGCCAGATTTGCCAGGCCCGGCTCGGAATGCAAGATTGAACACCGATCAGTCCTCACTGTTGCGCCGGATCCCGAAAGTGCCAAGACGACGCGCCACCCGACCCGCCCGCGGGCAGACCCGATCAAACTTTCTCGAGGAACGGCTCGCTGAGGAGATCATCAGCGGTCGCCTGTTGCCGGGCACACGCCTCGAAGAACAGGCCATTGCCGACCGATTCGAGACATCCCGCACGCCCGTGCGCGAGGCGTTGCGGCGACTCGAAGCCACGGGACTGATCGAAATCCGTCCGCGCCGGGGCGTCATTGTTTCGAATGTAACGCGCGAACGTCTGGCGCAGATGTTCGAAGCGATGGCCGAGCTCGAAGGCGCCTACGCACGGCTCGCCGCAGAGCGAATGACCGACGTGGAGCGGGACTCATTCTCGAATCTGCACGCGAAAGGCGAAGCCCTGGCGGAGGACGGCGAACCGGATGCCTATGAGAAGCACAACCGCAAGTTCCACGCCGCGATCTATGCCGGATCGGCCAACGAGGTGCTCGAGGAATCGACGCAGGCCGTACGCGCCCGCCCCGCACCGTTCCGCAATGCCCAGTTTCAAATCCCGGGACGAATAGCCCGATCCAATGCGGAACATTCCGAAGTGGTCGAGGCGATCCTCGCGCGTGACGGCAACCGCGCTTATGACCCGTTGCGCCGCCACATGTTGACAGTCAGCGACGCTTCCGCGGTCTTCGCCACGCGAGAAAAATCCTGATTCTCAGGGCTGTATAAGAACATTATCTATTTGTTATTGTTATAATTTCTTATTTTTTGTATGCAAATTGCCGCTGGGACAGGCGTCATGCTCAAGATTTCAGCAGTCGTTTCGTCACCGGCCGACGAAACAAGCCGATTTGTGGGCCTTCCGACTGGCCCATCGATTGCAATCATTCTGTCGAGATAGCGTTCTGCGGAGGTTCGCGTGGGGGAGTTGCAGCTTTGACCGATCACGAAGCACCCGATCTGAACATCACGCGCTTGGCGCGCGACTATGCGTCAGATACCCGCAACCCGTCCGGGATCGTCGAAGAGGTTATCCGGCAGCGCAACCACCACGCGTCCAATCCCATCTGGATTCACCAAGTGCCGGACGATGGGCTGCGCACCCGCGCAAGGGAGCTGGAGACAAAGTCCGCCGCGAACCTTCCGCTCTTTGGAATCCCGTTCGCCGTAAAAGACAACATCGATGTGGCCGGGCTGCCAACCACGGCGGCATGCGAGGCATTCGCCCACACACCGGCGCGCTCTGCCCCGGTCGTCGATCTCCTGCTGGATGCAGGAGCGATTCTGGTCGGCAAAACCAACCTCGACCAGTTCGCGACCGGCCTCGTGGGTACCCGTTCGCCTTGGGGACCTTGCCGCAATGCGTTCGATGATTCCTATGTGTCCGGGGGATCGAGTTCGGGTTCCGCCGTTGCGGTTGCCCTCGGCATGGCGAGCTTCGCACTGGGAACCGACACAGCCGGGTCCGGCCGCGTGCCGGCGGCGTTCAACAATCTGGTCGGCCTCAAGCCCTCGCTCGGCCGGATCAGCACGCGCGGCGTCGTACCGGCGTGCCGGTCGCTCGATTGCGTGTCCGTCTTCGCATTGACCGCAGCGGATGCGCGCACCGTCCTCGATATCGCGGGGGCAGAAGACAGGGATCATCCGGGATCTCGGACATTCGATCTCACGACGGGCGTGATTGCCGGCGATTTCTCGTTTGCGGCCCCGGACCCGAGCCAACTCAGTTTCTTCGGCGACGACGCCTACGCGCAGTGTTTCGAGCGGGCCTGCGAACGACTGGAATCGATCGGCGGAACGCGAGTCGCCTTCGACTACGAGCCATTCGCCAAAACGGCAGAACTGCTCTACGGCGGCCCCTGGGTCGCAGAGCGATATCACGCGGCCCGTAGCCTGATGGAGAGTAGTCCCGAGGCATTGCTGCCCGTGATCCGGACCATTCTCGGGGGTGCACGAAACTATGATGCGGTCGACACGTTCGACGCCTTCTACCGCCTCGAGGAGTTCGCACATCGAAGTCGAGATCTCTGGAAGCTGGCTGACGTCATGGTTCTGCCGACCGCCCCGACACACCCGACGATCGATGCCGTCGAAGCCGAGCCCATCGCGCGGAACAGCGAACTGGGCACATATACAAACTTCGTCAATCTGCTCGACCTTGCCGCGACCGCGGTGCCCTCGGCGTTCAACGAGAGAACGAACCTTCCTTTCGGGATCACGCTCATCGCGCCGGCCGGATCCGACAACGCGCTGCTCTCGCTCGCGGGCCGCTTCCACGCGGACACCGGTTTGCCACTCGGCGCGACACGCCACGCTCAGCCGCGTCGGAACGAGACAATCCCGCCCTCGGCAGCGCCCGAGCCGGACTGGATCGAGATCGCAGTGTGCGGCGCACACCTGTCGGGGCAACCCCTGAACCATCAGTTGACCGACCGGGGCGGCCGCCTCGTCCGCGAGGCATCGACGGCACCCGCGTACCGTATGTACGCGCTGGGGGGCGGCCCACCCGCCCGCCCGGGTCTCATGCGTTCGAGTTTCGGATCCACCATTCGGCTGGAAATTTGGGAAGTTCCGGCAAACCGCATCGGCGGGTTCATCGCAGGAATTCCGGCGCCACTGGGCATCGGGCGGATCTCTCTCGACGACGGCTCGGACGTGCTGGGATTTCTTTGCGAAGCGAGCGCAACCGAGGACGCCATCGATATCACGGAATTCGGGGACTGGCGCCGCTACCTCGACACCATCGCAGCGTGACGCACCGGCACTAGGCTTTCACGACCCGGGGGAGCCCTTCCCGTTCATCGATCTCGAGATGCGGAATCGCAGAGACGAGCTTTTGCGTGTATGCCTCGCGAGGATCGGACAACAGCGTCTCGGCGGCACCCGTCTCCACGATCCGGCCTTCATTCATCACGATGACACGGTCGCAAAGCAGCCGTACGACGTTCAGGTCGTGACTCACGAAAATATAGGTCATGCCGAGCTCGCGCCGAAGAATGTCGAGCAACTTCAGCACGACGGCCTGGACCGAAACGTCCAGCGCGGATGTCGGCTCGTCGAGAATGAGCAACTTCGGCCGCAATGCGATGGCGCGGGCGATTCCGACCCGCGCTTTCTGGCCGCCGGACAGCTGGTGTGGAAACCGCGTCAGCAAGTCGCGCGGCAAACCCACCTTGTCCGCAAGATCCTCGATCTGCTCCTTCAGGCTCGCGCGGTCCGTCTTCTCCGCAAGGCGACGTAGCGGTTCGGCGATTGCATCGAATGCGCTGAACCGCGGGTTCAGACTCTCCGCCGGATCCTGGAACACCATCTGGATCTGAGCGCGCAGCGGGTGACGCGCAAACTTGCGGGCCGGGATCTCGCCGATATTCTCTCCGTCAAAGACGATCTCGCCGGCGGTCGGATCGAGCAGGCGCGTGACCATGCTCGAGGTCGTCGACTTGCCGCAGCCCGATTCACCAACGAGCCCGACGCTTTCACCCGGCTGGATCGAGAAGTCGATGCCGTCAACGGCACGAAACGTCGGCGGCGGTGTTTCGATGTTCGGCCGAAAAATACTGTCCAGCAGTTTCCGGCGCTCCGCCGTCGCGTGCAGCGGATACTCCTTCACCAGCCCCCGCACCTCCAGGATCGGACGGGTGCCGGATGGAAACGCCATGACCTGCTTCGAACCCGCCTCATCCTCATCCGCCGCATCAGACAGGTCCTCAAGACGCGAATCCCGGCGCGGCGTCGCCTGAATAAGTTTGCGCGTATAGGGATGGCCCGGATTTCGGAACAGGGTCTCCGTCGGGGCGCTCTCGACCACCACGCCGCGCTGCATCACGACGATGCGCTGGCAATACTGGGCGGCCAATCCGAGATCGTGGGTGATCAGGATCGCGGCCATCTCTCGCTCGGTCGTCAGATCACGGACGATGTCCATCGTCGCCTTCTGGGTCGTTACATCGAGACCCGTCGTCGGCTCGTCGGCGATCAGCAGCGCGGGTTCGCAGGCCAGCGCGATGGCGATCATCACCCGCTGGCACATGCCACCCGACAGCTCGTAGGGATAGGCGTGAAAGCGTTGCTCCGGGTTCAGGATCCGGACCTGGCGCAGCAGATCGATGGCCTTTTCCCTGACGTCGCGCCGGTGGACCAGCGTGTGCTCGAGCAGCACATCCTCGATCTGGTGACCGACCTTGCGGATCGGATTGAGCGCCGTGCGCGGGCTCTGGAAGATCATCGAGGCCTCGCGACCACGCAGCTCACGCAAGTCCCGTTCGCGGGCGCCGATCATCTCGAAGCCGCCGAACACTGCCGAGCCCGACGTCGCCCGCCCGGCCCGGTCAAGAATGCCCATGACTGTGTAGGCGGTGACGGACTTCCCGGACCCGCTCTCGCCGACCACGCCCACCATTTCGCGCTTTCGTACATCGAACCCGACCTGGTGCAGCGCCTCGACGATCCCGGCGCGCGTCTTGAACTCGACCGTCAGATCCTTGATCGCCAGAAGCGGAATTTCAGGTGTCTGGGCCATCGCGTCAGGTCCGCCGCTGCGGGTCGATCAGGTCGCGCAGCCCGTCGCCGAGAAGGTTGAAACAGAACACCGCGAGCATCAGCGCCGCACCCGGGAAGAGGGCGAGCCACCATTCGCCCGACACAATGAAGGTCGCGCCCTCGGCGACCATGATGCCCCATTCCGGTGCGGGCGGGCGCACCCCAAGCCCGATAAACGACAGCCCCGCGGCATTGAGGATGGCCCAGCCGAGATTAAGCGAGATCTGGACCATCATCGGCGGCAGGATGTTGGGATAGAGGTGGAAGACCAGAAGGCGCGTGTCGGAGTTGCCCGCAAGCTTGGCTGCATCCACGAAGCCCGCATTCCGGCGGACATTCACCTCAGCACGCGCCACGCGCGTGTAGAAGGGCAGATTGATGATCGCGGTCGCGTAGACGATGTTCTCGACCGTGTTGCCCAGCGCCGCGACGATCCCCATGGCGAGCACGAACAGCGGGAAGGCCATAATCGTGTCGATGGACCGTCCGACGACCCGGTCGGTCCAGCCGCCGTAGTAACCGGACAGACAACCGAGAACGCTGCCGATGACGAAGGACAGCGCGACGGCCGAGAATGCGATCAGGAAATCGAGCCGGGTCGCGACGACGACGCGGCTGAAGACGTCGCGCCCGAGATTGTCGGTGCCGAACCAGTGCGCCCAGGTCGGCGGCTGCAATGCATTCGCGGTGTCGCTGGCCAGCGGATCATAGGGCACGATCCAGGGTCCGAAGACGGCCATGACAACGAACATCGCGAACAGAATGAACGCGAAGAGCGTGACCGGGTTTTCGCTCACCACATAGCGGAAATGCCGCCACCAGGCCGCCGCGGCGCTTTCGCCCGCGGAGTCGGGGTGTTCCGCGACCGCCATCGGTCAGCCCTCGATCCCGACGCGCGGATCAACAATGGTGTAGAGCACGTCGATCGCCAGGTTCACGAGCACGAAGAGGATGGCCATGGACAGAACGAATCCTTGAACCGCGGCGAAGTCGGAAACAACGAGTGCGTTGACTGCGTAGGACCCGATGCCGGGCCAGGCGAACACCTTCTCAACGAGCACATTCGCGCCGAGCATGAACGAGAACACCATGCCGAGCGTCGTCAGGATCGGCAGCAGCGCGTTCCGGAACGCGTAGGAGAAGAGCACCTTGCTGCGCGACAACCCGCTGGCCTGCGCGGTCCGAATATAGTCGCTGCCGAGCGCCTGCAGCATCGACGCCCGGGTCATGCGCGCCAGCGGCGCAAGCACGAACACCCCCATGGTGATCGCCGGCAGGACGATTTGGGCGAACGACGCACCGAAGGTGTCGAGGTCACCGACAATGAGGCTGTCGATCAGGTAGAAGCCCGTCATATGGTCCGGGGCGATGTAGAAAATATCCAGCCGCCCGAGAGGAGACGGGACGACATCCAGCAGAAAGTAGAAGGTGTAGACGAAGAACAGGCCGGTGAAGAACACCGGCAGGGACACACCAGCCGTTACGACCACACGACAGAGATGGTCGACCCAGGAGTTCGGCCGGGTCGCTGCCAAAATCCCCAGCGGCAAAGCGGTCCCGATCGCAAAGATCAGTGCGACCAGCGTCAGCTCCAGCGACGCAGGCAACCGGGTGGCGAGTTCTTCGAGTACCGGCCGGCCCGTGCTGATGGACACGCCGAGATCGCCCCGCGCCAGGTCTCCGAGGTAGAGCCAGAACTGCTCGAACAGGCTCTTGTCGAGGCCGAGTGCGGCGCGAATTTCGGCGATGGATTTTTCGTCCGCGGCCGGCCCGGCGAAGTAGACTGCCGGGTCGCCGGGGAGCGCCCGGGTCAGCAGGAAGGTCACGACGATGATTCCGATGATTGATGGGATCGCCTGCGCAAGTCGTCTTCCGATCATGGCGAATCTGCTCATCGCTACGCGTCCTGCTGTGTCCCGGGCCCGCTACGCAGCACTCAGACCGTGCCCTTGCCGAGCGAGCGGGCATCGAGTTGGCGATGGAACCAGTACTCGTAGCCCGTCACGTTCTTCTGGGTGGCCACATCGAGGAACGGCTGATACAGCGGGATCAGCGGCACCTCGTCGAACGCGATCTCAAGCATCCGCTTGACGTTCGGCTCGTAGGCCGAATCCTCGATCGGCAGCAGAAGCGTGTTGTTCACCAGCTCCTCGACCTCGTCGTTCTTGTAGTTCATCGAGTTGAACAGATGACCGTGCTGGTAGACCCAGAAGAAGTAGTAGTCCGGGTAGTTCAGCCAGCCGCCGAAGTTCTTGAAGTGCAGCGGCAGGGATTTCTCGACCAGCGCTTTGGTGCGCCAGTTGGCGCCCGGGATCTTGTCGAGGGTCGACTTGATCCCGACCTTGCCCAGGCCTTCCTGCACGAGAAGTGCCGCCGGCTCGGCCCAGTCGGCCAGACCGAGGTTGAACGACAGCGGCACCTCGAACCCGTCCTTGTAACCGGCCTCGGCGAGCAGGTCCTTCGCCTTGTCGTAGTCGGTGTCGTAGGGATAAGGCTGCGGCCAGCTGATGTCCTTCGGGGTCAGGGATTCGCCGCCCCACATGGGCACACCCCGCTCGAACGCCGCCGCCTCGAAGATTTCCTTGTAGGGAATCGCATGGGCGACCGCCTTGCGGACGAGCTTGTTCTGGAACGGCTCGAAGTTCATGTTGAGGCCGAGTGCCGTCATGGAGTTCTCGATCGGGGCGCCCTGCACGCTTACCTCGCCGCCATCCGCCAGCTCTCGGAAATCCTTCGCCGGCAGGTCGAGCGAGATATCGGCATCGCCCTTCTCCAGCAGCGCGCGCCGGGTCGACGCGGACGGAACTTCGCGCACGATCACGCGTTCGACGCCGGGCAAGGGTCCGCTCTTCCAGTCCTCAAAGCGGCTGTAGACCACCTGCTGACCCGGATCCCAGCGCTCGAGCTTGAACGCACCGCCGCCCAGCGGGTTGCGGTGCAGATACTCGGTCGCCCACGGGTCGTCCGCTGTTGCCTCTTTCTTCGCCGCGGTCGAGTTGATGATGATCGGCACGGGCACGCCCACATCGGGAAGCGTCAGTTTCGACTTCTTAATAAAGTCGATCTTGAAGGTGTGGCTGTCGACGACGGAGAACTGCTCGGTCTTCTCCAGCGCACCGGCCTTCATCTGCACGGTCGGGAAGCCGCCGACCGAGACCGCGCGGTCGAACGACCACTTCACGTCTTCCGCCGTGACGGGTGTGCCGTCATGGAACGTCGCGTCCTTGCGGATGGCAAAGGTCATGGACATGCCATCGGCCGCGAGCTCCCAGCTCTCGGCCAGCTCGGGCACGATGTCCTGGTAGTTGTACATGGACGTGCCGTTTGCCAGCGTCTTCGTTCCGAAGCTGACGAGCCGATCGTAGAGATTGACCGCGATCGCATAGCTCGGTCGGTTGGTGCCCTTGCGATGAATGTCCATGCTGTTCGGACCGTTCGCGAGCACCACGACGATGGTGTCATCACGGCCTGCCGCACTCGCAGGCAGATGTTTGAGCATCGGAAGGACACTGGCGCCGGCCATCAGGCCGGTTGTCTTCAGGAAATCACGCCGTTTCATGGGGGAAATGCCTCCTTGTTTGAGCCGCCATAGCGCCAATGGCCGGCGGACCTTTCTGGAAGCATTGCAATCGCTTTGCCACTTTTGCGGCGGCGGCCCACCGCGCAGAGCCAAACGCCGGATTTCCGGGTGGTTCGAAGCCGGCAAACGGCTCATCGACCGGATTCGACGGGAGGCGCGCCCGGCTTAAAAACAGGCGATTGTGCCCAAAGACTAATCAGGCTGCGTCAAATTGTGTGCAATTATCTGTTTTTAGAATTTTTACAGTTATTTATTCAACTTATAAACCACTGGTAAAGCGCCATATTCCGCGCGCTCAACCGGTGGCATGGATGTTGCGAAGACATGTGGGCAGACCGAACAGAGGAGCTGCTTCATGCCCGACGCATTCGACCTGGTCCTGTCCGGCGGACATCTGATCGACCCCGCAGCCGACCGCGACGGCGTTCTCGACATCGGCATTCGAGACGGCCGCATCGTCGCCGTCGAACCTGATCTGGCGCAACACAACATAGTCGAACGGATCGATGTCGGCGGAAAGCTTGTGCTGCCCGGCATGATCGATACGCATGCCCACATCTTCGAACATGTCAGCGGCCGCTTCGGCCTGAACGCGGACATGGTCGGCGTCCGCTCGGGGATCACGACCCTCGTCGACCAGGGCGGCGCGAGTTGCATGACATTCCAGGGTTTCCGGACGTTCATCGCGGAACCGGCGGACAGCCGCGTGCTGTCCTTCATCTCCGCCTATGTCGTCGGGGGGCTCGAAGGCCACTACTACCCGGCGCTCTACAGCCCCGACGGCGTCGATATCGAAGCCACGGTCAGGGTCGCGGAGGCCAACCGGGACATGGTCTGCGGCATCAAGGCGCACGCCGAGATCGGCGGCTTCGAGCGGTGGGGCATCTCGGTCATCCGCATGGCGCGCGACATGTCCCGCGCGCTGGATCTGCCGCTCTATATCCATTTCGGACAGCTCTGGCCCCGGCCCCAGGACCCGGTCGTCGCGTACACCGCCGACGACATCCTCACAGAAGTGGTGCCGCTTCTCGATCCGGGCGACATCCTCGCCCATCCGTTCACTAGACACCCCGGCGGCTTCGTCGACGAGAACGGGAAGGTCCATCCGATCGTCGCCGCAGCCCTGGACCGCGGCCTCAAGATCGACATCGGCCACGGCTCCCATTTCAGCTTCGACGTGGCGCGCCGTGTGCTCGACGCCGGGATCGTGCCCGACACGCTCGGCGCGGACATGCATGGCTACAACACGTCGGTGCCCGCTCCCGCCGGGTCGCCCGACGAACATCCCGACGACGAGATGCATGCGTTCGCCGGCGACCAGTCCTTCAGTCTGAGCTGGGCCATGAGCGAGCTGCTCGCGCTAGGCCTTTCATTGGAAGAAGTCGCAACCATGGTCACGAGCAACGCCGCGCGGATGATCGGGCGCGCCGGGGAACTGGGCACGCTCGCGATCGGCACCCCGGCCGACATCACCGTTCTCGACGATCACCGGGGCTCGTTCACGTTCCGCGACAATGCCGGCGGCGAGGCGACCGGCGATCGCCTGCTGGCACCGGCGTTCTGTCTCAAGGACGGTGTGCGCTTCGACGCCGACGCGCCGATCCTGCCGGCAATGGCCGCGTAGGGCACATCGCACCAAATCCGCGGGAGTGATTAGTCCGTACGAACGATCGGAAAAATGGTGCCGCCTGCTGGACTCGAACCAGCGACCCCCGCATTACGAATGCGATGCTCTACCAACTGAGCTAAGGCGGCTACGATTTGCGAGGCCTTACCTATGTAAGGTGGCCTGCGCGGTCAAGCGAATATGCTGGCCAAGTCCAATACCAATCACGACAAGAAAGCCACTCTCACCAGCAGGCGGCACGGCCAACAGTTCGTCGCCAACTTCCCCCGCAAGTCGCGATGAAAGTGTCATTGTTGCTTCGTCTTTGAGTGTGTGCGGCTCTGGCCGGTTGACCACGACACGGTTGGGTTGGCGCAGCCAGGACGCCACTTGTTCGTGCGCAAAATCCGCTGCCGGACGGTTGTACAGACGGCCAGCCCCGAGATCGATATCGACCGCCAACCCCGAGGAGTCGATCACCGCCGTGGTTAACGTGTCTGTTGTTTTCTGGGCCAGGGCCGCCAATGACGGAATGGCTGATTGCAGGAAGACAATGTTCTACTGGTAAAGGGATATACCGCTCATAAGCGTCCTTGATATCGTCAGGGCACCCAATGGGTGTGGTTAACAAGACGACGTCATTGAACGCTTATTTGGTTAAGGAAGGATTGCCGTTCGCACACAAAGAACGGGTCAAACGGCTTCCCGGGACTCAACAACACCCCAGGCGTCATACAGACGCCGGTAGGTGGACCAGCCACCGGATTTTTCCAACTCACCCTGGTGGGTTTCCAAAAGGGTTGGCTCAAGGTCCCGCTTCCATACTCCGACCCGGTCGGTAAAAAGCGGCTGAGACAGGCTTTCCAACGTGGTGCTGCGCTTTCCTGTGGTGCGCAAGACGAGATCGAATTCATCCCGCTGCCCTTCGAACGTCGTGAGCGCCGGACTCCATGGGAGGTCCAGAAATTCTGCGATCGGCCGCATTACCAACGCAGGGTGATTCACCAGATCGGCATACAAGACCGTCCGAAACCGATCGGGCCCAACGACCCGCCCCATCGCCTCCCCGCCTGAAACCCAATCGCTCCAGGCCTGCGCGAATACCTCTGGCGGACCTCCTTTGCCGCAATTGTTCAGCGAGGCATATACATCGCGGGGGTCACGCAGAATGTGTACGAAGCGCGCATCCGGCCAATGTGCAAAAACACGATCGACATAGAGAATGTTGTCGGGCGTTTTCTCCGCCCAGCGCGTTTTGTTCTGGGCCGCGACATGCAATTGCATAAGTCGGTCCAGGAACATCTCACCGGATTTCGCATCGACGGTTGCTTCCCGAATGGCCGTTTCATCTAACTGAAAAAAGGCCGCCAAGCGCGCGATACTTTCGTCCAGGGATTCCCCATGGCGTCCAACCTGACGCTGCGGATCAATCGCGAACCAGTGGGTCTCCAGCCCGGCCGCCACCTCAGGGTGTTGCCTAAGAAGAGCGCGCAGAAGCGATGTACCGGATTTGAAATAGCCGCCGACAAATATCGGACTTGCGCAGATGGTGGTCACGCCACACTCCTTGATCGTGAGTCCGTAAACCGCGGAATTTCTCCCAACAGTCCGGCAAACTGGTTCTCTGTCACACGGCAGACTCGCAACGGATCCTGTCCCGCCACATTCCAATCCGGCACCAGTGTCAGCGCGACCCGGAAATCGAACTTTTCACAAAGCCGTTCTACATCCTTCGGAATTGCATCACCGCGCCCGTAAGGAAACGAAACCCAGCCCGGGCGCGCGCCAAGAATCTTGCTCAGCGCCTCGAGATTGGTTGAGACCTCAGCATCCATATCCCTTTCCAGCAAAGTTCCAAGCGGGCGATGGGTGTGCCCGTGACAGACAACCATATGGCCGTCCTGATGCAGGCCACGCAATTCATCGGGATTCATATAAAGCTGGTCACACAAGTCGGATTCCGGAACACCGCGTTCTTCCAGAAGTTCATCGACGATCATCTCGGTGTCGTCATAGCCAAGCGAGAAATTCGCGAGATACTTCACACACGCATCGGCTTCATTGTCGTGGACATAGACACGACAGGCCGTCGCACGGAACTCGGGTTGCACGGCAAGCAACGCCGCCTCCGGCGGGACCAAAGACAGAAAACGCGCACGAAATTCTTCGGGCGGTGTGATCGATCGTAGATATTGCAACTTGTTGACGGGCAACGCCCGGCGTTCCGTAAGCGGGCGGCTCGACACAAAAAAGGCGCCCTTGATGCCTCACGGATCAAGCGCTTGCCGCGCCGCCTACCAATGATCCTTCAGCCCGTCATCAAATGTGATCAGGACCTGCGGACCATCCAGAGTTCCGCGTCCCGTCAAAAACTCTTCCGCCTGGGCTGGCGTCACAAAGCTCGCATATTCGCCCATCCTCGCCAGATCATCCTTGAAGCGTTGCAAGGACACCGGGTGGATACCCGGATATCGAATGCCCGCGGGGTCGCGGACATAGTGATAGGTCACAACAAGCAATGCGGGGGAATGATCAGACATCTTACGCGGGCGCCACAACGTTCTTTAGGAGCTGAAAACCCCCGCATTGGACCCCGGCACGGTAAACAATTGGTTAGCGCAGCACTCCGGCGTTCTGCCGTCAGGTATTGTCCCCGCCTGGAAGCGTATCGCGCTCAACACCCGCTTCCGGCTGGGTCGGCTCGGGAGACACGGCGGTCGGAGCGACCATTGCGCGATGCACGCGGGGTGGCTGATTCCATTCGAGGGTGGCAAAACCACCGCAATTGCCGCACACCGCCATCCACTCATCCGCGACGGTCCCGCAATCCCCGCACACCCATTGAGAATCCGCATCCGCGGCAGCCGCGCGTTCGAGCCAGGTCTCAGGCGACGACGTGTCCTCGTTATCTTCCTCGGCCAGGCGCGCGCGAAGCTGGAACACCCGAAGGGTCGGCCGCTCGGTTTCCAGCGCCTGCAGCTGTGCCCAGGCCTCGCCCCAGAGCTTCGCGTTCAGGGCCGCTTCGGCCAGAGCCAGCCGGCTTTCCGGATGGGTCCGTGTGGTTTTCACCATCGCCTCGACCGCCTTGTAACGATCCAGCGGCGCATCGCTTTCCACGCCGATCTCCAGATAAGCGTCCATCAGATCGGGATGGGGCTTGCGGGCCCAGGCGCGTTCAAGAACCTTGCGGGCCCGACGGGCGCGCCCGTCTTCAGCCACCAACCGCGCCAGAAGTTCAGCCGCGGGCACTAGTTCGGCATCCAGATCATTGGCCTTGCGCGCCTGCGCAAAGGCATCGGCCAGCTGTCCCGAAGCACGGGCCGTGCGGGCACGCTCGGTCAGCAAGACCGCCTGCTGGTGATTGCCGGCCGACCCTTTGGCCCGTTTGCCCTTTTGCGATTCTTCCACGAGCCTTTGCGCCTCGCGCCAGTCTCCGGCGCGGCTGTGCAGCGAAATCATGGTGTCGAGCACCCAGGGCGTGCGCGGTTTCAGGGCATAGGCGCGGCGCGCATAGGCCAGCGCCCGGGCATCGTCATTCTCGCGCAGGGCATCGGCAATCAGTCCGCGCAGACCCAGGAACTCGGTCTCGGGCGTCTTGAGCATCTTTTCAAAGATGAGCCGGGCGGCCGCATCGTCCCCGGCAATCTGCGCCGTTTGCGCTTCCAGCAGCAATGTTATGGGTGCGTGGTCGAGCATGCTGCCGGCCTTGCGGGTTTGCTTTCGGGCATTGTCGGCATCTCCGGCCGCAATCGCCACGAGGCCGTCTGAAAGTGCCTGCAGCCCGGTTTCCTGCCGGCTCAGCTTTCGTCGCCAGGACCATTCACGCGGGCGGCGACGCAGCCACCGCCAGGTCGCGTAGAGCGCGG
>Ga0181559_10003377_pt1 | contig 15703 bp, 13 predicted proteins | sample 011ome_21_FD_133752 | JGI IMG/M metagenome (GOLD analysis project Ga0181559, IMG submission 133752) | Coastal salt marsh microbial communities from the Groves Creek Marsh, Skidaway Island, Georgia - 011508AT metaG (megahit assembly) | ecosystem: Environmental > Aquatic > Marine > Intertidal...
CACAGAAGCCCACGAGGACAACGCCGAAGTGAAATTCTTAGTCCAGGGAACCCTCTACCCCGACGTGGTCGAAAGTGGGGGCGGGTCCGGTACTGCCGTGATTAAGTCCCACCACAACGTCGGAGGGTTACCCGACGACCTCGAATTTGAGCTGGTGGAGCCGCTCAAGACCTTATTTAAAGATGAGGTGCGCGCTATCGGACGGGAGCTGGGTCTTCCCGAAGCGATTGTCTCTCGGCACCCGTTCCCCGGCCCGGGGCTGGGAATTCGAATCGTCGGCGAAGTCACAAAGGATCGACTCGAGGTGCTTCGTGCTGCGGATGTGATTGTGCGGGAAGAGCTTACTGAAGCCGGCGTCGACCACGACATTTGGCAGTGCCCTGTGGTGCTTCTCGCCGATGTCCGCTCTGTGGGGGTTCAAGGCGATGGGCGCACTTACGGCCACCCGATTGTGTTGCGCCCGGTCTCCAGTGAAGATGCGATGACGGCGGACTGGACGCGCTTAGATTACGAACTTCTCGCTCGCATCTCTAACCGGATCACTAACGAAGTCTCTGAGGTGAACCGCGTGGTGCTCGACATTACGTCGAAGCCGCCCGGCACCATCGAGTGGGAGTAACCGGGCGGCTTCGATTCGCAGTTATTCGCCTCTGAGGATGGCGAGGATGCGCAGGATCTCGACGTAGAGCCACACCACGGTGACCACGATGCCGAAGGCGGCCTGCCAGCCATAAATCTCCGGTGCGCCCTGGTCGACACCGTTCTTGATGGCTTCGAAGTCCATCACGAGGGAGTAGACCGCCAGCAACACAATGACGACGCCGAGGATGAGCCCCAGCGGGATTCCCATGAACTCAACACTGCGCAGTCCGAACATGCCGTCGGTGACGCCGAAAATCATCAGACCGAAGTTCACCAGCGAGAAGGCCAGGTAGCCAACCATCCCGACAATGAAGATCTTGGTCAACCGCGGCGATGACCGAAGTGTTCCGTTGAGGAAGAGGAAAAGGGTGACACCGACGACAGCTAGTGTTCCAAACACGGCCTGGGTAACAATGCCGTCCCACATCGTGTTGAAGATCCACGAAATACCACCGACGAACAGACCTTGAGCTGCGGCGTAGCTCAGAATCAGTCCTCGCGAGGGCGTCTTTTTGAAAATGTTCACCAGAGCAAGAACAAACCCCGCAATCGCTGCGGGAATCGCCAATATTGGCACCCACCAGCCGATGACGGCGCCGAGGGTAAGAATCCCGAAGCTAATCAGGGTCTTCATGATGGTGTCGTTGTAGCTCATCCGGCCGGTCTCGGCGGGCGTGGCTGAGGGTCGACCGTACATTTCTTGCAACTGGTCGAGCGAGATAGGTTGACGGCCCGTGTCAGTAAAGACTGCGGACCGGCTGAACGCAGGGTTGGACGTCGCCATGGTGGTGCATCACTCCTTGGTTGTTATGGCAGCGAAATAGCTGTCTGTACCAGTGTAATTCGGAGGCTGGGCAATGGCTCGGTGTCCGCCCAAGGCTTACTGGATAACTCAGGGCCAGAAAGGGTTTTCTTGCCAAATAATGAACAGCGAGACCCCCGCCACAATGTACAGCGAAAGCCACAACCAGCCGAGCCCGACCGCGGTCCAGGCAAGGGAAGAGCCCCGTTGGTCACTTTTTCGAATTTGCGAGACAGCGACGTAGCCAAAAACCACGGCGAGGGGACTCGCCAACAGTGCGGCGACGAGTGAGACGACAGAGAGAATATTGAGCGACTTATTTCTCCGTTGGGGACGCGACACTTTCTCTGTGGTCGCCTCGATGGTCGCGTCACTCTCGCTCACTTGACCAGGCTAATACTGGCGGGGTGAATCAGAGGTGGACCCTAGACTGAGTGTCCGATGGAACCGTGGAAAACCGCCCTGCTCGAGGGGCTTAACCCTCGACAAGTTGATGCGGTGAGCTACCGTGGCCCAGCCCTCCTCATTGTGGCTGGCGCGGGCTCGGGCAAAACCAGTGTTCTGACCCGCCGAATCGCCTCGCTGATAGCGGGGAAAGAAGCCTGGCCGAGTCAAATTCTCGCGATCACTTTCACCAATAAGGCCGCTGGGGAAATGCGAGAGCGGGTTGAGGGCTTCTTGGGTGAGGCGAGTGAGGGAATGTGGATTTCCACGTTCCACTCCGCCTGCGTGCGCATCCTTCGCACGGAAGCGGAGCGTTTTGGGTACACCAAGGCTTTCACGATTTACGACTCGGGCGACCAACGGGCACTGCTCAAGCGCATCATTCGCGATCGGGGGAGTGACCGCTTGGGCCTTACCCCCGCCAATGTCTCCAGCAAAATGTCACGACTGAAAAATGAGCTCGTCGATGTCGATGGCTACCGCTCACGGGTGAACGAGAGTGACCCCAATGACATGGAGTTCTTTCAGGTGTGGGGTGAGTACCAGGCCGAGTTGGCGCGCTCTCAGGCGTTTGATTTCGATGACCTCATTCTTCACACCGTGCATCTCTTCCGAGTGTTCCCTGAGGTGGCAGCGGTGTATCGCCGAAGGTTCCGCCATGTCTTGATTGATGAGTACCAGGACACGAACCACGCGCAGTACGCACTGATTCGGGAATTGACTAAACCCGTTCCTCCGGAGCTGGTGCCAGAAGCGGCCTCTGAGGAGCAAAAACGGGATGGCATCAGTGCGCCCACTCTCACTGTCGTGGGTGATTCGGATCAGTCGATTTATGCCTTCCGAGGTGCCGACATTCGCAACATCATCGAGTTCGAGCGAGATTTTCCCGGCGCGGAAGTGGTGTTGCTGGAGCAGAACTATCGGTCGAAGCAAAACATTTTGGACGCGGCCAATGCCGTGATTTCCCACAACTTTGACCGCAAAGCCAAGAACCTCTTTAGTGAGCGGGGCGCCGGTGACCCCATCGTCGGCTTCACGGGCTACAGCCAACACGATGAGGCTCAGTTTGTGGCCGATGAGGTCGTGCGACAAATCGACGAGGGGCACCGGTATCAAGACATTGCGGTGTTTTATCGCACCAACGCGCAAACCCGTGCGTTGGAAGAAGTGTTCATCCGCAGCGCCATCCCCTATCGGGTGATTGGTGGAACCAAGTTCTACGAGCGACTCGAAGTAAAAGACATGCTGGCCTATTTGCAGGCCATCGCGAATCCGGCTGACACTTTGGCCCTTCGGCGAATCCTCAACACCCCGAAGCGCGGGATTGGACCGGCGACCGAATCAGCCCTGGTCGCCCACGCCGACCACAACGGCATCACCCTTTCGGCCGCATTGGCCGAAGTGGAGCAGCTGGGGCTCGGGCCGAAAGTCACCAAAGCCATCGCGGAGCTTAACGGGCTGTTGGTGGAGCTGCGCTCCACACTCGATCGGGCGAGTGCTGCGGACACGTTGAAAGCCGTGGTGGAGCGCACCGGCTACAAAGAACTTCTTCTGCGATCGGGCAACCCTCAAGAGGAAGCCCGAGCAGAAAACGTTGATGAGTTGATTCAGGTGGCCATCGAGTTCTCTCGAGGAAACCAAGACGCCGGACTGGTCGAATTCTTGACTGAGGTTTCTCTTGTGGCGGCGGCCGACGAGCTTGATGATTCGCAGGGAACGGTGTCGTTGATGACATTGCACACTGCCAAGGGACTCGAGTTTGACGTGGTTTTCATTACCGGAGTGGAAGAGGAACTCCTACCTCACCGCATGAGTGCTGCAGAGCCGGGAGGCTTGGCTGAGGAGCGTCGACTCTTTTACGTGGGCATGACGCGGGCAAAGGAAAAGCTCTATCTTTCCCTCGCGATGAGTCGGATGACCTACACCGGCGAACCGCTAGTGTGCGCCCCCAGTAGGTTCCTCCAAGAAATCCCCGCCGACCTCATCCATTGGAAAGAGTCGGGCTTGGGGGCACAAGCTCTGGAGCGCCCCCGACGGTCCCTCGAGCGAGAGACAGCCTCGCTGCCGCAGGCTCCTCGGAAGAAAAACACCCAGTGGTCGAACAGGGTGGATGTGGTGCCGCGCGACAATTCGGGTTTGGAGCTCGCCGTGGGCGATCGAATCGTTCACGATGACTTTGGCGAAGGCTCGGTAGTGGCACTGACGGGGGAGGGTCCAAAGCGAGTGGCGGAGGTTACTTTTGACCAGGTGGGAAAGAAGCGGCTGCTTGTCAAAATTGCCCCCATTTCACGAGTGGGATAGTGACGCCGCGAAAAATTTCTTCACATAAAGTGACTAGGCTTGGAGGGTCTAAACCGTCGCGTGGTGTTGATGCCGCGACGATGCTAATCACCTTGTGAGAGGGATTTTCCCAGTGGATTTATTTGAGTATCAAGCTCGCGACATGTTTGAAGCGCACGGTGTTCCCGTGCTCGCCGGCAAAATTGCCGACACCCCTGATGAGGTCTTCCAGGCCGCAGCTGAGATGGGTGGCGTGACGGTTGTCAAAGCCCAGGTGAAGACCGGAGGTCGCGGCAAAGCCGGTGGCGTGAAAGTGGCGAAGACCCCAGAGGAGGCAAAGGCTGCGGCCGAGGCCATCCTGGGCCTCGACATTAAAGGCCACATTGTCCGTCGAGTGATGGTGGCCGCAGGCGCCCAGATTGCCCAAGAGTTCTATTTCTCGGTTCTGCTCGACCGGGCCAATCGTTCCTACCTTGCGCTGTGTAGCTACGAAGGTGGTATGGAAATCGAGCAGCTAGCTGAGGAGCGTCCCGATGCTCTCGCTCGAGTCGAGGTCAACCCAATTGACGGCATCGACCTCGAGAAGGCCAAAGAGATTGCCGTCGCCGCGAAGTTCCCTGCAGAGCTCATTGACAAGGTGGCTCCGGTCATGGTCAAGCTTTACGAGGTATTCGAAAAGGAAGACGCCACCCTGGTTGAAGTAAACCCGTTGGTGTTGACCGAATCGGGCGACATCATTGCGCTCGATGGAAAAGTCACCCTCGATGAGAACGCCGCATTCCGCCAAGAACACCACGAGGCGCTCGCTGACAAGGCCTCAGCCGACCCGTTGGAAGAAAAAGCTAAGGCTCACGACCTCAACTACGTGAAGCTCGATGGTTCGGTGGGAGTCATTGGTAATGGAGCAGGGCTGGTCATGTCCACCCTCGACGTCGTTGCCTATGCCGGTGAGGAATTTGGCGGCCAGAAGCCGGCAAACTTCCTTGATATCGGTGGCGGGGCTTCAGCAGAAGTGATGGCAGCTGGGTTGGATGTCATCTTGGGCGACCCCCAGGTCAAGTCTGTTTTTGTCAACGTCTTCGGGGGCATTACTGCCTGCGACAAGGTCGCCAACGGAATTGTTCAGGCCCTGGAGATTTTGGGCGATCAAGCGAGCAAGCCTCTGGTCGTGCGCCTCGATGGCAACAGTGTTGAAGAGGGTCGTCGAATCCTCGAACAAGCAGGACACCCGCTGGTTGAACTCGCCGGCACGATGGACGAGGGAGCGAAGCGTGCAGCTGAGCTCGCCGCGAAGTAGGGATTAGAACTATGGCAATTTTTCTCGATAAGAACTCGAAGGTCATCGTCCAGGGAATCACCGGTGGTGAGGGCTCGAAGCACACCGCACTGATGCTGGCCTCGGGGACCCAGGTGGTCGGTGGCGTGAATGCCCGCAAGGCAGGTACGACGGTCACGCACGGTGATGTCACATTGCCCGTGTTTGGAACGGTCGCTGAAGCGATGGCAGAAACGGGAGCCGACGTGTCGGTCGTCTTCGTTCCGCCGGCGTTCGCAAAGGGTGCCGTGATGGAGGCCATCGACGCAGAAATGCCGTTAGTGGTTGTCATCACCGAGGGAATTCCGGTTCACGACACCGCAGAGTTCTTCGCTTACTCGCAGAAAAAGGGAACGAGCCGACTGATTGGTCCCAACTGTCCCGGGATCATCACCCCGGGGGAGGCGCTCGCAGGCATTACCCCGGCAACCATTACCGGTCCCGGTCCGATTGGTTTGGTGTCAAAGTCGGGCACCTTGACCTATCAAATGATGTTTGAGCTGCGCGACATTGGATTCTCTACCGCAATCGGTATTGGGGGAGACCCGATTGTGGGCACCACCCACATCGACGCCTTAGCCGCATTCGAAGCTGACCCCCACACCAAAGCGATTGTGATGATTGGTGAAATCGGAGGGGACGCCGAAGAGCGTGCTGCCGATTACATCCGGGCCAACGTCACCAAGCCTGTTGTGGGTTACGTCGCAGGTTTCACTGCGCCCGAAGGAAAGACCATGGGTCACGCGGGAGCCATCGTGTCGGGTTCTGCTGGAACGGCGCAGGCAAAAAAGGATGCTCTTGAAGCCGCTGGTGTGAAGGTGGGTAAGACCCCGAGTGAGACCGCGCGACTGATGCGCGAGATCATCGAAGCACTCTAAGTCCCCGCGTCACACCGCGTCGAAGTCGGCCCTTGAGGTTAGGCTCAAGACGCCATGAATGCCAGGCTCGCCGCGCTGCTCACCGCCCTCGAAACCCTTGTGGTGGTGGGTATTGGAGTGGGAATCTTGTTTGCCCCGCTCAGTCTGGTGTGGGCTTTGGATGACAAGTTCTCCACTGATCTGTTGGTGTATTGGCGAGCGTCCGCAGATTTCTGGATGCTGGGCCACGGGGTGCCCATCACGTTGTCACTAAACGATTCCGTTGCCCAGAGTCTGGGGCTTGCAGCGAGCCAACGGGACTTTCTGTTGTCCGCTGCGCCGTTAGGGCCCGCAGTTTTCACTCTGTGGTGGGGCTTTCGTATGGGTCGGCGCGACCTCATGATTGACTACCCGGTCGTGGTGTGGCTTGTCGGAATTGTCACACTCGCTGGCTTGAGCTACGGCATTCACGCCAGTGCTCAGCACCCAATGGCTACGGCAGACGTGGTCGAGGCGACACTGCGCCCTTCTCTTTTTCTTGCGACTGGATTATTGATTGCGTCATGGACATCCAAGTGGTCACAGGGTAGACAGTGGCTCCAGTCGGTGATGAGTCCGCGGTCGTGGCAGGTGATGACCGCCGGAGTAAAAGCGGGCATGGGCTCAGCAGCATTGCTTTTCGGTGTCGCCGCAACAGTATTTGCCGGCATGCTGCTCTTTTCCTACGCCACTGTGGTGGCGCTGTTTGAGTCATTGGGTCCCAGCGTGATCGGCTTGGTGGTGTTGTTTGTGGGACAACTCGCCTTTGTCCCCAGCTTGGCAACTTTTGTGGCGTCGTGGTTGGTGGGACCAGGATTTTCTCTTGGATCTGCCGCCGAGTTTTCGGCACTAGGAACCGATATCCAGGCCCTGCCGGCACTACCGATTTTGGGGGCGCTACCCACGAACCCAGATTCCATCGGATTCACTATCGTCGCGATACCCGTGCTTTCGGCCGTAGTGGCAGGGGCATTGGCAGAGCGTGAATTCCGCACTCGAGCCAAGTCATCTCAACCTGCCCAGGGTGTCATCTCGGTGGCTGGATCAGCTCTCATCGCAACAGGCATCGGGCTCTTGGTAGTGGTGATACCCACATCTCTCGCCAGTGGAGCGTTGGGCCCCGGTCGCTTCCAGACCGTGGGTGTTGACGTTCAGTCACTTGCCCTGTGGTGGTCAATTGAATTGTTCGTAGGGACTGTGTTGGGCATGGCACTAGCGAAGGCGGTGCGGTGGATTAGAGCACAAGAGCAACAGGTTGGGATTTCTGCCGCTCGGTAGGCTGGGTGGGTGACTGCCCGACTCGTTGTGCTCATCTCTGGCACTGGTTCGAACGCCGCCGACCTTCTCGCTCGTCTGGCTGATCCGGATAATGCTGTCGACGCCGCAGTGGTTGCAATGGGGTCCGACCTCGACGCCCCCGGGCTTCGCTTCGCCACCGAGCGCGACATTCCTACGTTCGTGGTTCCCTTAGAACGGGGGGCGCAGCGCGAAGAGTGGGGAGAGCGGCTCATCGCCGCCATTGACGTGCACTCGCCTGACCTGGTTATTTTGAGCGGTTTCATGCGTTTGTTGCCCGCCAACGTCGTGGCCCATTATGCGCCCAATTTGTGGAACACCCATCCCGCCTACCTGCCGGAGTTCCCGGGCGCTCACGCCGTGGCAGACGCAATGGCAGCGGGTGTGAGCGAGACCGGCGCATCGGTAATCGCTGTCGATGAAGGGGTCGACACCGGCGAGATTCTCGCCCAAAGACGAGTCTCGATTGTCCCTGGCGACACCGAAGAGTCAGTGCACAAGCGAATTAAGGTTGTCGAGCGAGAGCTCCTTTTTCAGCTCGTCCGCGAATTTTGTGACCAGCACCATGCGAAAGAATCGTCCCATGCCTAATCGAACAACAGTGTCCCGAGCGCTGATAAGCGTCAGTGACAAGACAGGCCTAGTCGAATTGGGTAGTGCCCTGCGGGATCTTGGTGTCAGCATCGTGTCGACGGGGTCAACGGCAGCTACCTTGCGCGACGCCGGGGTTGAGGTCACAGATGTCGCGACAGTGACGGGTTTTCTGGAGGCGCTCGATGGCCGAGTGAAGACACTTCACCCCTCAATCCATGGCGGCATTTTGGCCGATCGCCGGTTGGAGAGCCACCGGAAGCAGCTGCAAGAGCTCGGCATCGATCCGTTTGATCTGGTTGTGGTGAACCTTTACCCCTTCGAAGCCACCGTTGCTCGTGGTGCAGGGTTTGAGGAGTCGATCGAAAATATCGACATCGGCGGGCCGGCAATGGTGAGGGCAGCAGCAAAAAATCACGCATCGGTGGGCATCGTGGTGGACCCGGCCGATTACTCTGATGTGCTCGCAGAACTCAGAGAGGGTGGGCTCGAAGAGTCCACGCGCAGTCATCTCGCCGCGAAGGCCTTCGCACACACCGCTCAGTACGACGGACTCGTCGCCGGCTGGATGGCTACTCAGCTCGGTACAACGGGGGTGAATGACGGAGTCCAATTAGTTGCGAGGCCGCTGTCCTCTCTTCGATACGGCGAGAACGCACACCAACAGGCGGCTCTGTATGAGCGACCCGGAGCACCGATGGGTCTCGCCCAAGCGCGTGTATTACAGGGCAAGGAGATGTCGTTCAATAACTATCTCGACGCCAACGCCGCTCTCCTCGCCGCCTTCGACCACGAGGGCCTCGCCGTGGCCATCATCAAACATCAAAACCCCTGCGGTATTGCCACCGGCCCGACGCTGCTCGAGGCCTACCGCTCTGCTCACGAGTGTGACCCCGTATCGGCGTTTGGTGGGGTGATTGCCCTTAACCGTGAGTTGGACGATGAGACCGCCGACGCCATTTCACAGGTGTTCACCGAGGTGATTGTGGCTCCCGCAGTGACAGAGGGTGCTCGCGAGGTGCTCGCCACAAAGAAGAACCTGCGGTTGGTCGTCCTTCCTGAGGGTTTCGAGCTGGAAGAGCGTGACTTTCGGATGATTTCAGGTGGACTGTTGGCTCAACAGCGTGATGCTGACTTTGCCCCGGCATCAGGCTGGGAGTTGGTTGCAGGAGAGCCAGCGGATGCTGCGACCCTGGAGTCGCTCGAGTTTGCGTGGCGCGCGGTGAAGTCAGTGAAGTCAAACGCCATATTGCTGGCCCAGGGCACAGCGAGCGTCGGTATTGGAATGGGCCAGGTCAATCGGGTGGACTCATGTCATCTGGCAGTGAGTCGCGCGGGGGAGCGCGCTCAGGGTTCGGTGGCGGCGTCCGATGCTTTTTTCCCTTTTGCTGACGGACTTCAGATTCTCATTGACGGCGGGGTCCGCGCCGTGGTTCAACCGGGCGGATCCGTGCGTGATGACGAGGTAATTGCTGCCGCAAAGGCTGCGGGAATCACTCTCTATCTCACGGGGGAGAGGCACTTCCTTCACTGATTAGGTGAGGGGTAGGGCCCCAATTCGGTCGCCGTACGCGGTGTCACCGATGTCCACAAAACCGAGGTGGTGGAAAAACTCACCTGGCCCCTCTTGGCCCGGCGTCCACATCACAGTGAGTTTGTCGCACTGCTGTCGCTTGGCTTCGTCGATGACGGCGTTAACAGCAAATCGACCCACTCCGGCTCCTTGGCGCGTACCGGCAACGGTGATTCTCCAAATGCAGCAGCGCAGTTCTTCCTGCGGGTGGCTGGGGTCGCAATAAGCGCGTACAAAACCCACCACCTCGTCACCCAGTTTGATAACTCGAGCCCAGGCTTTGGTGGGGTCGATACCGGGTTCCTCTTGGGTGTAGGTCGTGGGGGTGGCGAACGCTTCTTGACCGGGGCGCAACTCGAGACTATTCGCCGCGACAGCATTCGCGGCGGAGAGTTCTTCGAGGTGCAAATCGGTCATCTCTTCCACATTAGGCGCTACCGGGGTCACGCGGGAAGATATCTCAACGTGAAGATAAATTGAATTTTCGGTTACACTGGCGGGTGGGCAATCGCTCGTTCATGCTCGATTAGAGGGGTAAGACGTGGAAAAAATTAAGGTTGACGGTGTTGTAGTCGAACTCGACGGCGACGAAATGACACGGATCATCTGGCAATTCATCAAAGAACGCCTGATTCATCCCTACCTCGACCTCACATTGGAGTACTACGACCTCGGTATCGAGAAGCGTGACGAAACCGACGACCAGATCACGGTTGACGCTGCTCACGCCATCATCAAGCACGGGGTGGGCGTGAAGTGCGCGACGATTACCCCCGATGAAGCCCGGGTCAAGGAATTTGGCCTGAAGAAGATGTGGCGCAGCCCTAACGGCACCATCCGAAACATCATCGGTGGCGTGATTTTCCGCGAGCCGATCATCATTTCGAACATTCCGCGGCTGGTTCCGGGCTGGAACAAGCCCATCATCGTGGGCCGTCACGCCTTTGGTGACCAGTACCGCGCAACCGACTTCGTCTTTGATGGCCCGGGAACCCTCACCATCAGCTTCCAGCCCCAGGATGGTTCTGAGGCTCAAAGCTTCGAGGTATTCAAGGCCCCGGGTTCGGGTGTGGCCATGGCGATGTACAACCTCGACGAGTCGATCCGCGACTTCGCTCGTGCCTCGATGAACTACGGCCTCTCGCGCGGTTACCCCGTCTATCTCTCCACGAAGAACACCATTCTCAAGGCCTACGACGGTCGTTTTAAGGACCTCTTCCAAGAAATCTTCGACTCCGAGTTCAAAGACAAGTTCGAAAAAGCGGGCATCACCTACGAACACCGCCTGATTGATGACATGGTCGCAAGTGCTCTCAAATGGGAGGGTGGCTACGTCTGGGCTACGAAGAACTACGACGGCGACGTCCAGAGCGATACCGTGGCGCAGGGCTTTGGTTCCTTGGGGTTGATGACCAGTGTGTTGACCTCTCCCGATGGCAAAATCGTCGAGGCCGAGGCCGCCCACGGCACCGTGACTCGTCACTATCGCGAACACCAGGCGGGTCGCCCCACCTCGACCAACCCAATCGCCTCGATTTACGCCTGGACGCGTGGATTGGCCCACCGCGGAAAGCTCGATGGAAACCAGGCGCTGATTGATTTCGCCAACACCCTTGAGCAGGTCGTCGTCGAGACTGTGGAGTCCGGTCAAATGACCAAGGACCTGGCACTCCTCGTCGGCCCTGACCAGGCCTGGTTGACCACCGAGGACTTCCTCGCCGCCCTCGATCAGAATCTCCAAACCAAGCTCGCGGGCTGATTGCCAAAAATACCCCTAGGGGTATACACTGGTGCCATCGACGAACACGTCGAATAGTTCTAACCAGAGGAGAAATCTCGTGTGCAGTGCTGTGCGGTGTAACCGTTGCGGAAAAGTGACCTGGAGTGGCTGCGGCCAACACATCGAAGAGGCACTGAGCCCCTTCGCCCCCGAAGAGCTCTGCAGCTGCGGATAGTCGACCACGACTTCCCCTTTTGAGGTGCGCGAGCTCCTCACCCAACAACTCCACGAATCCCTCGACGCGCTCAATCGTGTAGCGTAGGGGGATTCGCTGTGCACGCTCAGTGGTGACCGCGTTGAGGCGGCGAAATACCTCGAGGGCCAGGTAATTGCAATCAAAAATGTCCTCAAGCGCAGCGAGCAAGGCCCCTCCCTCGAACTGGTGGAAGTCCTCTACGACGCCAAACGGGAGTGGAATGATCGCAACCCCGAAGGTTTTTCCGACGCACCCTCGTGGGTGTCCTATCGCCTTGGAGGCCTCGACGCCTTTGCCACGATCACGGCGCTGATTAGCGGAAGATAATCGTGCGAATCCCATCCAACAGGATGCGATGTTCCGCGTACCAGCCCACCGCTTGGGCTAACGTGCGGGATTCTTCGTCCTGACCCACCCGCACCAGCTCTGACACCGATTGGGAGTGGTCCACCCGCACCACGTTTTGTTCAATGATGGGTCCCTCATCGAGGTCTTCCGTCACGAAGTGAGCGGTCGCTCCAATCAGCTTCACTCCTCGTTCGTGAGCCTGGCGATAGGGGTTCGCGCCCTTGAATCCGGGCAGGAAAGAGTGGTGGATATTAATCACACGGCCGGAGAGCTTCTCACATAGGTCGGGAGAGAGGACCTGCATGTAGCGGGCAAGCACCACCAGCTCGATCTGATGGTGTTCGACAACTTCCAGCACACGCTTTTCAAATGCACTCTTCTCTGAGGCATTAGTGACCGGCATCCACTCGAAAGGAACGTCGAAGAACTCTGCGGTGGACTCCAGAGTGGGGTGGTTGGCCATGACCAGGGGAATGTCAATAGGCAGGTGGCCATCGCGCTGCTTGCTCAAGAGATCCACCACGCAGTGCTTTGCACTAGAGCCCAGAATGAGGGTCCGCAGTGGTTTGCCAACTTCCGTCACGGAGTGTTCCATGGCGTATTTCTCAACCACGGGGAGCAATGCGCTTTCTAGAGCCTGCGCACCGAGGGCCGTCTCCACTTGCAGTCGCATGAAAAATCGACCCGTGTCGTCGCTTGAAAACTGCTGCGATTCAGTGATGTTTCCCTGGGCGCTCACCACGGCACCACTAATGGCATGAACGATTCCCGGTTGGTCGTCACAGATCAGCGTGACGATGAGGTGGGACGCGTCAGACACCCTCATAGCTTAGATCCCCGCTCGTCTCCCAGACGCGGGCCCTCTCTCTCGATAGACTTTCGCTATCGCGACTGGCGTAGGGATGGGTCACCATCGGGGAGCGAAAGAGGTAGAGGCCGAGCGCCTGGGCACCTACCGCATAAGAAGACCGTGAGGTCTGACACACCGTAGCCAGAAGGAGACAAGGTGAGTTCCGCCCGTTCCGCATCGTTTACTGCCCCGCTCTCAGAGTTCGACCCGGAAATCGCCGAAGTTCTCGAAAACGAGCGCGGCCGCCAGGAGAACACCCTGGAGATGATTGCCAGTGAAAACTTCGTTCCGTTTTCGATTCTCGAAGCACAGGGAAGCGTCCTCACGAACAAATACGCCGAGGGCTATCCGGGCAAGCGTTATTACGGTGGCTGTGAGTTCGTGGACGTGGCAGAAAACCTGGCCATCGAGCGAGCCAAGAAGCTCTTCGGCGCAGCCTATGCCAACGTGCAGCCCCACTCGGGCGCCACGGCAAATGCAGCGGTCCTGCACGCTATCGCAGCGCCCGGCGACACCATCCTCGGTCTTGAACTCGCGCACGGTGGTCACCTCACACACGGAATGAAGATCAACTTTTCTGGCAAGGTCTACCAAGCTGCTGCCTACGGCGTGGATAAAGAGAGCTTCCTCATCGACATGGATCACGTGCGTGATCAAGCAAAGGAGCACAAGCCGAAGGTGCTCATCGCCGGGTGGTCCGCCTATCCGCGCCACTTGGACTTTGCCGCATTCCGAGAGATTGCCGATGAAGTGGGCGCCACCCTGTGGGTTGACATGGCGCACTTCGCTGGATTGGTCGCTGCGGGTCTACACCCTTCCCCCATTCCCTACGCTGACGTGGTCTCTACCACTGTTCACAAGACCCTCGGTGGACCTCGTTCGGGCCTGATTCTGAGTCGGCACGAGGAGTTGGGGAAGAAACTAAACTCCGCCGTCTTCCCCGGACAGCAAGGTGGTCCGCTGATGCACGTCATCGCCGCGAAAGCCACCGCGTTCAAGATCGCCATGGAGCCAGAGTTCAAGGAGCGCCAGCAGCGCACCATCGATGGCGCACAAATCTTGACTAATCGCCTCACCAGCGACGACTCAAAAGCAGCGGGCGTCGACGTTCTCACCGGGGGCACCGACGTGCACTTGGCGCTGGTTGACCTGCGCACCTCAGAATTCACGGGTCAGGATGCAGAAGATCGCCTCCACGAAGCGGGAATTACGGTCAACCGCAACGCCGTCCCCTTCGACCCCCGCCCTCCGATGGTCACCTCCGGCGTGCGAATTGGTACGTCGGCACTTGCCACGAGAGGATTCGGCGCCGACGAATTCACGGAAGTGGCGGACATCATCGCTCAGACCTTGATGCCCGGTTCTGACCTAGCGGCCCAGGCTCAGCGCGTGAGCGCGTTGACTGAGAAGTTCCCGCTGTACAAGGAACTGGGGTAGTGGCCGCCCAGATTCTTGACGGGACGGCGACCGCCCGCTCCATTAAAGAGGAGTTGAGGCAACGGGTTAGAGCTCTAAGCGAGCACGGCATTGTCCCCGGCTTAGCAACAGTATTGGTCGGAGATGACCCCGGGTCGCGGTGGTATGTGGCAGGCAAACACCGAGACTGCGCCGAGGTGGGAATAAAGTCCATTCGCGAAGACCTCTCCGCTGACATCTCTGAGGATGAGCTGTTGGCGGTAATTGACCGGCTCAATCAGGCCTCTGATGTGACGGGATACATCGTTCAACTTCCGTTGCCCCCGCATATTTCTGTTGACCGAGTCTTAGAGAGAATCGACCCCAAAAAGGACGCGGATGGCCTTCACCCGACCAACCTCGGTCGGCTGGTGTCTCGGGTCTCTGGCGATATTGACTCTCCCCTGCCGTGTACCCCGCGGGCCGTCATTGAGCTAATCAATCGCCACGGTGAAAGCCTCGCAGGAAAACACGTAGTCGTCGTGGGTCGTGGCGTCACGGTGGGGCGCTCGATTGGTTTGCTTCTGACCCGTCGTGGGGTAGACGCGACAGTCACCCTGACACATTCGCGTACCCCAAATCTTCACGAGCACTTGATTCGGGCCGACGTGATTGTGGCGGCTGCGGGAGTGCCTCACATTGTGGGTGTTGATGACGTCAAACCGGGAGCCATTGTTCTCGATGTGGGTGTATCTCGTCAAAGAAATGACGACACGGGCCGTGACGAGATTGTGGGAGATGTTGACCCTGTGGTCGCGTCGAAAGCGTCCTGGGTATCTCCTAACCCCGGTGGCGTCGGGCCGATGACACGGGCACTCTTGCTCGCTAATGTGGTCGAAATGGCAGAGCGGCAGGCAGGGCACATTCGTGGCTAAGTTGTATTTCCGATACGGAGCGATGAACTCCGGGAAGTCGACTGCGCTGTTGCAAGCAGCTCACAATTACGAGGAACGCGGACAGCGCGTGGTGTTGTTGAAGCCGCGTGTAGACACCAAGGGTCACGACCGAATCGTTTCGCGGCTGGGGGTCGAGCGCACCGTCGACGTGGTCGTGGAATCCACGGACAATATGGTGGCTATTGTCGCTGAACAAATTGATCGGGTCCAGCGCGAATTTGGGGAGCCACTCGCTTGCGTATTGGTCGACGAATCACAATTCCTCACCCCGCAACAAGTCGATGACTTGTTTGTTGTGGCGGTTCAGGTGAATGTGCCGGTGTTGGCCTATGGCATTCG
>Ga0181559_10003378_pt1 | contig 15700 bp, 12 predicted proteins | sample 011ome_21_FD_133752 | JGI IMG/M metagenome (GOLD analysis project Ga0181559, IMG submission 133752) | Coastal salt marsh microbial communities from the Groves Creek Marsh, Skidaway Island, Georgia - 011508AT metaG (megahit assembly) | ecosystem: Environmental > Aquatic > Marine > Intertidal...
AGTACCGGCCTTATCAGGGTCCTCACCTGCATGATGTTTTTCATGTTTGCCATGACCACCGACGCGGTGGGCAGCATCATTCCTTCCCTGATCGACGAATTTGATCTCAGCCTCAGCGCTGCCAGCGCCTTTCATTACGTGCCCATGATTGCCATTGCCCTGGGTGGGCTGGTGCTGGGCTTCCTGGCCGACCGTTATGGCCGCAAGTTCACCATCATCCTGGGACTGGTGTTCTATGGTATTGGTTCCCTGTTGTTCGTCGTCGGCAATACCTTTGGTTTCTTTATTATCCTGCTGGGTGTTTCGGGAGTCGGGGTCAGCGTGTTCAAGGTGGGCGCACTGGGACTGATCGGTGATATCACCCGTTCACCGCGCCAGCACACCTCGCTCATGAATACCGTGGAAGGTTTTTTTGCCGTGGGGGCCATTGTCGGGCCAGCGCTGGTGGCAACACTTATTGCCGCGGGGATATCCTGGAAATACCTTTATGTGGCCGCTGCCGTGATTTGCGGTTTGCTGACCCTGACCGCCCTGCTGGTGAACTATCCCGCCATTCAACAAGAGAGCAAGGAGCCCGCCTCCCTGGGACAGACCATGACCCTGATGAAAAATCCCTACGCCCTGGGTTTTTCCACGCTGGTGATGTTGTACGTCGCCGTGGAAGTGGCGATCTACGTGTGGATGCCCACCTGGCTGGAAGACTACACCGGGCCGTCGCCCTGGCTGGCCACTTATGCCCTGACCATCTTTTTCATCCTGCGGGCAGTCGGCCGCTTCCTGGGTGCCTGGCTGCTCAATCACCTGGCCTGGGATACGGTGCTGGCGGTATTGGCCGCCGCGATCTTTTTCTGTTTCGCCGGCAGCCTGGCAGGCGGCCCTACCCTGGCGGTGTGGCTGTTGCCCTTATCCGGCCTGTTCATGTCAGTGATGTACCCGACGCTCAATTCCAAGGGCATCAGCTGCTTTCCCAAGGATGAGCATGGAGCGGTTGCCGGGGTGATCCTGTTTTTTACCGCCTTTGCTGCCGCCGTGGGTCCGTTGGCGATGGCGGCAGTCAGCGATGCCCTGGGCAATATTCGCTATGGTTTCATGCTGGCAACCGGCTTTGCCCTGTTGCTGTGCCTGGGCCTGGTGTGGAACAAGTTCAAAACGCCGGCTGCAAAACGCCTGGCGCTGTTTGAGCAGCCAGTTACCCAGCCGGTGTAGGCCGGAAATGGCCCGGAGGGCCATCTCCGGCATTGAGGATGGTAATGATTCGGGATGCCGGAGATTGCTGCGCAATTTCCGGCCTACAACCGGGTTAATTGTCGAGCAAGTTTAAAATACCAGCTTGACGAGAAATCGAAATAATCAAGCTTTCCCTGGAAAACACATCAGGATTAAAAAACGTAAAATATCAATATCGAGGAAAGTACCGGATGTCACATTATATAAATACCATGAGAAAATTTTTGCTGGTCGTATGCGGCCTGGTGCTGTCTTCCCTGGCGTTGGCCCAGGGCAGCCTGGAAAAGATCTCCGTTCACAGCCCGTCCCTGGAAGGCAACCTGAACGGCGACAGTGCGGACCGTGACGTCTATGTTTACCTGCCGGAAGGTTATGCCGATTCCAGTGAGCGCTACGCGGTGGTGTATTTCCTGCACGGTTATGGCGTGGGCGCGGAAATTTATGTCAACGGGGTCTTGCAACTGCCTGGCTCCGTGGATGAATCGATGGGCGCAGGCGCACAGGAATTCATCCTCGTCATGCCCGATGCCTTCAACAAGTACAGTGGCAGCATGTACTCCAATTCCCCGGCGGTGGGTGATTGGGAAAGCTGGATTGCCGAGGACCTGGTGTCCTATATCGATAGCCATTACCGCACACTGGCGCAACGGGAAAGCCGCGGCCTGGCCGGGCATTCCATGGGGGGGTATGGCACCTTACGTATCGGCATGAAAGCCCCCGACGTGTTTGGTGCCCTGTATGCCATGAGTTCCTGCTGCCTGCTCAATGACGCGCCATCAAAGGAACGGGTGGAAGCCGAGCTGGCGCGAATCGAAGAAGGCATTGAAGGGTACAAGATGGGTTCGTTTGACAACGCCATGCTGGCACAGGCCTCGGCCTGGGCACCGAACCCGGATAATCCGCCTTATTACCTGGACCTGCCCTATAAGAACGGTGAGGAACAGCCACTGGTGGCGCGCAAGTGGGTGGCCAATTCACCACTCGTGTTTGTTGATCAGTACGTGCCCGCCCTGCAACAGTACCGCGGCATTTTCCTGGACGTGGGTAACGAGGACGGCCTGGAAGTCACCAACACGCAACTGGATGCGGCGCTGACCCGGCTCGGCGTGGAACATGGCTATGAAATTTACCAGGGCGATCACGGCAACCGTGTCGGCCAGCGTTTTATCGACAACGTGCTGCCGTTTTTTGCCGACAACCTGGTGACTCAATAACCGAACTGAAATCCTTTCACCCGATGGATAAAAAAAGACCGGCTAATAGCCGGTCTTTTTTTTGTGTACAGGGTGTCAGGATCAATCCGGAACGAATGCCTCGTTCATGTCAGTAATGACAGTACGGCGCTTGAAGTACCACTGGCCGTCGATTTTCACCAGGTCGTCCATGTAGCGGCCCATGGCCCAGATGGTGGGCGGGTTGCTGCCCTGCGGCAGGTTGGGGCCGTTGGAGATGACTTCCATGAAGAAGGCTTCCACGGTGGCGATATCGCCATCCACCTCGATCAGCGGATTGGTAGTGACATGGCGCATGCCGCCGAAACGGCGATGCTCGGGTCGCGGTGTGCCAGGGCCAGGATGGTCAGAAAAAAATTCTGCACGCAAACCATCGCGGTCAAAGGGGCCGGCAAAAGGTTCTTCGCCTTCCTGGCGAATCAGTTGCAGTTCACCATCCGGTGTAAAGGTGTTCACGTAGGCATCGGCATCACCGGTGTTGAAGGCAATGGCGTAGCGCATGAGCAGTTGCTCGATGGCGACATAGTCTTCCATGACCTGCAGGCGCTCGGTGATGGACTGGGCATTGGCCGTGACGGCTGATAGCAGCAGTGTGCAGGTGGCCAGCATCATGGTGAACCGGACTCTGGTTTTTCTGTGTGTATCCCTCATCACTATTCCCTCTTTGTCATTTTTCATTTCAATTGCCCAGTGCCGCTTCCGGCAGGGCGAAGGCGGTGATCGAACGACCAACCGCGACGGCAATATACTGGCGACCGTCAAACTCGTAAGTCATGGGGGAGGCGCGCCAGCCCTGGTTGCCCAGGTATTGCCACAGGACTTCTCCCGTGCGGGCATCGGCCGCCATGAAGGAGCCACTGTTCTCGCCAAAGATGATCAGGCCGGTTTCGGTGGTCAGTAGGCCGGCAGAGGAGCCAAAACCGGCAGGGCCCTGGGGAATATCAAAAGCGATTTCCCCGGTGCGGATATCAATAGCACGGAGAAATTTGTCAGCTGATTCGCCGGGCACGCCGCGGGCGGTGCCGCCCATGTAACCGCTGCCGGCTTCCCATTCCTGGTAGCGGTTGGAAAACAGGTTGCAGCTTTCCAGGGCCTGGATGTAGTAAAGCCCTGTTGCTTCTATATAACCGGTGGAATACCAGTTGGTGCCACCGATCAGGGCGGGGCAGACATAGGTTTCGCCGGTTGGCGTGAGCGGCAGTTCTTTCAGGATGGGGCGGCCGTCTTCGCCGATGCCTTCGGCCCAGTTCATCTTTTCAATGAAGGGCTCGGCCAGCAACAGTTCGCCATCCTCGCGGTCCAGTACATAGAAAAAGCCGTTGCGGTTGGCCTGCACCAGTAATTTCCGTGGCTGGCCTTCCCAGTCCGTGTCGATCAGTGCCAGGGGTTCCTGGGCATCCCAGTCGTGAATGTCGTGGGGTGTGAACTGGTAATGCCAGAGCAGCTCGCCGCTGTCGGCATCCAGGGCCAGCACGCTGTCGGTATACAGGTTGTCGCCTTCGCGGTTAACGCCGTACAGGTCGGGACCGGGATTGCCCACCTGCCAGTAGACGATGTTCAGGTGCGGATCAAAAGAGCCGGTCATCCAGGTGGCGCCAGCGCCGTGTTCAATGGCCTCGGCACTGGGCCAGGTTTCCGAGCCCGGTTCACCCCAGGCGGGTATGGTCCAGAAGCGCCAGGCTTCCTCGCCGGTATCCTGGTGGTAAGCGGACACGAAACCGCGTACCCCTTCGTCACCGCCGGCATGGCCGCCGATGACCAGGTCATCGACGATCAATGGTGCGTTGGTGCTGTTGTAGTTTTGCGTCCAGTCCGCCATCGGGGTTTCCCACAGCAGGGTGCCGTCGGATTTGTCCAGGGCAATCATGTGGGCGTTGTCGGTGAGCATGAATATGCGGTTGCCGGACAGGGCAACGCCGCGATTCATGCCCAGGGTGGCATTGCCCGTCAGGTTCTCGGTGCGCGGGCGTGACCAGTGCCAGATCTGGCGACCGCTACCCGCATCCAGGGCCCAGAGTTCATTGGCCGAGGACACGTACATGACACCATCCACCACGATGGGCGTGTTCTGTACAGCGCCTGGTACAGGCATGGGGAAATTCCATACCGGTGCCAGCAGGCCGACATTGTCGGGGGTGATCTGGGTCAGATCGGTGTGGCGATAGCCGCGGGTGTCGCCGTGGTAACTGGCCCAGTCGCTGCCGCTGGTCACTTCACGATAACGGCTTACCGCAGTCTTGCGCAGAAGATGAATGCCGCCGTCATCATCGCGCAGTTGCAGGTCACTATAGCCTTCACCAAGAACAACACCGGTCAGTTGTGTGCCGTTTTCCAGGGTCAGGGTACGGCGGTCAATAGGGCGCGGCGGTCTGCCAAAGGGGGCAAGGGCGCGCAGGTAACCCACCAGCAAATACAGTTCTTCATCGGGTAGCGCCACCGGCGGCATGCCCCGTTCCGGATTGCCGGTGCGCAGGTAGGCGGCCAGTTCGTCATCCGTACGTCGGGAGATGCCAGGCACGATGGAGGGGCCGTATTCGCCACCGCGGGCATCGCCGCCATGGCAACGGCCGCATGTCAGTTCAAAGGTTTCCCGGCCCAGGTCAGTACGTTGTGCCAGTGCGCCGGTTGCCAGGGTGGCAAGTATCGGCAATAGCAACAGGCTTGGAAATCTTGGTCTGGCAGGCATGGTGGTCTCTCCCCGTGTAGAACGCCTGGTCATGGCAGGCGTGGATAAAGTGTTACATCTGGTCCCTGGCAGGTTTTTATTAACCTGTTATTTCAATGGCCGGTGCTGGCATCGCCCACGGGACTCAATTATTATGTCGAATCGACAATCATATGATGATTTAAAAAAATGACAACCGGAAAATTGCCATGCTGAAAAAAATATCCAGTACTTTCATCCTGTTGTGTCTTGTCAGTGTTACGGGAGTCATCCCGGTTCAGGCCCATCATTCCTTTTCTGTCTACTACGATCCCGAGAAGATGGTGACGGTGTCAGGCGTCGTGGAGAATTTCCGCTTTTCCAATCCCCACGGCATCGTTCACCTGGAAGCCCTTGATGACAATGGTAATGAGGTCGTCTGGACTGTAGAGACTACCGCGCCGGTATTCATGGCGCGGCGCGGCTGGTCCAAGAACACCATCAAGGCGGGTGAGCAGGTCACCATCCGTGGCTGGCATTCCCGCGACGGTTCCAACCTGATGCGCATGCAGGCCGCTTTCCGGCCCGATGGTTCGCAGATAGCCGGCGAACTGGATGCCAATGATAATTGACAGGAATTTCGGGGGAATCATGAAACTGATAAAACATACCAGCGTATTGGTACTGGTCCTTGGCCTTGTCCTGCAGGCCGGAACTGTGTCAGCGCAAATTGAAAAGAACAGCAAACTGGGTGGTAACTGGTTTATCGCAAGGGGCCAGGAGCGTTTGCCTGAACTGGAAAACATGCTTGCACCCAATGTCGCCTTTATTCGTGATACCGGCTCACCCCGCGTCAACGGCGGTGATTTTGGTGACCTGGATGTCACCGATGCGGCCAGGGCTGAAGCCATGGCCTGGGACCCGTTGGCCTCGCAGACAATATCAGAAGTGTGTCGTCCGCCTTCCATTATCTACGCCATGCCCGGCCCTTTCTACGTGGAAATATTCCCGTCCACAGAAATGATCGTGATGAAACTGGAGTATTACGACCTGGTGCGCATTATTTTCATGGATGGCCGTGAACATCCTGGTGACGACTATCCGCATACTGCAACCGGGCATTCAGTGGGTCGCTGGGAAGGTGATGTGCTGGAGGTTGATACTACCCACCTGCACAAGGCCACCATTTATGACAATGGCCTGAATCATTCCGAAAACATTCATGTCACGGAACGTTTCATGGTGTCGGAAGACGGCAACTACTTACACATGACCCAGGAGTTTGATGACCCCGAGGTGCTGAACAACCGGGCAGCCCGTTACGTGGTGTATGCGAAGGAGCCGGGGCATGTGCATCCGTATAATTGTGATCCGTCGTACGGGGCCAATATTCAGGCCAGGTAGAAACGAAGAGGGAAAAAAGATGTAGGTCGGCATTACCCTCTGGGGCATAAAAGGGCGCAGCCCGTTTGCCGACATGTCGGGAACAACGTTTTATTGGTTGTCGGCAAACGGCGCGTTGCGCCTATGCCGACCTACGGTGTTGGCTAGTAACGATAAAACGATAAAACGATAAAACGATAAAACGATAAAACGATAAAACGATAAAACGATAAAACGATAAAACCATAAAAAAGGCGCCGCGTTTAAACCACGGCGCCTTTTTTGTTTTTGCTTGAAAGAGAAAGCTTATTCGAACGTGCCGCCCCAGTGCAGACCATCTGCTGGTCGGTCTATGGAGAGCATGCGCAGGCGGTGGTCGGCGGCGTTGCGGCCGGGGTTGCCGCGCACGGTGACTTCGTCGCCGATGCGCAGCGTGGTGCGGGTGATGCCGGCACCGGCCAGGCCGGAGACGCCGGCCCACTCGATGGTGTAGCGCTGCTCGACGCCGTTTTCATCTTCAGCCATCACGTGCAACATGGAATGGGGATTGCGCAGCAGGAACTGGGCAATAGTGCCCTCGATCACCTGTTCCTTGCTTTCATCATAGGTGGCAGAAAAGGAATGATGTGCCAGGGCAACGGTGGCACCGGTACACAGGCTGATCACTGCCAGGGTTTTGTTTAACGTGTTCATGTCATTCTCCAAAAAGTCTGTGGTTTAACCAAATGGACCCGGTATCGTGGGTCGGGGTTCCGTGCGTGGCGGCATAATTTCGCAATCGCGTGGTTCCCAGCCCCGCCGGCTTGTTTCCTTTTTGAACTGGGTGCTCATGATCATGTCCTGTGTCAGGTAGACAGGATCATGGATCACGGTGGTGAAGATCAGCCAGGATTGCTCGATCTCGGGCAGCTCAAAGGTATGGATGTATTCCGTCATCACGGTCTGGTCGCTGTAGGGTACCCCGTTGGGACGCAGGTAGCCCGGCTCAAGATGTGTCGTGGTGACATGGATGGAACCACCCTGGGCACCGCCGCCACCCAGTACACCGCGTGACACACGCTGTTTGTACCAGGATGCTTCGGAATAGCCCTGCAGGGAGTTGTTCGCCGGTGCCATGGCATTGCCGAAATGCAGCAGGCGGGTCTGGCGACCAGCGTCGAATTCCATGGCCAGGGTATTGTCGTCCTGCCAGTCGATGCGGATGCGCGTGGGTTGGCGGATCAGCCCGGGTGCGCCGAAAGCGCGGCACAGGTTGCCTTCCTCGATATCCTTCTGCAGGTCCCAGGCATTGGCCACTTCACGGGCCGCGGCATTTGTCGGGATGCTGGCGGAGTCGCCGACCGCCGGTGTAATCATGCGCCAGCGCCAGTCTTCATTGATCACAGCGACCCACTGGCCGGTGATGTCGATGAGTGCGCGTTCGCGCGGCGTTCGGTTATCGGGCGGGCCGCCAAACTGGGCCAGGGCCGGCATCGCGGCGCAGGCCAGGGTGGCAATGGCAGTCAGGTTGGCCAGGATTTTCAGTGTTCTTTTCACAGTCATCATGTTCAATTGCCTCCTGACAGGTCGGTATAGATAGCGGTGACCAGTTCATCACCGGTCCAGCTGTCGCGATTGCCGGCAAACTGCGCGTCATAGTCCATGGACGGCCTGGCCGCCAGTACTTCGCGCAGGGATTTGCCGTCGTCAATCATGGCCTGGATGCGGTCGCGGATGATGGTCACCATGTCACGTACGTTGGCGACATCGGTGGTATCGGCCATGCGACCGTGGCCGGGAATGATGACGGTGCCACCAATCATATTTTCCCCGGCAATGGCGAGATCAAGAATGGTGTTCAGGCCATTGATAATCCCGTTGATGCTGCCGCCCTGTTCGGGATCAAAGAAGGGATAGCGGTCGGTGTTAAAAATATCGCCGGTCACGACCACGTCCGAACGCCGGAAGAACACGAGGGTGTCGCCATCGGTGACCGCGTTGGGGACATGCAGCATGCGGATGGCTTCGTTGTTCACGTACACGGACCATTCATCGGTGTAGTAGGTGTCGCTGGGCCAGGCGGCTTCAGGGACGGAAAAATCATCGCCGATCGGCGCACTCATGCTGGCGAGCACATTGATGTGCGCCATGATGGCGGCATTGGCATCCAGTCCGCGCGGATCGAAGGTATCGATCAGGCGCACATAGGTGCCTGCGGCGGACAGTGCGGCATTGCCGCCGGTGTGCTCGGCACTGTCGCTGGTGTTGATGATATGGCGGATGGGTTCATCACTGAGTGAGGCGATGGCGGCGAGAAAGTCTTCCGTGACATCGGGCGTTTGGGTGTCCACGACGATGACTGCTTCATGACCCACCTGGATGGCGCTGTTGCCCTGTGGGCCCACTACCATGGTGACCATGCCCTGGGCGGGCAGCAGCTCAAGCGATTCCTGGGCCAGGACGGTTGGGGTGGTCATCGTCATCACCACCGCAGTGAAGATTAGAGTTTGGATGGCTCGCTTCATTTACTCGCCCTCCGGAAAATCGTATTCGCGGACCACGTCGAGGTACTCCGGGTACATGGTTTCAGTGCCGCCACGGGTATCACGATGGGTAATGCCCTGGGTGTCGGCATATTCATACAGGTATTCGTTGGTACCGGGCAGGTGATGGATGACAGCACCGCGCGGCCGTTCGATTTCAACGGTGGGAATGCAGGAGAAGGGACTCAACTGCATGCCCGGGTCGCTGACCCAGTCCGAGGTACGCACCAGCGGTTCGGTGAGGTACACCGGGTCGTCCACGATGGAGACCAGGGTGAGGATATCGTCGTTACGGATGAAGTATTCATACAGGGTGGCCTGGTCACTGCGCGGCAAACCGTTGCGTCGCACCCAGCCTTCCTTGAGATGAGTGGTTTTCACTTTCAGCATGTCACCTTCCCACTGCCCGGTGGAGAAACCTTGCCAGCTGTGCTGTGCATTCGGGGAGGGATGCTCACGACCGTCCATCCAGATGGTACGTTCCTGCAGTTGCCACATGACCGTGATGTGCCAGGCAATGACATCCTGGGAAATCGGGTCCACGGTATTGCGAATACGCAGGCTGGCAGGACCTCTTGGTGCATAGTCAGCCGGGTGGGGTTCACACTGGCGCTCGGGAACCGTCCACTTGCTGGCATCCCAGCTATCGGCGCGCAGGCGTGCGGCATCGTTGATCGGCAGGCCGGTGTAGTCGCCGATTTCCGGACCGGCGCCGCGTTCGGGCAGGTCCTCGTGAAAGCGCTGTCCCCACATACCGGACAGGTCCTTCTGGGCAAAACCCGCCGCGCTGGTCAGGCCCAGCGCCAGTGCCAGGCACAGGCGCAGAACCGGTTTTGTCTTGGTTTGATTCATCAGTTTTTCCTTGGCTTGCATTTCTTTACTTCACTTTTCTTTACTTCACTTTGCCAGCGGGTCCGGCCGCAGCTGGAACTTCACCACATTACTTTTCGATCCCAGGCCGCCCTCGATATGCCAGACGGCATTTTCACCGTAATCGGCATACATGCCACGGCCTTTCCAACCGCCGTCCGGGTCATCAATGCGACCGTCCATGCCACGGCTCATGAAGCCAAGCGGGTAGGGTACGCGCATGACCAGCCAGCGACCATCCGGGCGCAGGGCCAGGAGGGAATCGGAATTGGAGCCATTGGCTACAGGCACATCCTCACCCAGGCCGAGCGTGTTGAAGCGGTCAACAAAATTGTAATAGTGCATGTCCACGCCGATCTCGTCATCGGTGTTCTTGAAGCTGGGACCCGGTGTGCGATGCAGGGTCCAGCCTTCAGGACAATGCTGGCCGGTCCAGGATTCGGGGCCGCTGATCACTTCACACTTGCTGCGATCAAAACTGGCCAGGTGGCTGCTGCCCGCCAACGCGGTCCAGATGATGCCGTTGTTGTCCACGTCGATGCCGCGCGGTGTATAACCGTTCAGGGGTGATTCCGGGTTGTGGAAGGGCGGTTCATACACTTCGGCAATACAGGTTTCCGGTTCAATCCTGACAATGCGCCCGGGCATGGGGCCGGGCACGGCCGACCACACGCTGCCATCAACAGGATTGGCGATCACGGAATAAAAGATGGCCGGTGGCACTGAGAGCCCGGCAAACATGCCGGCTTCCGGTCGACGCAGGGATTCGAAAGCGTATTCATCAACGTCGGGGTCAATGCGGCCGTCCTCGTTCTTGTCGAACCAGGGCATGCACCAGCCCTGGGCTTCAGCCAGGTTGCCGGTTTCATCCAGCATGCGGGTGTTCACCCAGCCGATACCGCCACTGAATACGCCGTTGGCATAAATGATGTCGTCTTCGCCCTCGGCGAACTGTACGTGATGGGTATCGAAGCAGATATCCACCTGGTGAAAGGTTTCGGTGGCCGGGTCGAAATACTGCATCTGCCGGAAACTGGTGGGCTGGGGTGCCAGGGGTGCAGAAGGATGATTCTCACAGAATTCGGGCTGGTTTTCCGGCTTGCGAAAACGCGAGGACATCCACACACGGCCCTTGCTGTCCATGGCAGCATGATTGGAAATGGCCGGGTCATACCAGTACAACTCGTCACCCCAGTAAGGCGAGGGACGCGGCATGGACTGGGGCTTGCCTGGCGGAATATCGTCTTCAAGTACAGGAATGCGGCGTTCGGTGGCCGTGTTATTGACCGGGTCCACGGTCAGGAATCCGTCATTGCCCCAGTCGGGACCGTAGATCGGGCCGTAGGCATTGGCGGTGGGATTGCGCTTGTCCGTGGACAATTCGTCGTGGGCAAAAGTAGCCGGGCCGCCCCATTCCCACAGCGTCAGTACCAGGTTGCGCTCCAGGCCTTGCGGGCGCGGCGGTGTCGGCGGCAGTTCGCCAGCGGCTATGCGGTCGGTCCAGTCGGCAAAAGCGCTCAGGCCTGCTTCGCGGCCCAGTACGTTGATGGCGGCATTGCCGGAGTTGCCATCCTGACCCACCTGGACGCGGTGGTCCCAGGCATCGTAGGAGGTTTCAAACACGCCAAGCCCGGCGGGGAATTCGCGGGTGGCCAGGTTGCCCAGCTGGTGGCAGACATTGCAGCCGGTCTTGATCTGGTTCATCCAGTAATGCTGGTCCTGCATGCCGGCGGCAATATTGCCGTCGCCACCGGGTCCCGGAAATTCCTCGGGCGCGGGAATCTCCATCAGGGAATACCAGTAATTGGCCGGGTAATACTGGGCTGCCGAGATGGGGTCGGGTGCTACCACGGCATCCAGGTCGAGCTGTTGACCGGGGCTGCCCTGGACCGGGACCGAGTCCACCAGGCCATAGCCGCGAACCCATATGTCATAACCGGCTTCCGGCAAATCGGGGAGTACATAACGGCCCTGGCTGTCGGTGACGACAATCTTGCGAAATACGGTGCCCAGGTCGTCGGTTTCGGCAATCACCCAGACGCCGGCTTCGGGACCGTTGCTACTGGTGACCCGACCGCCGATGTCATCATTATCAATGGCCACCTGCGCCATCAGTGCGGTGCTCAGTACAGTCAGGAGTAAAGTGAATCCCGCGGCCAGGGTACCTTGCCCTGTTGTCATGGCTTTACCAGTCATTTGTGTTCCCCCACAAGATGTTGTTGTCCGGAGCGTTAATGTGGCTGATTTCGTGCGAAAATGCACGGTTTCCGGGTCATTGCTGGAAATTGAATTTTTACGCTAGACTGCTGAAGAAGTACGGAAACCCTGCGGAAAAATGCCGAATAGTACTGAAAATGGATAACGACCCCCTGAATAATAGCGCAAACGACGAGATTACCGGTTATCGTTTCGACGACTACACCGTGGATACTGTTGCCCGTCGATTGCTCAAGGGAGATGAGGCGGTGTCGCTGCCGTCCCGGGTTTTTGATGTGCTGGTATTCCTGGTGGAGAACAGGCGCCGCCCGGTACCCAAGGATGAAATCATTGCCGCCATCTGGAAAGGTGTCGTGGTCACCGATGACAGCCTGATTCATGCCATTTCGGTGTTGCGCCGCACCTTCAGTGACGAACGCTACGATCCAAAATACATTGAAACCATTCCACGCCGGGGTTACCGGTTTATCGGGGCGGTGGAAACACTGGTTGAATCCCCGGACCAGGCCGTAGCTGCGCCCCACCAGGGCAACACTTCCGCATCCGCCGCCCCCCGTCCACAGGAATTGGCAGCTACAGTTAGTGCCAGTCGCGAGGAATTCCCGTTTCGCTTTGCCCTGACAGCAGTCATCTCTGCCGTGGTGGTCCTTTTCCTGTTAAACCTGACAGAGAGCAATGACGGTGTCTCCTTGCTTGAAGGACAGTCGGCACCCAGTGTGCGTCTATTCCAGGCACCCCCCGAAGGCACCGATGTCGTGTCAGGTGGCGTGCTTTCTCCCAACGGTAAATTCCTGGCTTTCGTGGCCCGGCAAACAGGTGAGGACCAGGATGGCAGTGCCAGCTTGTGGGTGAGGTCCCTGCAGAACGGCGACGTCTGGCAGGTCCCGGGAACGCAGCAGGTATCCAAACCGTTCTGGTCACCGGACTCACGCCAGCTTGGCTATTTCGCCAATGGCAAACTGCTGACCACAGACCTGTATGGCAACACGATTGAAGCGGTGACCGCTGTCGGTTCACCGGCCGGTGCCACCTGGGGTGCCGATAACCGGATCCTGTTTGCCGACTGGCCCAGGGGATTGTTTGTTGTCCCTGCATCGGGTGATGGTGAGATTCAACAGGTGGCCAGTCTTGAAGGTGACGCAGAAGATATTGCGCTGGCCTGGCCCCAGTTCCTGCCTGATAACCGTCGATACATTTACCAGGTGGTGAGCCTGGTGCCTGAACGCACCGGCGTCTACGTGGGCGACCTGGAATCAGGCCAGAGTTTCAAACTGCTTGATACCACTTCACCGGCCACCCTGGCACCACCGTATCACCTGTTGCATGTACAACAGGACATGCTGATTGCCGAGGAACTGGATCCGCAAACCCTGGAATTGACCGGACGTGCCAATGTCATTGCCCGTGGTGTTTCCGAACCCTCCCTGACTGCTGAAAATATCGTGTCGGCCTCTGCCGACCTGTTGTCCTTTGAACAGGGCGTATTGCAGCAGAATGTCACCTGGTTCAGCCGGGAAGGTCAGCGTCTTGATGCGCTGGCTATTCCAACCACTTTCTTCAATCCCCGTATCTCGCCGGACGGAAAACGTTTGCTGGCAAGCAGTTCCATTACCGATAACCCCGGCTTGTGGCTGAGCCAGCTTGAACGGGGTGAATACGCACGACTGGAAACTGATGCCATTGGCCCGGTCTGGTCGCCGGATGGCAAACATGCCGCCTTCACTACCCGTGGCGGCCTGGACATGCAGGTCAGGGACCTGGATGGTAATGGTGCCTCGCGTCTGATCAGCAGCAGTAACGCGGTCAAGATTCTCAATGACTGGACAGTCGATGGCAGCGCCATTGTCTATACCCGGCAAAATGAGAGCAAAGGCCTGGATCTGTGGACTATCCGAGTACAGGACGGGACAGAACAACCGCTCCTGGCAACCCCGTTTACAGAGTCCCAGGCCAGGTTGTCACCCCAGGGTGACTGGATAGCCTACGTTTCCGATGAAAGCGGGCAAATGGAAGTGTACGTGGCGCGTTATCCAGGGTTGGATGACAAAAGACAAATTTCCAATGGCGGCGGCGGGCAACCGCAATGGCGCAGTGACCAGGGGGAGCTGTACTACCTGTCCCAGGATCGCGCCATCATGGCCGTGCCGGTGAGTCTGTCAGCGGGGACTGATTTCGGGTCACCCCGTAAGCTGTTCCGGACAGCGATAGCCGGTAATCCCGATGATGCCCGTGATTCCTATGCCGTCGACAGTCATGGCGAGCGCTTCCTGATCGACAATGCGATCACCGACAACAGCGACCAGGCCATTACTGTCATCGTGAACTGGTCTGCCGGTTTGCTCAGCCCTGAATTCGGGATGGAGATTGCCAGGTCACCCTAGAGCCTTACGCCATCCAGTCAGACTTCTCAGAATGTCGCAATCGGGTTGATGATCGACCCGGTACCGCCTTCCACCGGAATCGGTGACAACTGGAACATGAATTCCCAGCGGTTCAGTCGTGCTGCCGTTTCTGCCAGTTCTTCAAAACTGGCGTTGTCGATAATGATCAAACCCATCGAGGCAATGGCCACGGTATGTGTGGGTATGACCACTGACGGATCCACACCCGAGGGGGAGACATCCAGGCCGACATCAGTACCCAGTACCGCCGCATCCCGCTCTTTCAGCAGGGGCAGTGCGGAGACATGCACGCCGGGTGAGCCACTCATCAGGCTGTAGGGACCAATGTCCGTTTTCTTGGCCCAGCGCCCGGTACGGACCAGTACCACGTCACCTGGCTCAATGCGCAATCCGGTTTCCCGCTCCCAGGCTTCGATGTCGCTGGCCAGCACCGGGGTGCCGGGCTCCAGGTAATCAACCCCTTTCAGTCTTGGGACGTCGATCAGGATGCCGCGTGAAAGCACACCTTCCTTGAGGTGTTCTATGCCTGAAGTGGAGCAGCCTTCTTCAGTGACATCGGTCACCGGAAAACCGTTATAGGCCTGGTCCTTGTAATAGGCATGGCACATGGCATCCATATGGGTATAGGTCAGGCCGTGATAAAAGATGCGCCATTCGTCCATGGCGACGGGGGCCGCCGGTGGAATTGTCATGATGACCTGCATCGGGCTGACATTGTCGACCGCCTCTTCGGTGGAATAATTCTTGGACAGGGAAACGGAAATCCCTTCCCTGACCAGGGACGCTGCCTGCCTGCGTTTTTCCGGCGTGATCAGGTTGAGTGTCCCGCGCTGGTCGTCATCACCCCAGCGTCCCCAGTTCGACAGTTCATTGAACATGTCATCTATTTCCTGCGCGCTGATGGTCGGCGGCAGGGCGTCAGAGCCCTGGGCATTGGCTGTGGCCGGCAGTATGCCGGCGCAGAGCAGGGGCAGTGACAACAGCAGGGTCTTGGCAATGTGTTTACGCATCGGGTGAACCTCCGAAAGGTCTCATTTTATTTTGCTTTTATTGTTTCTCTATAAGGATCAATTCCAAACTAGAACTGCACCGGCACCTGGGGTGCGGCACCGCTCTTGATGTCGTCCACCAGGTCGGGATTGCCGTTTTCCCACACCAGCAGCATGGAACGCTTGGGACTGAAACCCTGGTGACGGCAGTAGG
>Ga0181559_10003380_pt1 | contig 15698 bp, 9 predicted proteins | sample 011ome_21_FD_133752 | JGI IMG/M metagenome (GOLD analysis project Ga0181559, IMG submission 133752) | Coastal salt marsh microbial communities from the Groves Creek Marsh, Skidaway Island, Georgia - 011508AT metaG (megahit assembly) | ecosystem: Environmental > Aquatic > Marine > Intertidal zone...
AATTCGAGGCTTCGGAATTCGCGCGCTCGATGGCAGGGAAGTTGGAAGGGGTGATCCGAAAATGGTTACGCTTTGCGTCGCGATGACAAAAGTATCCACCCAAGCACTCGTTGCGATTTCTGCTTCCGACGCGACGTACTCAAAACGAACATCACATTTCTTCACCATGTGTGCGTGACGAGGTAGCCACCGTTGCTGTAAATCGTCGCGCACGAAGTCTTCGTCCAATCCGCGTTGACGAGTGATGACGATCAAGTCAACATCAGAAATATTTTTGCGCGCAGTTCCATTTGCCACGGAACCACGACTATAAATCCCAATTAAATCTCCCTCTGCGATGTGTTCTTTGATCATCGTCGCGCACTCGATCGCCGCAGTGCGCCACTCAACATTTGTCGACCTTTCCCAACCACTCGAATCGATCGGCATCACTTCACCCGTGCGTGCGTTGCGTGGCAAAACTGTGCCGACGTCAGACTCCACGAGCCCGCTGGAGACGAGACGCGCAAGCGCATTGGGTCTGTCGCGATTATTCGCCCAGCGTTGAAATTTTCCTGCGATATCATCGCTGTACTTCATGCCGCGACTGTGCTTGAATCGCTGCGTAACCGATGCGGACACTCGATCGCCACAACTTTCAGTGTAGTGCGCCCAGCGCGGAGGGAAAATGAGCGCGTCTCCTGGCGCGATGATAGCCTCTCTAACAAGGGCTTTCGGCGCGAAGCGTCTTCCTCGTCGACGAAGAGGATGCCAATTTGGATACAAGTCAATCGCAGAAAGCGCGAATGGTTGATACAAAAGCATGCGCTTCGTTCCTTCGCCGACTTGGACCAACGTGCTCGTCGACGCGTCGAAATGCATCGGCGACACCGACCCGGCGAGCGCGAGCCACAGCCTGCGCTCCTGCGACTCCTCACCGAGCGCGCCGAACGCATCGCTCACTCCCCCGACGCATTCCAGCGTCATTTTCTCCGATATTTTTGACTGCACGTACGCCCCATCGCCGTGAAATCTCAAAACTTTAGCCGCCGCCGTCGCGAAATCCATCGTCGCCGTCGCGCTCGGCGCCGCGAACTTTCCCTCTCGCACCGCCTCGTGCGACTCCTCGCAGTACACGAACTCCCGTCCATCGTTCGTCTCCGGCGACGCTATCACGCGCGCGTCGCACCGCCAATCGCCGTATTCTCGCACGAGCGTCTCCAGCGTCCACCGACCGCTCGCGCGCCACGCCTTCGCGCCGCCCCTGACCACCAGCGGTTCGCGCAACCGCGCGAGCGCTTCCCCGAGCGCGCGCGCGCCGACGTTCGCCGCGACGACGTCGCGTTCGTAATCAATCTCCGCGCACGCCGTCGGCGCCCCTCCCTCGAGGTCGATCGGCGGCGGCTTCAGCGTCGCGCGTCGCGCGTTCGGTCGCAGCGGTCGACCGAGCGCGACGGCGACGCGCGCGCGCGCGCCGGCCGCGCGCGCGCCGAGCGTCGGCGCCGACGTCGAGGGCGCCGACGTCGACGCCGTCGACGCCGTCGACGCCGCGCGCATCGCGGGCGCGCGCGTCGCGCGGTGCGGGACGTCGACCGTCCCGGTCGACGCGACGGCGGGCGAGCGGCGACGCCAGAGCGCGACGCGCGTCGCCTCGCGACGCGCGATGGCGAGCGACGGACCGCCGGTGCGGCGGTTGTTCAGGGACGTCGCGCGCGACGTCCTGGACGCCGCCGAGGAGAAGCGCCGGGCGCGAGGGGAGTACGGGTCGTTTTGGGACGTGGCCAAGGAGCTGCGAAAGCGAGCGACGCACGCGCGCGCGAGGGCGCGAGAGCGCGGCGCGAGGCGCGCGCGCGCGGTGAAATCGCTGCCGGTGTTTTTCGATAAGGATGGACGCACGGGCGCGAGCGCGGTGTGGTGGAGGGACGCGTTCGCGGTGTCGGCGGCGCTCGACGGCGACGAAAGCAGAGCGGAGGAGGCGAGCGAGGCGAGCGACCTCGGACACGCCGCGCGAGCGACGTTGTTTTTCGCGCAGGACATGAGTCGGGAGTTGTTGCTTGATTTACACGTCGCGACGAGCTCGCTGAGCTTTTGGGAGGTGTTGAGAGATCGACCGAGCGGGCAGGCGCGGTTTTTGCTGTTCAACACGGGGCCGAGTAATTTCGTGGCGCTCGCGAGGGAAGGGACGTATCGTTTATGGTGTCACGCGCGCGCGGCGTTGAACGAGACGGACGCAAAGTTTGCGCTTCCGAGCGCGAGCGCGCGAGTGATCATCGATGGGCGAGTGAACGCGTTGAATGAGTTGCAGGTGAGCTTGGCCAGCGTCGTCGGCCGCGTCCATCATCACGCGGACACCGTCGCGAACGCGAGCGGGGAGAGTTCGTTGAGCGCGAGCATGGGGGGAGAGTCGAGAGAGATGACGCGCCAGGCGATCATCGAGGCCACGGATGGTTTATTAGAGTGTTTAGAACAAGTGAAAGAGTACGCGACGAAGTCGAGAGAAACCGTGGGAGACTTGGCAAAAGTGTCAAATTCGTCGCGGCTCGCGGCGAGAGACTCGCCAAAGTTGTTAAAGTCTCTGCATCGATTGAGTCACGGTAAGCGGTTGCGAGATATGATGCCCGATTTGCCCGAGCCCACACCACGGTCGAGTACGCGATCGAGTGGTGACTTTGATCGCGATCTGTCTCCGGGACCGACGCGTCCTTTGAGCCGCTTGCAGCGGTTGGCGAGCATGGACTTGAGCAAGCAGCCCGAAGACGCCGCAGTCGCGCATCGCTTCCGACAGCCTCTCGTCGTCAACGGTCGGCCACTTTCTCTGCCAAAGGTGAATGATACGATTTGGCAGGCGTTGAATCGCGTCGAGCAAGAGTGGTCGGAAGTTCGCGACTCATCGCACGATGCTTTGGAGGTTCACGCGAAGCCGTCGAAGCACGTCAGACGGTGGTTGCTGTACACGATTGGCAGCGCGACGTTTGTGATTTCGACGACGGTGATGATTCGTCACAGTCGCCTGTGTGGAAGCGATGATCTGGATAACACGTTACACGCGGCGAAGGCTGCATTCATCACGTTCCTGAAGATGCGCATTCTCGATCCCGTGAAAGAGTTGCGAGATGAGCTCAAGGCGGCGTTTGTCTCAGATCGCCCGGACGACGCGATAGAGAGATTGGAAGAAAGTAAGGCGTCTCTTGATCGCATGCTCGGTGAATACACGAAACAAGCGTCGAGACCGGGTTACTCTGAATCTCTCTATCGCGCATACAAGTCCGTGGGCGGCGGAAGCAAAGGTGAGGGCGAAGAAAAGGTCTTAGTCACCCCCGACCCGACGCGCCTCGTGACGGCTCGAGTCGAAGAAGAACTCAAGAGTCCGCTGACGAACATGCTCGCAGGAGATCTCATGCAACTGCTTCTCCTACAAACGCAAGTCATGAAAGTAGAGATGGAAGGTGCGTTGATGCAAATGGATCAACTCATGCGGGCGAACCGCCTTAACTTTTCCCTCATGGCTTGTTTTCCCGCGGCTCTCGGCATGTACACCACGGTGCTCGCGATGAAGGCGTCGCTCTCGCTCTCCGTCTATCGTCGTCGCTCGAAACATCGGGAAGAGATGCGCATGCTCCTTCACGAAGCCGAGCGCGCCTTAACCAGCTTAAAGATCGCTGAGCGTCGATCGGTGCAGCAAGGCATGTTAATTTACGCCTTGAATTCATTGTACCAGGCCATTCAACGTCATCAACATCTCTTTTCGCGAGACGAGTGGCGTTCGGTGCGCATCGACGTCTTGGAGCTCGCCGATCCGAGCATTCCCATCGACAACAAGCTCGTCACGGTAGCTCGATTATCGCGCACCAAGGCGCTCATTCCCGAGCCCCACCGCGTGGCCGGTAGACATTTGTAGTTGACTTTTGTACTTCGCTCGCCGCCGCGCGCTCTGGTTTGGATTACTCGCGCCAACGCCAACCATCCAACCATCCAACTTACCAAAAAACTTGACATTCATTGGCGGTTGGAATAGCGAGCCGCCTTGATAACACCATGTGACGCACGACCCTTTAGCCGCGCACCACGGGGGGTCACGACGCGAAAGTTACGGGTAACGTACTTTTGCTAGATTCGTTCATCTCCGCACACGTCGTCGAGCGCGCCCGCGCGCCGTCTCGAAAGCGCCGACACGAACGCGCGATATGTTCGGCGTCATCGCGCGGCGCACCGCGCGCGGTCACGCGACCGCGTTGACGCGCGCGTCGGCGATTATCTCGCGTCATAATTCCACGAATGCGAACGGCGGTGGTGGTGGCGGTGGTGGGTTCGGCGCCGCGCTCGGCGTCGCCGCGCTCGTGGGAGGTGGCGTCGCGTTCGATCGCACGTACGGACCGCTCGTGAGGCCGGAGGAGACGTGGCAGCAGTGGTTTGATCGACGCGCGCAGTACTACCCGAACGAGTTCGGCAAGCTCAACTCCGGGTTCTCGCACGAGTACAAACAGGATGTGTTCTTTAGCTATGAACGACGATTGCGAGCGTTTTCACCGCCTGAAAAAGTTTTTGACTACTTCGCGAGCGTACATCAAGATGGGAGCACGTACATGACGCTGAGCGATCTCGTGCGATCGTTGTTACCGTTGCACCCGGCGGTGGGCAGCGGGGAGACGCGAGCGGGGAAATTGCACGGTGAAACGGATGGGAGCGCTGAGCTGGGGAAGAAGGTGAGCACAGAAGTGATGCGCAGTAAGTTATTCGAGCTTTTCGATACCGATAACAACGGGTTGTTTGATTTCGCGGAGTATTTATTCTTTATGACGCTGTTGAAGACGGATCGGAAGCAAGCGACGTCGACGTTTCACAGGTACGACGTCGATGGCTCCGGTGCTTTAGACGTTGAAGAGTTCACGGCGATGATGAAGGATATGCGCACGCAAGTCAAGCACGCAACTGGTATGCGTACGGGCTTGGACACGGGGGTCGCCAGAGTGGACGAAGTCGGCGAAGGCTTGTTGGATTATTTGTTTGGCCCGAAGCGCAACAAGAGATTAAAGTTGAAGCACTTTCACTCGTTTCTTCAAACTCTTCGCTGGGAAATGGATGACCTAGAATTCAAGCATTACGACTATCACAACGTGGGCTCCATTACCCCGCGAGACTTTGGATACGCCCTCGTCGCGGGCTCGAAGGTGGACCACCTCGCGACGTTTTTGCAAAAAGTCAAGGAACTTCCGGGGCGCGAGGCTAAGAATCGAGTCAGCCGCGCGGAGTTCCTAGCCTTTGCTCGCATTGCAAAACACGGTGATGGGGCGTTCCAGGCCGAGATGAAGGAAATCTCCGATTCCGGCGCGCCCATCACCAGAGAAAAGTTTAGAAAAATCGCCAAGCACACCGCCGGCGTCAACCTCAGTCGCGAAGTCGTCAAAATCGTCTTCGACATTTTTGACGTCGATGGCGATGACTCGTTATCTTACGATGAGTTCTTCAACGCGATCATCACTTGGAAGTAGTACAGCACTCCGGAGTCGGCAACTTTGTAGCAACGCCTGCGCAACTTCGCCTCACATTCGCTCTCGCGTCCCCCACTGACGATGCGTCGCGAGAAGCGTCCCGCGTTCGACGATGTCGACACCGACGATGAGGACGCCATCGCGACGCACGAGCCCGGATCCACCGCCGAGCTCGTCGCCCGCGTCCTCGAGGAGGGCCAAAAAGCAAAGTCGAAATCCGACGTCCCGCGCGCGACCGTTTTACCGAGCGGCGGCGGCGATAGCGACGACGACGCACCGAAAGACGCGCGGGACGGTAAAAAAGTGGTGTCTTTCGCGGAAGATGACGACGAAGACGACGCCGCGATGGCGAGAAAGGCGAGCGGGGCGGCGAAGACGCGCGCGCTGTTGAGGTCTGAGTGGGCGGCGGGCGTGCGGGACGCCGACGACGTCGACGCGCGCGACGACGTGAAGGATGCCGAAGAGGCGCTCGTGGGAGACGATGAAGGGAAGGAATCGGAGTTCATGGCGTTCAATTTGGATAAAGAGCGACAGGAAGGGTACTTCGATGACGATGGGAATTACGTCGAATACGCCGAGGAACAGGACGAGGCGGATTTGTGGTTAGAAAAAGATGCAAAAGTTGACGAGAGATTAGCGAGCGGCGCGATCAAACGAAGCACGGCGGCGTTTGAAGAGGAAGAGGGGGCGACATCGATGAGCGAGCGCGAGGTGGCCGTGGTGCAGCGCGAAATAGCTGGATATTTGAACCCAGGGGAAACAGTGCTCGGCGCGCTCAAGCGTCTCGGCGGGAACGCGAAAAAAGGTGGCGGTGGACGCGGTGGTAATCAAGGCAAGCCCGCTAAAGTCATGAGTGATGAAGAAAAGAAAGTGTTTGATAAGCTGACGGAGCTTTCGAGCGCACTAATGGGTCAAGGGGAATACGAAGTGTACACGTTTCGTAAAGAGGCGTTCGAGCGCGCAGCAAACCTGTACGCGCCGACGACGACTTTGACGGAAGACACTGGTAAAGACATGTTCGCCGATAGCGACGACGATGAAGGTGTCGCACCCGAGCCTTCGTTGCCAGCAGCGAAGAAGGCAAAAGTGGAGCCGTCGAAGATTGAAGATCCGCCGCCCTCTAGCGGCTTAAACTTCGCTTCAATGAGCGTGAAAAACCTCAAGGCGTACATTCAAGCGCATGGTGGGAGCGTCGCGGGCAATATCGCAGAAAAGAGTGAGCTCATTTCTCGCGCGAAGTGTTGCAAGCCGGTCGTGGTTCCCGAGGGCTACGCGTGGAGAGCTGATGACGGCATGTACTATTGCCAAGCTTCAGATTTGTTTTACGATCATCATAAGCAACTCTTCACCGACAAACATAAATACTGGACGTATGATCAAGAGAATGGATTCGTGGAGTGGACAGCGTAGTAGTAGACAACGTTTCGACGCGTGCTCAATGAATAAATATTAGATATTTGGCCTCTACGCTAAAAAGATGGCTTTAGACGCGTCAAACGTAGCCCCGACTTGTTTATACAAATCCATGTTTTTGGCGTCGAAGGCTTTTTGTTCCTCCGTTGGATTCTCGGGATCGGCTGTTTCGTACACCTGGGCATTCAAGATGTACAGCGTGCTGTCCACGATGGACACCGAAGTGAAAATACGCTTATTCCCGTGCGTCGTGATCAATCGATACTAGTAGTCGTAAAACGTCGCCCCAGATTTTGCCCCCACGCGCTCCGTCTCACTCAACACGCTCACCCCGCCCGGTATGGTGCTTTCTTTCTTACTCTCCGCCTGCGCCAGTTTCTCTCCAATCTCACTCAAGCTCCCAAACTTACCGAGCGAATCGATCGTCACCGGCGAAACCGTGACGCCGATGTTGCTATACTTCGCCTCCGGGTTCTTAAACAACACCTCCGCCCCGGGCTTGCTCGCCACCGCCCAACTCGACGGGTATCCCAACTCAAACATTTTTTTCGAATCCACGTATCGCGTCAACCCGCGCTTTCCCTCCTCGCCCGCGTCCGCTCTCGCCTCGCCCGCGTCGTCCCTCGCCAACCCCGCCGCCGCGTTCGCGCTCGCCCCGACCGCGAGCGCGCGCAGCACCTCGCGCCGACCTCGCCGTCCATAGTCCGCGTCGTTCGCGCCGACCACCATCGCGCGCGCTTCCCCTCCGCGCGCCTTTCGTCCGCGCGTCGTCGTCGTCGTCGTCGTCGTCCGCGCGTCGTCCTCGCCGTCGCCGTCGCCGTCGCACCGCGCCGCGCGCGTCGTCCTCGCGCGCCGCGCGCGGCCTCGCGCCGTCGTCGTCATCCGCGCCGTCGTCGCCGTCGTCGTCATCCGCGCCGTCGCCGTCGTCGTCGTCATCCGCGCGTCGCGTCGCCGTCTGTCGTCACTGTCGCGCGTTCGATTCGATTCGCGTTCGACGATGCGCGCCGACGCCGCCGACGACGACGACGACGCGCGCGGTGGCTTCATAAACCCCGAACCGATCGTCTACGCGCGCGCGCGCGACCGCGCGTCGGCGCGCGACGCGCGCGCGGCGCGAGAGGGCGACGAAACGACGCGCGACGCCGTCGACGCGCTCGAAATCTTTGACCACGTGCGGGACATCAACGACCCCGAGCACCCGTACTCGCTCGAACGGCTGAACGTCGTCAGCGCGAGCGCGATCGAGTGCGATGACGCGCGGAATCGGGTGCGGGTGGCGTTCACGCCGACGGTGCCGCACTGCTCGATGGCGACGCTCATCGGGCTGAGCATTCGCGTGAAGCTGCTGCGGACGCTGCCGAGGAGGTTCAAGGTGGACGTGGTGATCGCGCCGGGGACGCACGCGAGCGAGAAGGCGGTGAATAAACAGTTGAACGATAAGGAACGCGTGGCGGCGGCGCTGGAGAATGGGAATTTGCTGGAAAAGGTTGATTTGTGCCTGTCGGGAAAGACGGCGGTGTGACGCGAACGCGCGGGGAGGGAGCGGAGTCGCGGTAGGATTTTGTTGCAATAGCGAGCTAGTCTAAAATATAGGAATCATCGATGATCATCCAATATTCAGTCTAAACACGTCGTTGAAGATGAAGTAGCTGCCGGGGGCGAGCCCGGCGGCTTCGGTGGGCATGAGTTGAAAGCACTGGGAAAACTTTTGCGGCTGTTGTTCGCCGTCGATGAGCAAGTTCCCGCACACCATCACGACCACCCCACCGTTCGGCGATGGTTGCGTGTCCAACGTCACCACTTGGTGCTTCACCTGTTGAAACGGTAACGTTCGGAGTTTTTCGACAATCGCGGCGCTGCCCTTGAATTGTCCCGGGCGATCGACGCTGTGCTCAAAGTTTAGCATCGAGTACGTGTCGTTGTAAAGCGGGCCGAGCTGCGATCGGTCGGCGTCGAAGGTGTTGTAATAGTGTTCCGCGAAAGCCTGCGCGCGAGAGCGATCGCGAAGGCGTCAGTCGAGCGCGCACGGCGCGGTAATCTCTCTTGGCGATTAAAGTGCAATCATAATCGTCGACGTCGAGTAGCGCGCGCTGTCGCGCGATGCGCACCTTGCCCACTTGATCGAAGTTGGCGCAGATGTTTTGCATCGCATTCGCCATGGTTCGCGTCGCGTGAACTCGAAACTGGCGCGCGGGAAGTGACGCGGGTTCGAACGCACCGTGGAGCTTCCCCTCGGCGCGACGGGACGAGCGAGCGGCTCTAATGTAAAGTTACAACGCATTCGCGCGCGGACGCGACGAATGCGAAAAGCTAATGCTACAAATGACTTTTTTTCTAGTATGCGCTGAATGCGAGCGCGGTGCCGTTGGCGTAGGCGAATCCTACGTCCAACTCGCGCTGCCCGGCCGAACCCGTCACGGCGAAGGAGACGTCGTACGTTCGCATCGGATACAGCGATGGCACCACGCAATCGGCGTACGTGGAGTTGTAGACCATGGCCGCCACGAAGACGTTGCCAAAGACGCAATTCGCATAGCCAGTTTGCGAGGCGAATTGTGTACCAGTCACGGCGAAGATGGCGCCGCCTTGCGCCGACGACGCGACGGGGGAAACCGCCGTCACCGTGGGCGTCAGCAGAGTTTGCAAGCCGAACACGTTCGCTGCAAGAGCTATAGTACCGTTTCCCGGTGACAACGAAAGTTCGATCGGCTCGGTACCGGTGAAGTCATCGTATCGACCGATTCCCAAATCTTTCTGATCGCGGTAGATGGTGTTGCTGCTGAGCGCCGTCTCGCACTTCAACAGCCCCGACGAGACGAAGACGGCTTCGATTATCGTTGAAGAATCCGTGTACCCACAGTATATGGGCATCGCGCCAGGTCCGGAGTATAAATCTCTACCCATAATGTCCACGATCGATCCACCGTTAGCGTCGACGAATCTCGGTAAAACCATGCTCGCGTGCACGGGCTCAAGAATCTCGATCTGATGCGCAAAACTTGGTCCGACCGAGGCGACGCCCAAAGTGATGGCGACGAAGCCTGGAGAGAGCGACCTGGGAACGGTGCACACGCTGGATGAGTACGCCACTGGATCTATAGAAACGCCGAAATAACACAGCGTAGAAACTGATGAGGCGCTTGAGGGTAAGAAATACGGTCGAATAACGACTCCGCCGGCGGTTGCCGAAGGCAGCCACGCGTCGACGACGTCGCCGAGCGAGTAGCTCCCCGATCGAGTCACAGGTTCGTACCAAGCCTTGAGCGACGTCCTTGGGGATCCAGATGATACACCGTTGCTCGTAATAGTAAGTGAATACCATTCTTCCGCCGCAGTGATAGGCGCCTCGCATACCACGAGCGCAGACGATATGATGTTCGCTACCCTCGTCGTGACGACGCCCGCATCCGTGGTGAAGGTACAATTTGCGACGCCATACGTACCATGGCCGTATCCTTGACTTGTACCAGACCAACTTCCGCCTGGTGTCGCAACGAGTGCGTGAGCGGTGCTAACCCACTTCAGAGGCTCCCAGACTGGCGGAGATATCGCTCTCTCGATGATAGTGATCGTTTCCACTATCTTTGGAGTTCCTGGAAGAGTTACAATCGAGTCGACGTACGTACTCGCAATCGTAGCGGCGGTGATGTTACCGAGCAAAAGAGAGTGTTCCCCGAGAGGACCCACCAGTCGCACGTCCACAGTTGTTCCTCTAGCTATCGATGTAGAAACACAGCTCAAGTCGCCGTAAGGTTTGCGTCTCGCCGCCACGCTGACGGTGCCAAACAAGCACCTCCAGTCGTAGAAGGAGTTGCGCTGTTTTGTGAGAGATCCTGTCGCAGCGTACAAGTCCACCACGACTCCACCATCGGTAAACGAGCTGTCTCCGCTATGATCTTCATACGCTGACGTTGTGATGCCGGCATCGAAATCAGTAACGTACGTGTAGACGCCATATCCAGCCACTTGATGGGATAAATCACCAACACGCAACGTCTTCGACGCAGTCGTGGTCGACGGCGGACTCTCACATCGAGCGAACGCAGAAGACACGGCGATGCCACTCGACGTTGTTGAACCAAAGACGCAAGATACTGTGGTTGGTCCGCTATTTGCGAAGAATGTGGTGTCTAGATCGTATTTTTCCCAATCAGACGCCACGGCGCCAGCTCTGAGAAATGAACCGGATAACGAGACGACGGTTCCACCAGACGAGACGCCTTCTGGCGGGACGACAGCTCGAACTTGTGGAGATGCGGTTTGTAAGTAAACAAATCTGGTGTCACTCGACATGCCATTCCGTGAGTCATGGAACTCTACGATAGTAAATCCAGCGTATGCCACCACCGGTGACTGGCAGGACACGGCATTTATCTTCGTACCCAGGATGGTGCTGTCCGAGCCTGAAAGCTGTGATCGAGTATCACTCGAAGCTACAGTGGTTGCGACTGTGAAGGTCTCACCCCATCGACACTTTTGATACGTTGTTACCGTATTTACGGTACTCAGCGACGAAAAGTCGACACCATCCAACGTCACCGTGACGTCTCCGTCGAGCCAGCCACGCGGCGGCGAGATACTTCTCACCGTTGCTCTAAACGCGACGCCGTAAGTACCCATGGAATCAATCGTTGCCGAGGCGATGCCGTTTGCGGCGTCGAAAGTAGCACCATACAAAGTGATAGCATCTTGCATTGTGCTGTCTGAAGCCTTGAAAAGGACTATATTTTCGTTACCTTCTTGCGACGGCACTCCAGTTTTGTCATACTTTAGCGAAAGCGCAGCAGAGACGGCTAGCTGGTATCCAGTGGGCGTGAGTGCCATGACGTACGTTGACACGCCAAGAATATTAGTGTTCCACGTGTACCATAAAGAATTCTTTATCGAGGTCGACGATGCGACTTGTGTAAACGTCGATGTAATGGTGGCTAGCGCCGGAACCGAACCTTCGACGAAGGTCACGCTTGACGTACCGTCATCGCCAACGAGTACACCACCAGCATATCCCACCACACCGTCCGCGCCGATATTCAGTGAAAACGTGAACGGGAACGAGACTGTGATACGTTCTGAGTCTGTTGTGGTTGAAAATCCGTATGAATCGGTTCTGAGTGAACTATCAGTGCCGAGCCAAGTGCGAAGGTTCGTGTAAGAACCAGAGTCATATTGTTGAATTGCCCCCGAAACATCTCCGTACGATTCAAACTCGTACACGCCGGGAGTTACCGACATATCCAAAACAAATTGATCCGTAGCGTTGTCCAATGAGATCCCATCGACCGAAGCGACTTGGTCCGAGGTGCCTACGATGGAGCCAAAATCGTACCACGACTCTGCCGACGCGCTGGCGTTGAGAACGACGCGCATGGTGCTCGCAAAGGTACATGCATTCACTTCGTCCGAGGCCAAAGCATACTGATCATACGATGGATACGATGGGTCGATGCACCCTGGCCCAATGACCCGAGCTCGCTGCACACTCTGGTCGCTGGCTTGACTCGACGTGTAGGTCCAGTATGTGATCAACGTCGCTCCCAAGCCCGACTGGCCGGACACGGTGGTTAACGAAGCATTCAGTGCACCGTAAAAAGTTGCAATGTACACCGCTCCTGGATATGCCATGAAGTCGAAATCTATCGATTGTTCGTAATGAGCTTCCCCACTTCCGCTTTCGAAAGAGTCTGAGATGTAAAATCCTGGTCCTTCGAATTCGTAAACAGCATGATCTATGACGCCGTACGCTCCGACGGTGAAGCGAAGTTGTACCCCACTCACGCACGAACCGTCATCACTCGTGGCGAACGGATTATAATTAGGCGCCGAAGCGTCCGTGCATCCCGGTCCACGAATCCGAAAGGTGCGTGCCAAGCTGTTATCCACCGTCGCGCCCGTGTACCCGAAGTACAAATAACTCGCATCCTTGACCGTGGCTTGCATGGCGCCTTCGAATTTCACAAAGTATTCAACCGATGGATAAGCGCACATGACGAGCTCGTGTATCTCGCCAAAATACGTCAAAACACCCGAGAAGTGCGTAGTCTCATTGTACGGAGGTCCGTTGACAGAATACGAGCCGTACTCCTCTATCACCAAATCATGACTTTGTTCCGTCTTCTCGATATCCGCCACCGATTGCATCGTGAACGTGATCTGTACCGGTGCCTCTAAACTGACTTTTCTAATTGCGTGATTGTCTTGGTCGACAACCACGTATGTTGAACCGCTGACGTATGAAATGGACACCGGCTTGTTTAGCAACGCCGCGCTTCCCACGGTACTGTCTCGGAAACCAGAGGTTCCGGTGTAGCTTCCGGCCACCGTCACCACCGTCGCAGCATTCGATGCTGTTGCATCCGTGAGAATTATTTTACGAATCTGATGCGTTCCCCGATCCGTGACTAATAGAACACCGCTGCTGAGGCTGGAATCGAGGTTATACGCGATCCCCGCCGGGTAGTTGAAGCGTGCTGGGGTGGAAAGTATACCGTCAGAATCGAGTACCGCACCGCTTGCAGAAATCGTCCCATCGCCCAGTACTGTCGTTACCGCTCCGGTGGATAAGTCGATCGCCCTAACGGCGTGGTTTCCGGTGTCTGCTACGTATAATATGCGATTCGCGCCATCCAGCGCCAAGCCTTCAGGAGCGTTGAAGCGTGCGCTCGAGGGAGTGACGTTGTCGACGAGTCCCGACGTCCCTTGACTGCCCGCGTACGTTGACACCGTCCCAGACCCGTACGCTATCTTGGACACATGATTCTGCGACGATCCTAGAAAATAAATCGCCCCGTCGCTCTCGTCGAATACCATCGCCGTCGGTGCAAATGCCAGTCCCGTGATCAACGTGCTCACGTCATCCCCCGACACTCGCCTGATGGCATTATTACCGCTATCCACCACCAGCACATCTCCCGCCGCGTAATACGAGCTCGACTGCGACACGAGCACGACGCTCGCCGGCTGTTTAAACAACGCCTGCGTCTCGCCTTTCTCCGCGCACGCCTTCGCCTTTCCGTCCGTCGACCCCGCCGTGCCCGCCGTCGATCCCGCATACATCACCATCTCACTCTTCGCTATATTGATGGTTTTCACCGCGTTATTCCCACTCTCTGTGACGTAGCACACCGTCGCGTTGCACGCCGCGCCGGCGGGCGCGCGCAGAAAACTCTTTTCAAACCGTCCGTCACGCATTCCTTCGACGCCCGCGCCGACGATCGTGCCGACGACGCCGTTATCGTGACATCCGAGCACATCGAACGTCGCGGTGACGACCGCGCCGGCGAGGGCGGCGCAGAGCGCGACGAGCGCGCATCGCACGGCTCGTGCGCGGCGCTTGAAACGGAAATGCCGCGCCCGTGGAGACATTTACGTCGACGTTTGTGACGCTCTAACACGCCTGCGACTCGCCGGGGGCGGTCGGCGTCGATGCAAACATTATCATGATGCTCTCGAGGCGCGCGGCCGCGTCGAAGGGTCGGACGCGTTGTGCGGTCCGCGTCGCCGGCGGCTCGACGAGGCGTTCGAGGAAACAATCTACCGCCGCGGGGCAGTCGTGGCGCGCGCGCTTTGATGATAATACTCAGAATTTTTTGTACTGACAACGGTTTATGTGAGGGTTGTAAAGATGCGGTGACGAGCGGTCTCGCGACGCGAAAGCGAAAGTGAAAGCGACCGTCGCCACGCGACGCCTAAGCCGCCGTGCCGTCTCCAGCTCTTCTACTTCAACGTTTCCTTAGAAATCATCTAACTCATTCGAGTTTAAGAGTTGTTCACTTCCTTAATCGCGTGAGCTTGTTCGATACCCATGGAGCACAAAATCGTCACTTGCACTTCCTTGCCGTCGTCGAACGCGGCGCGCAAATCCTCGGCTAACTTTTCCGCCTCCGCGTGTCCCCCCGGAAGCTTCAAGTCTTCACGCGTGTCTCCCTTATCATCCATGAGAGACATGTGGTCATCCTCATCAATATCCAACAAAGTGTATTCTACCCGGTTCACGATCGGCACTTCAAGGTTGTGCGAAGACGGCACGAGTTCTTCAACCTTTTTGTTGGTGAAAATATCGAGCGCGGTGAAGTGGCACTTCGCGTGCCCGTGCTTCCCCGTCTTCGACGTCGTGACCTCGATCACCTTGGTCGGGCGACCCTTAATCACCTATCATTCAACATCGCGCCCGGCGCATCGTCAGTCGTCGTCCATCGCGCTCGCGTTCGCGCCGCCCCGCGCGCGTCCAAACAGGGTTACCCCGCGATAAACCCCAAGTCGCGAAGTCGCGAAGTCGCGCGCCGCCTCCCTCGCCCCACCGCGCGCGCGCCTCGCCCGCGCCTCCCCCTATCGCGCGCGCGCATTTCTTTCCCATCGCTCTGCCTCGCGTCGCTCGCGCGCGCGCTTCGCCGCGCCCGTCGCCCCCCCCGCCGTCGCGCGATCGCGCATCGGGTCGCGTCCTCGGTCGCGCGTCGTCGGCGCACCATGAAGCCGCCCTTGCGCACGGACCCGGCCTGCATGGGCACGGTGTGCGAGGCGCCCGCATCGGCGGATTCGAACGTTTCCACGTCGTGCTCGTCGTCGCTCATCGCGGCGTCGCGCGTGTTGTGACGCGCGTCGCACCGCGCGCCGACGCGTCGCCCCGCCCCGCGCGCCACCGCGCGGGGCGAAAATCGAGGTTCGCGAACCCGGCGTCGGCGACCCGCGATCGAGGTTGGCGGGCGATCGATCGATCGACGACGCGATCGATGGCATCGCGCGACGCGCGCGCGCGCGCGGCGACGGCGACGGCGATCGCGCGCGCGCGCGCGGCGGCGCGCGCGCGGATGCGGACGCGCG
>Ga0181559_10003383_pt1 | contig 15685 bp, 21 predicted proteins | sample 011ome_21_FD_133752 | JGI IMG/M metagenome (GOLD analysis project Ga0181559, IMG submission 133752) | Coastal salt marsh microbial communities from the Groves Creek Marsh, Skidaway Island, Georgia - 011508AT metaG (megahit assembly) | ecosystem: Environmental > Aquatic > Marine > Intertidal...
ATAATCGACTATCTGACCAAAATCGACGAGTTTTTGCATCAAGTGACATTGTACGTTAGCACAAAGGGCCTCGTCAAGAAGTTTCACAATATCAACATGAAAGAGCTGCTGACGAAGGATATCGTAACCCACCTCCCACTCGTGAATTATCCCACGTTCTCCGAGTTGAAGGACCATTTTAACGAACAAGATACGCGAACTGCTTTCACACTGGCTACTGAGATTATTCACTTTCTGATCTACGCCTTCATCAAGAAAGAAGAAGTGAAACAAAATATTACAGTAGCCTACATCTTGCACGATCTGAAACAGAAAGATTCGTCTTCACGGGTCCCCTGATGCGGACTCCCCAACAAACTGTTTTTATTCAATAAAAGACAGTCTCCCGAGTTGCACACAACTATAGTCAAAGCTATTACGAAAAAGCTTCGAGTTTGAGAGTATCCTCAGAAGCGTTCTTTTCAAAGAGCCTCTGTCCTCTTAACATGGAATTTAAATTGAAGTAAGACAGGTACACGTCATGGTCGATCTTGTCAAGAAACCTCTTGTTGTATATGTCAACAGGAACTATCTGTGCAAGCCGCAAAAGCGCCTGATCAACCTCCACCAAAGGCCCACCTTTCGACCACGAATCCCTCGTCTTCTCAAAGTCTAGATACAAATTATTTGCATGAAGTTTGGTGACTGGTGGAGCGAGAGCATGGTATGCCTTTTGAGATATCATCTTGTCGAAAATCATTTGGTCCACCGTTTCAATGGCTTTCTGTCTGGTATTTCCGACCAACATGTCGTCCACACAATCCCGTGAGAAAAACTTCAAAACCGGATACGTCGTGTTGATCTCGACACTGTATTTGCGATCGTTGTTCATAAAGATAGGAATCGACAGAAGCTCAAAGACTATGCCCTTGACGTCGTACACAATATGCCCGAAACCCATCCACAGCGACAGTTTTCTGCTCTCGTCTTCCTCCTTGCACCGCGAAACGCAATTCCGTTCCTTCGCCGCCGCAGTCAAGTGATGCGTCCAAATGTCATAGCACGAAGCTACTTTAGGGCGGATCAAAATGTGCGAATACATGTGGCGTGGAACCAAATGTTCCGGGTTGAATGCTTCAGTGTTCTCCTTGCCTTTTGTGGGAAAGATTGGAAACTATGACTTGTTATTGTAGTTTTAAAAATCACACAACTATTTTTTTTAAAAAAAGAAGTCAGAAAAACTAGTTCATACTTGAAAGGCATCCACACTTCCTTTGAGAAGCCCAGCCAAAACAGTAGCGGATCATAAGCATGAATCGCCAAAAACTCTTGGCTGCCGACAAAAAGGCAATGGCAAAGAAAAGGGCAAAAAGGATCAAGGATGAAGTTGCTATTGCTGGCGGGGATAGAGATGAGACACATTCAGGATTTTGCTCTTGTTGCCATTGCAAGCACTCTCACGGGAATCAGTGAAACGTTTTATTATAATCAAACCCTCTACTTCACATCTCCACTCACAAATCGCAGCAAGTCGGCCATACACTTGTCACAAAATTTTGTGTGCCGAGAAACTACCCACATCATTTCAAACTTGCACACCTCACAAGTTTCCCACCATCCAAACGTGAAATCCATAGCTTCGTTCACGTCGAATGGGACCAATCGAAGACCGAGATCACACTCTATACAAGTGCACGACTCAAACCCGTGGTGCGAAATGCTCTGCATACTGCGATCACATGTCTCACACACGAGGCGTTCGGAAATCGGCATGCCTTCGCCCCGACGCCGTAAACGACCATATAAAGTTGTCACAGAATCGCTTAATAAGTGCCATGGATTATCGTGTCACAAAATTACAATGACAAGGATGCATAAAAGTCCTATTATCCGTTTTTCGGTGGGCAATCAAATAAAAGAACACCAAAATATTCCGTTGACCCCGTCAAAGACAGATGGATTCCGGCGCCACGTATGTCTACTTCGGATCGAGGCGCAAAAAATATGGCTGCCTCTCTAATCTCGCGGCAGCCAAAGTCTATGACGAATACCCTTCCGCAGAGCATGCCATGTGTGCGCTCAGGGGCCCCCCAGAGTTTCGGTCGCTTCTGAAGATCGGTGGTGAATTGGACGGGGATCAGCAGAGGTTCGAGACTTTCGTGCAAGAGATGTGTCCGGAAAAGGCAAACCACGGCATTTTCAAGATTAATTGGAACTCATGGACAGGTTACCCGGGAGTCCTTGCTAAATTGGTCATGGGGGGCTCAAAGATGGCTGCACAGAGGAGAAAGTTTCTTCAGATCGACCCGTACTCGATTGAAAATTTTGAGAAAGAAGATTGGATCGAGCTCTTGAAAAATAAGTTTGAAAAAAACCCTGAGTATCTAGAGGTGCTGATGAGCACTGGGGAAAAGACACTCATTGAATTCGATCGACACGCCGGAAGCTCAAGGGGTTCAAAGTGGGGTGGTCTTTTCAAGGATGGAAACATTGTCGGTGAGAACAGAATGGGTAAGTATCTCATGGAGGTGCGTGAGTTTTTTAAAAAATAAAAATTGCGTCTTGTCCCATTCGTCCCTTGCAGTATAAAAAAATGATTGCGATGAGACTCGAGTCGACAATGAGCTGGGTCTATGTTCTCGAACTTGTCGGTGGGCGTTTCTATGTTGGATTCAGTGAAAACGTGGCCCGTCGTATTCAACAACACATAGATGGCCGGGGTGCACAGGCAACAAAGCAAGCACCGGTCGTGGACATTCACTCAATCACAAAATTCAAAACGCGAGAAGACGCGCTGCTGGGCGAAAAGGCAGAGTATAGAAGACAATGCACCTTGCACGGAAAACACAAGGTGTCCATGGGACAGCAGTTCAAGGATCTGGTGCCTCTAGCAAAGTCATCACGGAAGCGTAATTGGGTGCCCCGTTATGTGTTTCAGGAATATTTTATGAAAAGACCATAAGCACTTACGACTTTGGATATCTCCTGAGAAAATCGTCCCTAAGAAACGTATACCACGCATTCCTGCGCTCCCTGGGAACATCGTCCCCCTCGTCCATCTTGACCTCAAATCTGATAAAGTCGTCTTCTAAACGCTTTCGCGACGCTTCCACGACATTGAAAATGTTGCGACCCCTCCATTCTGGCGTGCTTTCCACATAGAAGAGGATCGAAAGGTAGTAGCCAACCCGCTCCCTGACCTCTTCACGAAGTTCACGTCGCCTGGCTCGGAAAAAGCGATCGGACTCGGGCATGCCGGCGATCGGGTTCGTTTGGTTCAGAGTTGACACACCGATATCCACTTCTTACAAATACCCATTTTTTTTGTGACACGTCTTTCACTACCAGAAAAATACTAGTATTTGTTACAAGTAAAAACAGGCGTTGTCGATCCAAGAAAAATGCGGCTGTGGTTCTCGCTGCGGGATTTTGAAACACTTGAAAAGCGACAGTACGTATCTAGCACGGAGTGTGGTGTAAACAAAGCCAAAAATCTCCACCGCGGACAGCAGAAGCTTTTAATGAGCGAAGTGCAGTTTTTGACGACCGAGTTGGCGTCACTGTCCCAGGTCGCACTGTGTGTGTACGTGGGCGCTTGTTCGGGATATGCTCAGTCGCATCTGCCACTCCTCATGAACATGTTTCCAGCAACGCGGTGGTTGCTATGCGATCCACTTTTCGAAGAGAACCATACGAGACCATTGGAACCCTACAGGGATCAGGGAAGGGTCTCCGTCTATACCGATTTCTTTACAGAGGAAACGGCGCGTTTTGTACACGACTACATGACAGGGAACACACAAAACGAGTTGTCGCATTTGCTCGACCATCTGCGTGCCCGTGAATGTGAGCTCATATTGTTCATTTCAGATCTCCGCTCAGAAAATGCAGACGAGGGTGTAATTCTGGACGATATGCAGTTGCAGTACAACATGTTCCTCGCCATGCCTTGCGCGAATTCCGCAATCTTGAAGTTTCGCCCACCGTATCCAAACCATTCTATATCGATTTCACATCCAATCTTTCGTGATAACATTCTCACGTATCCCATGGGAAAAATCCTGTGGCCGATTTTCGGAGCTGCACAGACGACGGAATCGCGTATGATCGTCAAACACCACACAAAATTGGGACAATATGATTGCTCTAAATACGAGGAAATCATGTACGCTTTCAACTTGTTAAAAAGACCCATTTTCGACTACGAGGCACAAAAAAACATAGTGACAAAGTACTCTCAAAAATTCAATCAACACGTACCGAAGGAATTCCTCTCAAGACCACGGCCACAGCTATAAAAAAAACAGTAAACTCAACAAAGAGCACCCACCCACAGAAAACGTGCACACAATGGCAAGATTCGGAAGAACCAATGATCTTAGCATCGTACTGCTCTTCTCTCTTCTGATATCCGTCATAGGACTCTCAGTACTGAACTATCGTCAGATGGTAGATTTGTTGGACGGTATAGACAGGATTAGCGATTTACTCTCCCCCAAACCTATAAATATGGCTTATTGAACAATACCGACTATGAAATTACGCATCGCAGCACTGTGGAGTTCGATCATTGTGTTCAATATTTTACTCTCAGAAGTCACAATGACTTTCATTCTGAAGGAAAGCATATACAGGATAAACTTCCTTCTGAAAAATGTGCGGTGAGTCTCAATTTCCTTCTTCAACACCACTGGGTTTTCGAGACAATGAAAGAATGGGTTGATCGATAGGATACGGTGAGCGCAGGCGTTCTCCCGACGAAACTCCGCCACGCGGACTTACCCCATTGTCCACCACAGAAGGCTCGGGTTCCGTCAAAACTTCGTGGCCGCTATGCTTGTCCTGTGAAGCCTGTCCAAATGCACCGCCTGTGGGCCACTCCGACACACCAAAGTTTGCACAAATCACCTCTTTCATGAGATCCAGAACCCGATCTTCTTCCGCCTGCATCAGAGGGCGTCCTTGCTCGATTCGTTCGTACAATGAAGTCGCCCCGTCAGACGCTTTACTCAGCACCTTTTCCAGCTCATCGTTTGCGGCTAAATAGCGATCCCAGTGCATTTCGCGTGCTCCAGACATGGCAGTGTTTTGCCTGAATGGGCTGTCAGGAATCTGAATCTTTTATCTCGTACCAGTCTCCTCGATATACATTCCATGTAAACATGTAATAAATCCCATGCAATAAGATATGTGGTTTTAGTCAACACTGAGTTTTTAAAATTTTTTAAAAAGTTTATTGTTTGCGAAAAAGGAGAAGAGAATCACGGCCTAGTGGAAAAAGTGACTATACGAAAGGAATCGAAAGTTCCGTATTGTCGTAGGGTGCCTCTACGAAACTAAGTATGATATTCACGACGCCCGGGTCGAGATCTGCCAACCGCGAGCGAGGGACGCCGTCTCTCTGTGCGAGTCGACCGACTGATGACATTGCCGCGGCCTCGCGCCACTGCCTTGCGCGGAGGTTGGCCAGTATTTCCTCGTAGCGCTGGAGGCGGTTCTGGTGGAGTTCGTGTGACGGAAATCCCTGGGAGAGTTGGCATAATCGCCTCCCCCAGTTGCGATTATCCCTTGCGTAGAAGATCTGCATCGCGAGAGTATTCCATTTCTTCGCGTCCTCGAGACGCTTGATGAGCTGGGCCTTAGTGCCGCTGGTGTGGAGCGCCTGCTCCTCTGCCTTCTCCCTCAGCTGTTTGAGTGTGAGCCGGGAGAGGTCGTCGCTGTCCATGGCCGACATCCTGTGTCGGTGATTGAAATCGGGGTCGACGGGTTTCGTGTGCTCAAGAAAGCTTTGGAAAGGCGTCATAGATCGCAAAGATGCATGATCAACTTTTGCGGGGTGTACATTTGAGCTGTATTCGCATGGCGTCTATTTTCGGGGTGTGCTTATGGGATCTGCCCACTCTAAACCGTTTCGCAATTCGCGCACGGCTCAGGGCCATACAGGTGAACGCTCCAAGAACCACCTACCTTTAATCACAGATCACCAGGCCGGTATCTTCTTCTGACGAGTTTTCCGAATCAGCAAAAAACCCGTCCGTCTTTTGGCGTTTCTTTTTTTCCTCGTCCAGCTCCAAAGCGCGCTTGTGCTTAGCGCTTTGCACGTGACCCTGCAGCGCACTCGACTGCCTGAAACCAACGTCGCAAAGGCGACAGAAATACGGCCGCGAGTCAGAGTGGATCCTCAGGTGTCGCCTGAGATTGCTGGGCTCCGAAAACGATCGATAGCAGACCTCGCAACGATAAGGCTTCTCCCCCGTATGCGTGCGCCTGTGCTTCGCCAGGTCACTCACCTGAGAAAAGCATCGGCCACAAGTCTCACATGCAAAGGGCTTCTCCCCCGTATGTACACGGCGATGCTTTTGCAAATAGGAGTTCCGCTGAAACACTTTCTGGCACACCTCGCATTCATAGCCCGGACCTTTAAACAAGTTATGCTTCTCCATGTGCCTCTCAAGCTTGTGCGTCGAATCGAACCGCTTGGTGCAGAGGTCGCATTGGTATGGCCTCTCCGAATGCGAACGCATGTGTTTCACAAAGTTGCTCCGATCCGCAAAATTCCAGTCACACACCGAACATGAAAATGGTTTGAGGCCACTGTGCACCAGCATGTGCCTTTTAAGGCTGCTCGGACGCGCAAAGGCCATATCACAGAGATCACACTGGAAACTTTTGACTCCAGTGTGTACACTCTGATGGTACTTGCAGTCCCTGCTGCCCTGGAAATCTTGGCCACAATAAGGACAAATAAAACGGGACGGCATGCTGTTGTTCTGTGGTTGTATATATTTTTACACGTTGGTGTTGATTCGGATTTTATAGAGACTCGGAAAATATTGTGACACCTTTTTCTTCTTAAAAAAGATTTCAATGACGTCATAAATTTCTCCAGAAAAAAAAATGTCTAATATCTTCTCACAGAAACCTAGGGAACCCCATCACAGGAACCAGCCATGCCCAACGGCATAAATTCTGCCAACCATCACGCCAACCAGTCCAACCCGAACAACGCCGCCTACACGGCTGCTGCCAACAACCACAGCAACCAACTCAACCCCAACAACTCGGCCCACGCGTCGTCGCGTGGCAAGTAATGTCATGGAACAAACAATCAATACAAAGAACATTTTTGTCCACATGACAGAAGAAACTTAGGGTGGATATCATGCAACCGGGAGACGATCCCAGATACGTTTCGGCGAACCTGCAAGATGGAATCCGAAAAACGACGAAAGGCATAGTTGTACAATGCATCGTCGAGTACTGTCATGTTGCGATAAACTCTGTGGTCATGAGCGTGCAAAAATGGGGCCTTGTTTGAATGAATCCTTTGTCCATTGCTCCAACCGTGTCGCTTTGCAAATATAGAAGATGAGTCTTTCCAAGTTTCGAGGAATAGAATGTCCGAAAAGTTTTGTAGGTGAGTGTATGCTCTCATGAAATGTTGCAAGGTGAGGCCATATTTTGCAACTTGAGAGCACGGGGTGCCGCATACGTGTCTTGTTATCCAATTATCAGGCTGTCCTTTCATCCAGTTATCAAATGTGTCTATGTTCTTCTTTATCCGGTAGATATGTTCATAGTGACTGACATAGCGTTCAAAGGGGTTACGCAGCGTCGTGACATAGTGATAGAAATCTAAATTCATATCCGAAAACATGAAATTCTCGTTTTCGATAAATGTGTATTCGCTCGTTTCGGCGAATTCCCGCTGTGCCTCCTTGCTTTCGCCCCCACAACATGGTTTCCCGGTGTCTATTGCGCAGTTATAAGGTGGTACTCGATGTCTATTTCTCTTTGCCCATGTACACATTGTCGAACCCCCTGACTTGTGAATATGCAAAAAATACATTAATTTCTTACGTTTGGGCCGACTACTCTGGGTTGAGGAGGTCGTGTTCTTCTTTGCAGAATCAATGATCACCCCCGGCAACTGCACACTGCTACCGGTTCGGGCCTGCGGTTTTATCCGACGCAAATGTGTCTCAAATTGTAGCACAGGGGATTCCGGTGAGAGAAAATCGATAACAAGGATGCAAAAGAGGATCATACATACACTGTACCCCAGAACCGGACCAGGGTGAAGCATACAGTACTGACAGGTACTAAATGTTTTTTCTGCGTGACTTTATACAACTGGAAATGAACGATACCATGTTATACGATTTCGAAAAGGCGAATAATGACTGGAAGGCATAATTGGACAGACGCTGCATATATTATCGCAGACGTTTTTCAGGTACCCCGCAAAATATTTATGAATTCCCAGTTTCAGAGGAACCTGGGCTACTTTGTGTGCGTGACGATTGTATTCACCACAATTCATGTACCCTTCTACCATTCACATGCCAAATTATCCTCCCCACAGAAGGGCGAACCTATTGCGGAAAAGCATGCGTCGCTCCCACAAGTCGAAACTCGGCGATACACCCCCATTGAAAACTCCACGCAACCGTCGCGCAATTCTCCAAACAAACAGAAAACTTACCAGAGTACCCCACCAGTGCAAACACCACACCCAGGATGCGAGTATGACACTGGAGATGAAAAATTCTTTTCGTCGGGAAAACCACCCTCCGTACAAAGCTACATTGTGTTAAACGAGGCACGGTCCGGGTCGTCCTGGCTCCAAGAAATATCGTATGCACACCCCGCAATCAAGGTGCAATTTGAACTCGGAATAGAGAGGGCAGACGCCGCACTATCTTGCATGCAGTGTAAACGAAACTCAGTGTCAAATTCTAAGTTTATGGAGCGCATACCGCAAAAAAAACACCCCCCAGACGCCTGTGGGATGACGATGTTCGGCAGCGCAAATCAATTCGACAACGTGCGTAACGTAGCGGCGCGAAACAATGCAAAGCTTGTCTTGTTGCTGAGGATGAACCACGTGGCTCATGCTATTTCCGGGGCGAGGCATTTTGACAAAGCAAGTGCATCGGGCGTCATGTGGAAAACCGCCGAGTTTCGCCGGCAGGTGGAAATCATCATCAAACGGTCTGATCGTCTGTTGCATTTTGCAGTAGAGCCGAAGAGACCAACGTACTTGATCATCTATGAAGATATGAAAAGAAACCCAGAACGCGTGTGGAGAAACCTCGAAAGGTTTCTCGGAATTTCGCGAAACAACATTACAAACTTGAAAAACTTCCACCCCATGTCCAGTACGAAACCCCCCATACATTATCTACAGCATCTGGCAGAGATCCAGCGTGACATCAACGCAACCACAAATATTTCATGGAAAAGTATGATATTGAACCCCCTGTACGATGAAGAAGTTAACCCAGATAAGATCTTCCGCTCCATTTGCGAGCGTCTGAAACCCACCGAACTTTGGATGCACAATTCTGTTTGCAGAGGGGGGGTGCTTCAAACACCAGACTCGGATCAGAGAAACAAGAATTGGGGATTCCCGTCCCCGCTGCAGGCTTTCGACGAGCGTGGACTGGGTCTCTACCGCCAGACGAAATTGCTTCTCGGCCACCAGTCATCGGAGGTCACGACACGAAGCGCCGGCGCTGTGACGTACGACCAACACCCACATTCCTGGGCCGCAAAGAGTCTACAGGGTTATGCTACCTGGGAGGCTGAAACCTTTGCCTCGTTCGACCACTGGCTTTCAGACGAGAGGGTACAGTACCATGTAGACTTCGGCACATGGATTGGCCCAACCCTCCTGTACGCAGCACAAAAGGTGAAACGCGCCGTGGGGTTCGAGGGGGATCCAGTGGCGTTTGCAGTGGTGGAGAGGAACTTACAGTGGAACGAAAAGCGCCCGTGGAGACCAAACATCGATATGTATGCCGTCGCCGTCGTGCAGGGACAAGGCGAGGGGTTCAAAAACATTGAAATGCGTAGCTCGAGTGCGGGAAACTCGTGCTCGGGTGTCATGAGCGTCGCACCGTGTGCGTATCGAAAACCGGAGAAAATGGTGACATGGAACGTGTCCGCTATTTCGCTTCCAGCAGCTCTGAAAAGGCTGCAGATTCCAGCAACAGACGAAACGTTTGTGAAGGTGGACGTCGAGAGCTTTGAGTGTGAGCTATTCCCTTCCTGGCGAACTTGGCTCGAGACTCTCAGCCGCAAACCGACGTTGCGTATCACCTTCCATAGCCAGATTCGAAAGTGCTCCGACGCACAGTACAGTGAAATATCAAAAATAGCCGCGCTGTACAAAAGCCTGTGGTTAGGTGGTAAAAAAATATCGGGATTTCTAATCCCCGACGCCACCGCGGACACAAATCGCGACACGTTTGTCTTTACAGACCTTACTGTGAATTAAATCATTCACACAGAGTCCACCACAGCAGGCCCAACAACGCCGAGACAGTAAAAAAGACAATTCCCGTTTCATGACAAAAAAATCGTAAATCACCCCGGTAATACAGCCGCCACTGAAACCACTGCTCACAGCGGTCATTGATATAGTTCTCAGAGTCCCCGGGATCCGAATGTTTCAGTTTGTTGTCCACGAGTAAGAGTAGTGCAACAACAATACTCACACTGCAGAGACAAAGACCCAATTCACAATCCATCTCTACCACGAATGCTCCACGTGCTGTGTTTATAACGCAAGTAAAGACAAAACACAAAGTGTTGTAATATATATGCTTCATTTCCATACTACAGACACACCATGATCAAGCAAATGGCATCATACTATTGTGGACCAACACCTAAGGCGGACTGCCCTCCGCCTGACTGCCACTGCCCCCCACCCGACTGCCCGCCGCCTGAGTGTCCTGTACTTCGTGGAGGCGGCGATATACTTCCCTCTTCTGCGCCCCCGTAAGTCCATACACACTCGGCTCACGCGTTTTTAAAACTACAGGGACGTTTTTCCCCGACATGGCTGCTCCGCGTCGTGGTGACTGGTTTTCACACATACACGACACGTAATCTTTTAAGGGCTGTTTTATGACATTTAAAACAATTGTGTTTTGTGACTCGATTTTCTACCCTTTAACTCAGCCACTGGCAAATGACAGGGAAAACATACACCACCCCGTCAAAATGACACGCTTCAAGGTTGAACCCTCATGGATACAGTCTGTGGATACAGGAGAGTTCGAATGCGGCATCTGCGCAAACATCCTGGAAACGCCAATGTCTGGCTGCAAGAACGGGCATACGTTCTGCAAGGATTGTTATGAAAAATGGCTAGCTGTAAACAGCACATGTCCCAATTGCAGGACACACGTATCAACAAGTACTCTTCATCTCAACCTCCCCCTCATGAACTTGATTGCAAAACTACCCGCACAGTGCAACAACCACTCGAGTGGATGCGCGTGGACAGGCGAACTGAAAGACCTATATCTACACATGACCGTGTGCGCTTTTCAGTGCTCAGTCAGTTGCCCAATATGCAACACGTCTGTCCGCCTACCCCACCTACAGCAGCACATCAACGAGAAACACCCCAACGACGACTTTCTTCAAGTGCAAAGTAAAATCATCCAAAATCAGCAGCTCGACATATTTCGGAAAAATAACAGGATTCGTCACGTGTACATGTCGGGAGTCAATATTCTCTACAACGCGGTCTTCTCACCAAGTACCTGGAATATCAATACGCAAGGCGCGCTCATTAACCTCATCCAGACAACCCAGGACCTCATTAACGTCAAGGACATAGTTGGCACGTCTTGCCAAACCTTGGCATGCGTTTTGTACAACTCAGACCACACTGGCGCATTGTGTCGCAAAGTCATTATCGAAAACAACGGAATCAAGATGCTTTACGATTGCCTGGAAAAATATATCACACATCACGACATTGTCTCGAGCGTAAGCACATGCCTGAGCAACGTGAGCGTCGCTGGTCTCAAGGGCAGCGACAAAAGCTTGGTCGAAAGCAGAGGTGTCAACTTGCTGATATCGTGCTTGAAAAAATTCAAAACTGATTCCAATATATCGTCGATGGTATGTCGCGCAATCCGCAACCACCTTCAACACGAAGAGGTCGGTTGTGCACTGGTACATTCAGGCGGTCTCGAGGTCATCCTCGAATGCAACAAAATCAACAGAGAACACATTCAACCGCTGACAGAGTCGTGGTTCGCACTGGGGAATGTCATAATGGTGTATCCCACAGCAAAGCAATCGATCTTCGACCACGGCGCCGTAGACAGGGCCTATGACGCCATGCTGCACTATGTAAAGACCAACGGGAACCCCGAATCCGCGCATTCACAGGCTATTTCAGATTCTGTCATGTGGTTTCTCTCCAAGATGATTTGCACATGCAACAGACGGAATTGTCAAAACAAGCACTTAAACGAACGTATCGCCCATGTGCCGTTCATGGAGACGCTGCTACACGCAATGGAGAAGCATTCAAAGTCGCACAAAGTTCTGACGCGCGGGGCTATGCTCATTGAAAACATGCTTTACAGTGTGGATTGGGACAACAACAACACACACACGTACGAGGATATTCTCAAAGAGTCAAAGCTTTTACTCGAGAGTTTGTACTCGAGAGTTTCCACCGTACCATCATCCAGGTGTGTTCAGGAAATGATAAGGCACATTGACCAGATCCTAGAAAAAACGTGGATAACCGTCAAGCGGAGGAAAGTCATCCAGAAGCCAAACTCGTAGCGTTCCGACTTACTCGGTTTCTGTGGTGATTCGGTGTATATTTCATATACAAGTCATAGAATCTTGGATTCGGTGTGTGTTTCATAAACCAGTCACAGAATTCAATCTTCTTACAAAATACCCAACAATCCTAACCTAGCCCACCACAAAACACACCATGTTGTACGACACGGAAGACCTGTGCGCCCTGCATAGCTCAGGGCAGACGGGCTGTCAAATCCTACCCGAGGCGCTTGACCTCATCGAACCACCCACCACTCCCACGTCAACCTACCGACCGACCTTGCAAAACCAACAGGCCAAACAGACGACTCCAGCGAACCTGATGCCACACGACAGTTTCTTCACAGAGATCGAATTGCAAAGAATCCACAACAGGGAGGTGAATGAGAGAATTCGAAGGCGGGAAGAGGAAGAGGAGTTCGCGATTCGGCCTTCTCGCAAAATCGACAATGCATATACTACATTGAAGATTATCTGGTGGCAGGAGTGCCAGTTGCAAAAGCAGAACTCAGCAGTCTCAATGGATTCAGTGGCTCCATTGTCCCTGCAGTGGATGCTCGACATTCAACTGGCTAGGGTTGAGTAACTTGGAAAATTATGACGTCTTCTTCGATCTCGAAAAAAACATTTGGTATCTTCTTGCCGAAAATTTCGTGGAACACTTTGCGTCTACATAGTACAAAACCTCCCATGCAAGTGGAAGCACCCCCACCCCCAGAAACGTTCGACAACATAAATGACATGATTGTCTGGGAAAACGCAGTACTCCGCAAGGCACTCGAGCGTGAACAGAAAGAAAACGAGGGAATTCGCAAAGAAATCGCCCTCCTCCGTGTGACCCTCATTGAAAAATCCTCAAAACTTCTCGACATGCAACAAGAACTCACGTCTTACAAAAACACCTACACGGCAAAGCAAATGATGCTCGAGGAAAGCATGTTGCACGTTATCAGCGTCAACAAAACCCCGCTCATATGGCTTAAAAAAAATATCCCCCAAAAACATCCCTAGTTCATTTCACAGAGATGCTTCGCAAAATGTGACTCAGTAAAAGATGCAATCTTTTCACGCCACGCTCCTGCTCGTCCTCTTCTTTGCATATGCTCTCCCAGTCGTGCGAGCCTTTGTCAACCCCATCGCGTCGCTCAAGGATCCCTTCGCAGAACACAAAACAGTCAAGTACCCGTTTGAGGCGCAGCATACTGTCGCACGCCGCACAGCAATCGTCACCGCAGCCGCCGCAGTCGCGCTCACTCCAGACCTCCGCCACGCCGTCGGGTCCACAATACATTCTACAAAGCCCCTCCCTAAGGAAGTGCAGTCGCGTCTCAACGAAGCACACTCTCTCTGGAACGCATTCTGGCAGCGCAGGCGCTTGCGGCAACTCAAGATCCATCAGACGACTACTCGCATGGAATGACCCGCGCTCACACATCGCGATAGTGTCTAGCACAAAATTTACTTCTCACAAATTGAAACCTGCGCTTCAGCAGCATGGCTGGTAATTCCCATATGGAAGCGGTCGGTCCGCGAAGCTAGCTTCATACCATCAGGGACAGTAAATGGGATCTCGCGCACACCCTTGTGCCCAGTCCGGCGCTGGTGCTTGCAATGCAGATCACCAGCCCGCACGTACCGAACTTCACACTCGCCACACGCAAACCACACGCGCGTGTCCTCGTGCGTCTCCAGGTGGCGCTGCACATTTTTCAGGTAGAAATCACTGACACCACAGAGAGTGCACATGTAGCGCTTCTCCTTCAAATGCACATTGCAGTAGTGCATCATCACATTGGCCTTGAGCCCGGTCTTCGCACAGTCCTTGGCAGGGCAACAGAAGTGCAACGGGTTCTTCGTGCACTTCGTCAAGTTCATCTTGAGCTTCGTCCGCTTCAGCTCCACAATTTTGTTCGTGTTCAGACGTGGAAGCGTTTTCTTTGGCCCACTCATGCTGGCGTACCACGAGTGTGAGTAGATTCTTGAGTCCAGCTTCCAACTCTTTCTTCAAGCATCCGAAAACCAGTCACAACTTTCCCAAAAAGACTTTTAAGACTCAGCATAGTGTCTTAACAAGTTTTTTTTAAAAAATTGTTTGTCGTCTTCGTTAAAACCTTTTACTTTTTTTTTTATATCGTTAATAAGTTTCTCGTTAATAAGTTTCTCTCCCGGGCTCCGTCCCTTCTCACGGGCCTCCTGCTCCAGGTAAACGAGTTCCCAACTCAAATCATCTATAAATGACTCCCTCTCAGACATCCCGTCGTGGGACCCCCTCTCAGACGGTAATATGGGCCCCCTCCTAGACTTCGCTTTGGGCAAGTTCGCCCCAAAGTTGTAGTCACTCAAAACGGCTCGGATTTCACGGATAAGGCAGGCTTGCCGGTCCATTTTGTATCGGGAGAAATCCCCCCTTTTATACCTTGCACTCGTCAACCAATTTGCTGCCAAACCCCAAACCGATTTTGCACCACCCTAAAAAGCCGACGCCTCTGCGCCCGTCCCTCCCGAGAGGCGCGGAGGACCAAAAAAAACAATAAAACAATCTCACACGTAATAAAACCAAGTAAAAAGTAACCCACATGCTCCCAAATGGCAAGCATGCCGCGATCACCTCGCATCTTGTGTTTTCAGTCTTTTATTGAACCGATCTTTTTTCACTCAATCCGGTGACCCCAGCCCATTCATAAGTATATAGATCCCATGCAGGGAGCAAGAAAGAACTCATAAAAGGGGTCTTTATTGCAAAGAAAAATCCTTGTTCTGTGGATCAGCAAGAAAAGCTTCGCGCTCAGCCTCCCAGCTCACACACGTCTCAAGGTACTTCTTCCTGGCGCACTTATCACACGCCTTACACCTCGTGCACCGGTGAGACGGATCAAAGTCCTTCAGCAGCTCGTCCAGCAGCATACGCGTCGACGGTAGCGCAGCAGGATCCACTTGCTGCACAGTTTGGCAAGTATTGTTCGTGTCAATGAGACCAGAAGTCATCCGTCTGGAAAACTCTTCGAAATCGCTGAAATCCAACTCCATTGGAGAAGCCGTTTCCCTGGGAGCAATGTTCTCCGAAAAGGCAATGTTCTCCGAAAAGGCAATGTTCTCCGAA
>Ga0181559_10003384_pt1 | contig 15679 bp, 12 predicted proteins | sample 011ome_21_FD_133752 | JGI IMG/M metagenome (GOLD analysis project Ga0181559, IMG submission 133752) | Coastal salt marsh microbial communities from the Groves Creek Marsh, Skidaway Island, Georgia - 011508AT metaG (megahit assembly) | ecosystem: Environmental > Aquatic > Marine > Intertidal...
GTCAGCATCATGTCGATCATCCGCGCCTTGCCCACCAGATCGGCCACGCGGATCGTGGCGCCACCGCCGGTGAAAAGGCCGCGCTGCCCCTCGGGCAGGGCGAAATAGGTGCTGGCATCGGCCACGCGGATATGGGCCGCGCTGGCCAATTCCAAGCCACCCCCCACAACCGCGCCTTTCAGCGCCGCAATCACCGGAACCCCGCCATATTCCATCTTGTTAAACGCCTCGTGCCAGCGCAGGCAAATATGCATGAACGCCTCGGGGCTGCGGTCTTCTTGGTGGTGTTCAACCAGATCGAGACCTGCACAGAAATGCGGGCCTTCGGCGCGTAAAATAACCGCCCGCGCGCCCATGCGCGGCAGTTTCGAGAATACCTCGATCAACTCTTCCACCATCGCGGCATTGAGCGCGTTACGCTTGGCGGGGCGGTTCAACGTCAAGGTCACAATGCCCGCCTCATCGGCGTGAATGGCCAGATTTTCCAGATGGAACTGATCGGCAGAAATCATCTGTTGTCCTTTCTTTATGGGGCCTCGGGGCGGGGCTGGCCCGCCAGCTCGGCCAAAATATCCTGGGTATGCTGGCCGCGCAGGGGCGCAGCAGCTGGGGTGTGGGGCGGGTTGCCATCAAAGCGGGGCGCGGGCGCGGCCTGCCACAGCCCATCCACCTGTGCCCATGTGCCGCGCGCCTGCATATGGGGGTCTTGTGCCGATTGATCGGGCGCCAAAACCGGGGCCACGCAGGCATCGCTACCGGCAAACAAAGCCGCCCAATGCGCCTGCGGCTGGCTGCGGAACACCGCGGCCAAAAAGGCGGTTTGCGCAGGCCATTGCGCGGGGTCGTATTGCTGGGCCAGCTCGGGGGCCGCTTGCAAGCCGAGCTGCGCCAAAAAGGTGGCATAAAACTTTGGCTCAAGGCATTGCACCGAAATCCATGCACCATCAGAGCAGGCATAAGCGCGGCTCCAATGCGGGCCATCCAAAATGCTTTGGCCGCGCTGCATAGACAGCCCACCACTGGCGCCCAAAGACATCAGCAAATTCATCATATGCGCCGAACCATCGACAATGGCCGCATCCACCACCGTGCCCTGCCCACTGCGCCCAGCCCGGATGATCCCGGCCAGCATGCCCGCCACCAGATAAAGCGCCCCACCGCCGATATCGCCCACCAAGGTGGGCGGGGTAAAGGGCGCCTGCCCGGCATCCGATGCATACCACGCCGCCCCAGACAGCGAGACATAGTTCAGATCATGCCCCGCCTCTTGGGCGCGTGGGCCGGTCTGGCCCCAACCCGTCATACGCCCATAAACCAGCTTTGGGTTCAGCGCGTGGCACTGGGCCGGCCCAAGGCCCAAACGTTCCATCACGCCGGGGCGAAACCCCTCGATCAGCCCATCTGCGCGCGCCACCAGCTGGCGCACCACCTGCGCGTCATCTGGCTGTTTCAGATCCAACGCAATAGCACGTTTGCCGCGATCCAGCGGGTTACGCTGGGGGGCGCCCGGTGCGCTGCTGCCGCTTTTGCGATGCACCACAATCACATCTGCCCCCAGATCAGCCAGCATCATCGCCGCAAAGGGGCCGGGCCCCAGACCTTCGATTTCGACAATGCGAATGCCCTGCAGCATGGTGCCCCCTTTGGCCAACCGCCCCCTTGGATTGCAGCCAATAAGGGCAAACTGTGCCCATAGGCGCAACACCCTGCCCCCTGCCGTGACGCAGGGTAAATGGCCCAAGCGCGGCTTAGTTCAGGTTGAAATGCAGCGGGTAGTGGCCGTTATCGAACGGGCCAAACAAATCGGGGATATCGGGGTGATTGACCGGCTCGCCCGAGCTGTCGGGCACGAGATTTTGCTCGGACACATAGGCCACGTAATAGCTGTGCTCGTTCTCGGCCAGCAGGTGGTAATAGGGCTGGTCTTTCGAGGGGCGGCTGTCTTCGGGAATAGAGGCATACCATTCCTCGGTATTGTTGAAACGGGGATCCACGTCAAAAACCACCCCCCGAAAGGGATGCTTTTTGTGGCGCACCACCTGACCCAGGTTGTATTTGGCCTGCGTCTTCAACATCGCGATTGTCACCTCGGTCTCCAGTTCGTAAACCCAAGGTCTGTGTATCGGCGATTTGCCCGCCAAGATCAAGGAAACACTGTGTGAATTTGGCCCTGACAGTCTTGGAAATCACTGCCCCCGTATTTGTGCTGGCCGCGATAGGCTATGCTTGGGTGCGGCTAGGGGTCGAGTATAAGGTGGATTTTGTCACACGGCTGGCCATGACGTTATCGGTGCCCTGCCTGATTTTCACCGCCCTGATGAAAACCCAGATCGAGCCCGCAGCGCTGACCGCTTTGTCGCTGGCCACGGTGGCCGCATATGGCGCGGTCACATTGGCGATGGTGGTGCTGGCCCGCTTGGCCGGGCTGGATATGCGCGCCTATGTGGCGCCATTGATTTTTGGCAATACCGGCAATCTGGGCCTGCCATTGGCGTTGTTTGCCTTTGGCGAAACGGGCTTGGGCTATGCGGTGGTGGTGTTTGCCATCATGGCGATATGGTCTTTTACCTTTGGTATATGGCTGGTGGCCGGGCGCGGTGCCTTTGGCAAGGTGCTGCGCGAGCCATTGCTTTGGGGCACCCTGCTGGGGGGGCTGTTTTTATGGCAAGGCTGGGAAACCCCGCGCGTGCTAACCCGCACGCTGGAACTGATCGGCCAGATGGCCATTCCCTTGATGCTGATCACGCTGGGCGTGGCGGTGGCACGGCTTACACCGGGGCGTATCAGCCAAGCGGTGGTGCTGAGCGTGGCCAAGCTGGTGGTTTGCGTGGCCCTGGCCTGGGCTGTGGGGCTGTGGTTCGAACTGGACAAGATCGCCTTTGGCGTCTTGGTGCTGCAAATCGGCACGCCTGTGGCTGTGACCTCGTATCTGCTGGCCGAGAAATACGGCGCCGATGCGCAGGCCGTGGCGGGGCTGGTGGTGGTTTCGACGGTTTTATCGGTCTTTGCCCTGCCTGCCATGTTGGCAGTGCTGCTTTAGTAGGCAGCACAGCGCCCCCGGGCATGGGAAACTGAAATGTCATTTCCCCCACCGGAAATTTGGGCTAATATCGCGCAAAAATCAGAATAAAAGTAGCGAGTGGCAGATGAGCAGACCCCTCAGCGCGTTGATTGTTTTTCTTCTTTTGGCCTCTTGCGGGGGCGGATATGGCACGGCCCCCAGCAATATGGACAGTGCCTGCGCGATCTTGCAGCAGCGCCCCGGCTATGGCCGCGCCTTTGCCCAAACACAGGCAGAATGGGGCGTGCCAGCCGCGGTGCAAATGGCCACGATCTACCAAGAAAGCAAATTCATCAGCAACGCCCGCACCCCACGCAAATACCGCCTTGGGTTCATTCCTGCGGCGCGCCAAAGCAGCGCCTATGGCTATTCCCAAGCACTGGATGGCACTTGGGACGATTATGTAAAAGCGCAGGGCCGTTTTGGCGCGCGGCGCAACGATATCCGCGACGCCACCGATTTCATGGGCTGGTATATGAACCGCTCGCGCGAGCGTAACGGCATTGCCCTATCAGACGCACGCAACCAGTATTTGGCCTATCACGAGGGGCACGGCGGCTATGCCCGTGGCAGCCATAACGCCAAAAGCTGGCTTTTGCGGGTGGCCAGCAACGTGGAAAGCCGCGCCTATATGTATGATGCGCAGCTGCGCAGCTGCCCCCATCTATTGCGCTAAGAAACTGGCGGTTTGGGGGCAGGCGCGCGGCCATGGCCATAGGGCGGGCGCCCATCTTTGGGGCTAAGATAGGGCCGCAGCAGCGCCAAGGGGTGCGCCTTTAGCGACAGGCGCGTGGCCACGTAATCCTCGACCACCTCTTCACCGCGGCGCATTTTGGGCAAGGCGGGGGGGGGCTCGGCAATCACTTCGCCATCGATATCGGTGTCAAACAAGGGCAGCGGGCTGGGTGCGCGGATGGCACGGGCCTGCCACAGGGCCTCGCGGCGCGACAGGCCCAGCGCGGCAAACACATCCGCCTCGGCCAAGCGCTGCAGCAGCATGGGTGCCACACCCGCGCGCCGCCACACATCTTGCACGCAGGTATAGCCATTGCCGCGCGCCCCCGCGATCCAACCTGCCTCGTCTTGGGTCAGCCCCTTGACCTGCCGAAACCCCAGCCGCAACGCCAGCCCGCCACGGCCATCAGGTTCTAACGTGTTGTCCCAAAAGCTGGCGTTGATACACACCGGGCGCACCACCACCCCATGGGCACGGGCATCGCGCACAATTTGGGCAGGCGCATAAAACCCCATGGGCTGGGCATTGAGCAGGGCACAGGCAAAAACCCCCGGATGGTGGCATTTCAACCAAGCACTGGCATAGATCAACAAGGCAAAACTGGCCGCATGGCTTTCGGGGAAGCCATAGGCGCCAAACCCCTCGATCTGGCTGAAACAACGCTCGGCAAAGGATTGATCATACCCGTTGGCGCGCATGCCGCGCAAAAACCGGGTGCGAAAGGCACTGACATTGCCATGTTTTTTGAACGTTGCCAGCGCGCGGCGCAGGCCATCGGCCTCGGTCGGGGAAAACCCTGCCCCAACGATGGCGATTTGCATGGCTTGTTCTTGAAACAGCGGCACGCCCAGCGTTTTGGCCAAAACTTGCCCCAGCGCATCTGAGGGAAAGCTGACCTTCTCTTCGCCATTGCGGCGGCGAATATAGGGATGCACCATATCGCCCTGAATGGGGCCGGGGCGGATGATGGCCACCTCGATCACCAGATCGTAAAAACATCGCGGGCGCATGCGCGGCAAGAAATTCATCTGCGCCCGGCTTTCCACCTGAAACACCCCCACCGTATCGGCGCGGCACAGCATGTCGTAAACGGCCGGGTCTTCGGCGGGCAGGCTGGCCAAACCCCAATCTTGGCCCAGATGCTGGCGCAACAAGTCAAACGCCTTGCGAATACAGCTTAGCATGCCCAGCGCCAGCACATCCACCTTAAGAATGCCCAAAGCATCGATATCGTCTTTGTCCCAGCAAATCACTGTGCGCCCATCCATGGCGGCATTTTCAATGGGCACCAATGCATCAAGCCGCCCCTCGGTAATCACAAACCCGCCCACATGCTGGCTAAGGTGGCGGGGAAAACCGATGATCTGCCCAACCAAACGCAAGACACGCGCCAAATGCGGGTCGTCCGGATCTAGCCCAATTTCACACAGCCGTGCCGGTTCGGTGCCAGCGCCACCCGAAAAACCCCACAGCTGCGATGACATGGCCGCCACCGTATCGCCCGACAGGCCCATGGCGCGCCCCACTTCGCGGATGGCGCGTTTGGCGCGGTAATGAATGACCGTGGCACATAGGCCCGCGCGGTGGCGCCCGTAACGCTGATAGATCCATTGGATGACCTCTTCTCGGCGCTCGTGCTCGAAATCAACATCGATATCGGGCGGCTCGTCGCGCGCCTCGGAGACAAAGCGCTCGAAGACCATCGTGCCAATCTCGGGGCTGACCGAGGTGACACCCAAGCAATAGCACACCACAGAATTGGCCGCAGATCCGCGCCCTTGGCACAAAATGCCCCGGCTGCGGGCAAAGGCCACAATATCATGCACCGTCAGGAAATACGGCTCGTAGCGCAGCTTGGCGATCAGGGCCAATTCATGCGCCACCTGCGCATGCACCTTTTCGGGCGCGCCTTGGGGGTAGCGCCATGCCAGCCCCTGATCTGTTAAATGCCGCAATCGCGCAGCGGGGCTTTGCCCCTGCCCCACCTCGGATGGGTATTCATAGCGCAGACTGTCTAGCGAAAACTGCAGCCCCGCGGCCAAGGCCCCCGCCGCGGCAACCGCCTGGGGGTAGGCATGAAACAGCCACGCCATTTCGGCAGGGCTGCGCAGACGCTGTTCGCTATTGGCCAAGGCCTTGCGGCCCAACACCTCGACCCGAGTGCCAAGGCGGATGGCACAAAGCACATCGGCCAATTGCCGGCGGCTGCCGTGGTGCATCATGGGCCGGCCCGAGGCCACCAGCCCCAGCCCCAAACGCCCCCCCAACCCAGCCTGCGCCGCAAAGCGCGCCACATCTTGCCCGTCATAGCAAGGCGCCATCAGCAAATGCAGCGCAGGCCCCAGCCGCGCGGCCAAATCTTGGGCATGGCCCAACCAGCCATCACACGGGGCAAAGCCGGGGCCAATGGCTGTGCCATCTTGGCCCGGGGGGTGCAGCAAAAAGACCATATCGCCCGCATAGTGCCACAGGTCGGCCAAATGCAGCTGGCACTGCCCCTTGGGCGCACGCAACCGGCCCGTGCTAAGCAATTGGCACAGGTTGCCCCAGCCCTGCCGGTTTTGCGGCAGGGCCGTCAGGGCCACACCTTCGGCAAAGACCAACAATGCCGCAGGCAGCAGGCGCGGGGCCTGCAACGCGGGCGATTGTGCGGGGCGGCCATCGGGCAAGGGCGGGCCGATCACGCCATCGCGGGCCTCGGTGGCGCGGCGATCGGCCAATTCCCGCGCCAATGTGCGGGCTTTTGTATGGGCGCGCACAATGCCCGATACAGAATTGACATCGGCAATCGCCACGGCAGGCAGGCCCAACACCATGGCGCGGGCCACCAGCTCTTCGGGGTGCGATGCCCCGGTGAGGAATGTGAAATTCGAGGTGGCGCAAAGCTCGGCAAACATGGCGGCATGATATTCATGTTTTGTTCTTTTTTCGAGTCCAAGATCGCCACAGCACACCCGCCCCATATGGGCATAAAAAATAAGTCTAAGATTATGATATTTATCGGTTTATTAGAAATTCAGCCCTGCCGCCACGCGCAGCGATGTTGCAAACCAAGCCACCGGCTGGCATGGGCAAGACCACCATCATCATACCCCGAGTCGCGCCATGCACAGCCCCCCTGATCTGGGCCCCGCCCAGCATGCCATGATTGCCGATCTGGTGCGCCAGACCGCGCAGGCAGAAATTATGCCGCGGTTTCGCAGCCTGCGCCCCGCAGATATTGCGCAAAAATCCGGCCCCCTTGATCTGGTGACCAAGGCCGATACCGCGGCCGAGGCGATGCTTACCGATGGTCTGCAGCGCCTGTTCCCCGGCGCCGCCATTCTGGGCGAAGAGGCCGCCCAAGCCACCCCCGGCCTGCGCGAGGCAGCCGCCAAGGCGCCGCTGGCCTTTATCATCGATCCGGTGGATGGCACGTGGAACTTCGCCCATGGGTTGGCCCTGTTCGGGGTGATCATCGCCGCCACGCGCTTTGGCAAACCAATCTTTGGCCTGATCCATGATCCGGTGGCGCAAGATGATATCTTGGCCTGCGAAAACAGCCCCGCCCGCCATATCAGCGCCGATGGCCGGGTGCGGCAGTTATTGGTGGCCCAGCCCAAACCCATCGGGGCGATGCAGGGCTATGTGCATCTGTCCTTGATGTCAAAAGCGCGCCAGCACGATCTGGCCCCACGCCTGACGCGGTTTGTCCGCACCGATGCGCTGCGCTGTTCGGCCCATGAATACCGCCAAGCCGCCCAAGGGCACGTAGATTTCGTTGCCTCGCCACAGCTTACCCCGTGGGATCATGCGGCGGGCGTGCTGATTTACCAACAAGCCGGTGGTGTGGCGCGGCTGCTGGATGGGCAAGATTATGATATCGCCACGCCCAAGGGCACGCTGTTATGCGCGCCCTCGGACAGATGTTGGCAGGCGGTGGCGCAGGTGCTGCAGCCCTAGCGCGCCCCGCCCCTATCACCGGTTATTCGGCGGCTTCGGCGTAGCTGGACATCGGCGGGCATGTGCACACCAAATGCCGGTCGCCCCATGCGTTATCCACACGGTTTACGGGCGGCCAATATTTATCAACCCGGAAGGCACCGGGCGGAAAGCACCCCGCCTCGCGGCTATAGGGCCGATCCCAATCTTTGACCAAATCCTCCATCGTGTGGGGGGCGTTTTTCAGCGGGTTATTTTGCGGATCGATCCGGCCCTCGGCGATATCCGCAATTTCAGCGCGGATGGCCAGCATCGCCTCGCAAAACCTGTCCAACTCGGCCTTGGTTTCGCTTTCCGTGGGCTCGATCATCAAGGTGCCCGCCACCGGCCAGCTCATGGTGGGGGCATGGAACCCGCAATCGATCAGGCGTTTGGCAATGTCTTCCACCGTCACGCCCACGCTGTCGGCAAAGGGGCGGGTATCAAGGATGCATTCATGCGCCACCCGCCCTGTTGGGCCTTTGTAAAGCACATCAAACGCGCCTTCCAAACGCTTGGCGATGTAATTGGCGTTCAAAATTGCCACGCGGGTGGCCTGTGTCAGCCCTTCGCCGCCCATCAACAAGATATAGGCCCAGCTGATCGCCAAGATCGAGGCAGATCCAAAGGGCGCCGCTGAAACCGGCCCCTCTTGCCCGCCGTCGGCCGCGCCAGCACCGTTGGGATGGCCCGGCAAATGCGGCGCCAGATGGGCCTTTACCCCGATGGGGCCCATGCCCGGGCCGCCACCGCCATGGGGGATGGCGAATGTTTTGTGCAGGTTCAAATGGCTGACATCCCCCCCCAGATCCCCCGGGCGCGACAGGCCAACCATGGCGTTCATATTGGCCCCGTCAATATAGACCTGCCCGCCATGCTGATGGGTGATCTCGCACACGGTTTTCACGGTTTCTTCAAACACCCCGTGGGTTGAGGGGTAGGTAATCATGCAGCCCGCCAAAACATCGGCATGCTGTTCGGCCTTGGCGCGAAAATCATCCAGATCGATATCGCCATTGGCCGTGCTTTCCACCGGCACCACCTTCCATCCCACCATCTGGGCGCTGGCGGGGTTGGTGCCATGGGCATTCATTGGAATCAGGCACACGTTGCGCCCCCCCTGCCCGCAGGCGCGGTGATAGGCGGCGATGGTCAACAGCCCTGCGTATTCACCCTGCGCGCCAGAGTTAGGCTGCATGGAAAACGCATCATACCCGGTGATCTGGCACAGTTTGTCAGATAGGTCCTGCACCATGTGATGATAGCCGGCCGCCTGATCTGCTGGCACGAAGGGGTGCAAATTGGCAAATTCAGGCCAGCTGATCGGCATCATCTCGACAGCGGCGTTTAGCTTCATTGTGCAGCTGCCCAGCGGAATCATGGCGCGATCCAGCGCCAAATCGCGGTCGGCCAAGCGGCGCATGTAGCGCATCATTTCGGTTTCGGCGCGGTTCATGTGGAAGACATCATGATCCAGATAGCCGCTTTGGCGCACCAGCCCATCGGGCAGGCGGTATTCGGGGGCCAGATCTTCGTCTTTGCGCTGGATGCCAAAGGCGCGCCACACCGCCTCGAGCGTGGCGGGGCGGGTGGTTTCATCCAGCGTTATGCCCACTTGCGTGCGGCCCACGCGGCGCAGGTTGATACCCTCTTTCAAAGCCGCCTGCAGGACGCCGCGCTGAAACAGCCCCACTTCCACGGTGATTGTGTCGAAAAACCCCGTTTGTGGCAGCACCTCAAACCCCGCAGCCTCTAGCCCGCGGGCCAAGCGCACGGTTTTGCGGTGAATGCGCTGCGCGATGGCTTTCAGCCCTTCGGGGCCATGGAACACCGCGTAAAACGAGGCCATCACCGCCAAAAGCGCCTGCGCCGTGCACACGTTCGAGGTGGCTTTCTCGCGGCGGATATGCTGCTCGCGGGTTTGTAATGACAGGCGATAGGCGCGGTTGCCATGACTGTCGATGCTGACCCCCACCAAACGCCCCGGCATCGCGCGCTTATAGGCATCGCGGCAGGCCATATAGGCCGCGTGCGGGCCGCCATAGCCCAAGGGCACGCCAAAGCGCTGGGTGCTGCCCACGGCAATATCGGCCCCCATCGCGCCCGGTTCTTTCAACAAGCACAGCGCCAATGGGTCTGCGATCACGATCGCAATGGCACGCGCGTCGTGCAGGGCTTGGCATTGGGCGGAAAAATCATGCAGGTGGCCATGGGTTCCGGGGTATTGGAACACCGCGCCAAACACCGCCTCTGGGTCCAGCGTATCGGGCGCCCCGACGATCACATTGATCCCCAAAGGTGCTGCACGGGTTTGAATGACGGCGATATTTTGCGGATGGCAGTCTTCATCCACAAAAAAGGCCTGCGCCTTCGACTTGGCCACGCGCTGTGCCATGGTCATGGCTTCGGCGGCGGCGGTGGCCTCGTCCAACAACGAGGCATTGGCCACCTCTAGCCCGGTCAGGTCGCAGATCATGGTTTGGTAGTTCAGCAGCGCCTCTAGCCGGCCTTGGCTGATTTCAGGCTGATAGGGGGTATAGGCCGTATACCATGCCGGGTTTTCCAAAATATTGCGCTGGATCACCGGGGGCGTCACCGTGCCATGATACCCTTGGCCGATCAGCGTGGTCAGAACTTTGTTTTGGTTCGCCACCTGCCGCATATGCCACAGCAATTCGCGTTCGGATTTGGGTTTCCCAAAATCCAGCGCCTGCGCCTGCCGGATGGCTGCGGGCACGGTATCGGCGATCAGGCTGTCCAGATCGCGGGCGCCCACCACCTGCAACATTTGCTCCATTTCCTTGGGCGAGGGGCCAATGTGGCGACGATTGGCAAAATCATAAGGCAGATAGTCTGTCGGTTCGAAGGTCATGGAAAAATCCGTTTTTGGCGGGGGCTGCAGGGCACGGGCCTGCCGCCCTCCGGGTCAGATGGGATAGATCACTGGCGCGCGGATCGGCGGCTATGCCACAAGATCGGCATAGGCGTCTTCGTCCATAAAGCTGTCCAGCGCTCCCAGATCATCGATTTTCATTTTGAAAAACCACGCAGCGCCCAGCGGGTCTTCGTTTACCTTGCCGGGCTCGTCGGCCAGCGCATCGTTGACCGCGACAATCTCGCCATCCAGCGGCGCCACGATATCCGAGGCCGCCTTGACGCTTTCGATCACCACAATCTCGTCGCCCGCAGCCACCATCGTGCCCACTTCGGGCAGCTCAACAAACACCACATCGCCCAGCTGGGTCGAGGCATGTTCGGTGATGCCCACAACCACCACATCGCCTTCGACGCGCAGCCATTCGTGATCTTCGGTATATTTCATCGCTTCAGTCCTTCTGTTTCAGCGTTTAAAATTGGCAGGAATAAAGGGCAGCGCCACCACCGTCAGGGGCAGGCGTTTGCCGCGCAATTCGCCCCACAGCCGGGTGCCCGGCGCGCCATGATCGGCGGGCACATAGCCCATGGCCACCGGCCCCCCCACGCTGGGGCCAAACCCGCCCGAGGTGATCTGCCCAATCGCGGGCCCATCATGTTCGGTGGCAAACAGGACAACCCCCTCGCGCATGGGCGCGCGGCCCTCGGGGCGCAGGCCCACGCGGGCGCGGGGGGCGCCATTTTGGATCTGATCCAAAATAATGTCTGCCCCCGGAAAACCCCCGGCACGCGCGCCGCCCAAGCGGCGGGTTTTTTGGATGGCCCATGCCAAGCCTGCCTCGATCGGCGTGGTTTCAGTCGTGATATCATGGCCATAAAGGCACAGCCCCGCCTCTAGCCGCAGGGAATCGCGGGCGCCAAGGCCCACCAGCGCCACATCGGCATTGGCCCTCAACATCTGGGCCAAGGCCTGCGCCTGATCGGCGGGCACCGATAATTCAAAGCCATCCTCGCCCGTATAGCCCGAACGCGACGCCCAAACCGCAACCCCGCCCAAGCACAGATCGGCCACATCCATAAAGCGCATCGCAGCGGCGGCGGGGTCAAGCGTGGCCAAAACATCGCCAGCACGCGGGCCCTGTAGCGCCAGCAAGGCGCGGGTTTCCAGCAGCTCTACCTCTACCCCAAGGGGCCCCAGATGCGCCTGCATATTGACCAGATCGGCGGCTTTGCAGGCGGCATTGACGACCATGAAAATATGATCCCCCCGGTTGGCAAACATCAGATCATCGCTGATGCCGCCGGTGGGCGTGGTGAACAGGCCATAGCGCTGGCGCCCTTCGGGCAGCCCCGCCACATCCACCGGCACCAGCGTTTCCAAGGCTGCCGCGATCTGGGCGTAATCGGCGCCGCGCAGCAGCACTTGACCCATATGCGACACATCAAACAGCCCGGCCGCGCTGCGGGTGTGGGCGTGTTCGGCCATCACGCCTGCGCTATATTGAACAGGCATGTCATAGCCTGCGAAAGGCACCATTTTGGCGCCGTGCTCTAGATGGAACTGGTGCAGCGGCAGGCGCTGGTTTTCTGGCATAGGGCCATCCCCTGTTTTGGGCACGGCGTGATCTTGGAATCGGCCGGGCATCGTTAAGCGCCGCACGTCGGCGCATGAGATGCCCCCTCTGTCCCTTTGCCTGAGATCGCTATCCCTTCGGCGGGCGCGCGAGCACGCCTCTCTCCAGAGTCTTGGTCACAACGCGGTCCCTTTGGCCTGAGAGTTTCCGGGGCGGTTGCTCCTTCGGCACCGGCTTAACCGGTTCTCCCACGTTGTGACCTAGGATTAGCGCAGTCGCTTGCTGTAGACAAGAGGTCGTTTTTAGCTAGTTCAGTCGCAAGTGGCCGCTGGCACAGCCTAAAGGGCGGCGTGCGGGTTCATGCGGCAGCCAGATGTGCCCAACAGGCTGGCCAGCGGGTCGTTGTCACACACCAACCCTGCCAAAGACACATCTTCAAGCTGGGTGTAAAACGCCTCGGCGGCATCGGCGATGGCCAAGCGCAGGCGACAGGCAGGCACCAGCGGGCAGGTATTTTCCCCATCGGCAAAACATTCGGTCAAGGGCACCGCCGATTCCAGACGGCGAAACACCTCGCCGATATTGATATCGGCCATTTCGCGGGCCAGCGTGATACCCCCGTTGCGCCCGCGGTGGGTGCTTAAAAAGCCCATCTGCCCCAGCTGGTTGATCACCTGCGCCAAATGGTTTTCCGAGGTGTTGCAGCGTTCGGCAATCTCGGCTTTGGTGACAAGCCGCCCTTGGTTCACACCGCAAAACATCAATACCCGAATGGCAAGGTTTGTGCGTTTGGTGATGCGCAATGCTCTGTCCTTTGATCGAATCGCTGGTTAGGATCATGGCAATTGGGCTGCGGGGGCGGATTGACCTATGTCAACAAAGGGGGGTTTTGTTGCATGCAAGATGCATTTTTCTTTGGCTATGGGTCACTGGTAAACCGAAAAACCCATGTTTTTCACGATGCCCACCCTGCCACGGCTGTGGGGTGGCGCCGGGCGTGGCGGGCCACAGCGGCGCGCCCCATTGCCTATCTTACCGCCCTGCCCCACCCGACGGGCCAGATAGAGGGGCTGATCGCCCCTGTGCCCCACGGCAGTTGGCACGCGCTGGACCAGCGCGAACATGCCTATGCGCGGGTGCCCGTTTCAGACCGCGTGACCCACCCCCTGCCCAACCGCCCCGAGATTGCCATTTACGCCATTCCCCAAGGCGCCCATCACGCCCCCACGGTGGAAAACCCCATTTTGCTAAGCTATGTGGATGTGGTTTTGCAGGGATATCTGGCGGAATTTGGCCAAGATGGCGTGGCGCGGTTTCTGGCCAGCACCGATGGCTGGGATGCCCCGGTGCTGGATGATCGCAAGGCGCCCATTTACCCCCGCCACCAAAGCTTGGTGCCCGCCGAACGGCGCATGGTGGATCGCGCTTTGGCCGACTTGGGCGCGCAGATCATTGCCGCCACGCCAGAAATGGCGCAGCGGATCGTGCAAAGCCGGGTGGTTTAACCGCGCCCCGGCACGGTTTGCAGCAAGGGCATCAGATCGCCCATATTGGGGCCGGTTGCCTGCCCTGTCAGCGCCAAGCGCAGCGGCATGAACAGGCCTTTGCCTTTGCGGCCAGTGGCCTCTTTTACCGCCGCGGTCCAGTTGCCCCATGTGTCCGCATCAAAGCCACCTTCGGGCAACAACGCCATGGCTTGGGCCACAAAATCGCGGTCTTCATCGGCAATCACCGGCTGGGCACCATCGCGGCACAGCGCCCACCACGGGGCCAGATCGGCGCGGGTTGTGATATTGTCGCGCATCACCTGCCAAAATTGCTGGGCCAAATCAGCCGGCACGCCCAATGCGGCAATCTCGTCGGCCATATCGGCAAAATCCAAGCCCTGAAGATACGAGGAGGTCAGCGGATACAGGTCTTTTTCATCAAATTTGGTGGGGGCTGCACCAAAACGTGCAATGTCAAAGCCTGTGGCCAAGTCTTCCAAGCTGGTTTGCAATTCGACCGGATCGGCCGAGCCAAGCCGCGCCATCAACGACAACAGCGCCCAAGGTTCTACCCCTTGCGCGCGCAAATCCTTGATCGACAAGGCGCCCAAGCGTTTCGACAGCGCCTCGCCCTGTGGGCCGGTCAGCAACGAATGGTGGGCAAAAGCGGGCACCGCGCCGCCCAGCGCCTGAATGATCTGAATTTGGGTGGCGGTGTTGGTCACATGGTCCGAGCCGCGCACCACATTGGTCACACCCATTTCCGTGTCATCCACAACCGAGGCCAGCGTATACAGCACCTGCCCATCGGCCCGGATCAAAACCGGGTCCGATACGCTGGCCGCATCGATCGAGATGTCGCCCAAAATACCATCGGTCCAGTCAATGCGCTGCTGATCCAGCATGAAACGCCACACACCGGGGCCACGCTGATCGCGCAGCGCGGCTTTTTCATCTGCGCTCAGCGCCAGCGCCGCCCGGTCATAGACCGGGGGTTTGCCCATGTTCAACTGTTTCTTGCGCTTCAAATCCAGCTCGGTCGGGGTTTCAAACGCCTCGTAAAACCGGCCCATCTGGCGCAGTTTCTGCGCCGCATCGGCGTAGCGATCTAGGCGTTTGGACTGGTATTCAATGCGGTCCCACGTCAGGCCCAACCATTCCAGATCGCGTTGGATCTGGTCGATATATTCCTGTTTCGAGCGCTCTTGGTCGGTGTCATCAATGCGCAGAATAAACGTGCCGCCCGCTTTGCGGGCAATCAGATAATTCATCAGCGCGGTGCGCAGGTTGCCCACATGGATATAGCCAGTAGGCGACGGGGCGAAACGGGTGGTGGTCATAGGATGCTCCTTGGTCCAGCGCCATGTGTCACATGGGCGGGGATTTGTCCAGAAAGCGCGGGGTCATCAACTGCGCGTGAGAAGCAAAAAACTTCGTGGACAGGTTGCAATTTCACCCTACCACACACTTGTGGCGCTGTCGTTTCGCGCCGTCCAACACGGAGAGCACGCATGACGAACCCCACCCTGAACCGCCGCAGCCTGTTGGCAGGTGCCGCCAGCCTGCCCCTGGGCGCCGCCCTGGCCGGCCCTGCCAGCGCCGCAGCCGATATGATGGGCGCCAAAACCGCCCCCTTTAACCGCATCAAACTGGGCAGTTTCGAAGTGACCACACTGCTGGCAGGCACCCGCACGGTGCCAGACCCGCAAACCATTTTTGGCATGAATGTCAGCGCCGAAGAATTTGCCAATGCCTCGGACAGCGCCATGATCCCCACCGACCGGGCGCAGTTTTTCTTTACACCCACCGTGGTGAATACCGGCAGTCAGCTGATTTTGTTTGATACCGGCCTTAGCGGTGCAGGCACCAGCGCGGCCCTGCAGGCCGCAGGCTACAGCCCCGACCAAATCGATACCGTGGTGCTGACCCATATGCATGGCGATCACATCGGCGGGCTGATGAGCGATGGCGCCCCCACATTTGCCAA
>Ga0181559_10003386_pt1 | contig 15672 bp, 12 predicted proteins | sample 011ome_21_FD_133752 | JGI IMG/M metagenome (GOLD analysis project Ga0181559, IMG submission 133752) | Coastal salt marsh microbial communities from the Groves Creek Marsh, Skidaway Island, Georgia - 011508AT metaG (megahit assembly) | ecosystem: Environmental > Aquatic > Marine > Intertidal...
TGGACATGGAAATACGACGTCACGGACTACCTGCCGCTGTTGCGGGACAGCGTGGAGTTGCAGGCGGGCAACTGGCAGGAGCTGCTGGATTTGAAGTTCCAATTCATCGAAGGCGAACCGGCGCGCGACGTGTTGGACGTGGAGGCCTTCTGGAAGGGCCAATACGGCCTGGCCGGTTTTGATCAAAATGTCGTGGCCTATGAATACACTCCTGATGCGGCCGAAGAAATGTGGCGTTTGAAGACCCGTGCTTCAGGTCATGGGTTCGGCAGCGGCAACAACTGCGCGGAATTCTGCTACAACACGCACAAGGTCAAGGTCAACGGAGAGGAACAGTGGTCCTGGGAAATCATGCAGGAGTGCGCGGACAACCCATTGTTCCCCCAAGGCGGTACGTGGATTTATGACCGGGCTGGTTGGTGTCCGGGAGCACCCACCGAGACCCGCGACATGGAACTCACGCCCTTGGTGGATGGAAGTGCTTCCTTCACCGTGGACTACGACATCGACTACGACCCCGATGGAAATTACCGATTCGAAGGTCAGATCATCGCCTATGGTGCGCCGAACCACGCACTGGACGCGGAACTGGTGGATGTCATCGCTCCGAACGGGTCGAAGCTCTCTTCTCGGACCAACCCCATTTGCGACAAGCCGCAGGTGTTGTTGCGCAACAGCGGGAGCACCCCCTTGACATCGTGCACCATCACCTTTGGCCTGGAGAACAACCTGCAAGCGTATACCTGGACGGGTGAGCTGGGATTCCTCGAGGAAGAGACCGTGGATCTCGTGGCACTCGACCCCAACCTGTGGGACGGCGATGATGAGGAAGACCTCACCTTCATCGCCCGGGTTTCCGAGCCCAACGGCGGAAGCGATGAAGTGGCGTGGAACGATGAGGTACGCAGCACATTCCGCCGCCCACCGACCTACACCTACATGGAGGACCCCGGCGACGAGGACGACAACCGGCTCATCATCTTCGTGCGCACCAACAGCGTGCCATGGGAGAACAGCGCCAAGCTCACCCACCAGGACGGTACGGTGTACTTGGATCGTACCTACCCCGATGCCAACACGCAATACCGCGACACCGTTTACCTGAATCAGGGTTGCTACACCTTCGAGTTCTTCGACAACGACGACGATGGCATCAGTTTCTGGGCCAACAACGACGGCAGTGGATTTGTGCGCCTTCGCAAAGTGGGGGGCAACTGGATCACCTTCGAGCCGGACTTCGGCAAGTCCATTGTCCACAACTTCCATTTTGAGACCAACCTTGTCAATGACGTGGCCGAGGCGCCGATGGAAACGGGGGAATTCAGGGTCTTCCCCAATCCGGCGAGCGATGAGGTGGGGTTCCGGCTTTCCGGTTGGCAGGGACGGTTTGACTGGCACCTGAGCGACGCAGCGGGACGGGTGGTCCGCACCGGAGTGGGGCAGGCCGTGGAAGGCGCCGCGTTCCAAGGGCGCATTCCGTTGGGGGGACTGCCGGCGGGCGTGCACGTGCTGACCTTGACCCAGCCGGGACGATCGGTTCGCGAGCGGGTCGTGATTTATTGAGTGCGGGCTCGAAAAAGAGGGGGTATGTTTAGTTGAACACTACTTTTTCACAGAAGACCCCCTTTGAAATGGGGTCGATGGCGAAAAATTTATGTTTTTCATGGACCTACCCCTGTGTTTTGGGTGGGGCAGGGTGTATTTTTGCCCGCAGACTAGAAAATCATGTCAACCTACCGCATCACCGCCATCGAGGACGTCCTCGAGCGCGCACCGAAGGCCTCAGTGCCGCCTTCATCCAAAATTTCCGAGTACTACGGTGACCTGGCGTTCACCGTGAGTGCCATGCGCGAGTACCTCACCGAAGAGGCATACGAACACGTCACTTCCGCCATGGTCGATGGTACCCGGATCGATCGGAAGATCGCCGACCAGGTGGCGAGCGCATTGAAGGAGTGGGCCATGGCCCGGGGCGCGACGCACTACACCCACTGGTTCCAGCCGCTCACCGGAAGCACGGCGGAGAAGCACGACAGCTTCATACAGCCCGACGGACAGGGAGGCGCCATTGAGCGTTTCGACGGCAGCCTTCTCGTTCAACAGGAGCCCGACGCTTCCAGCTTCCCCAACGGTGGCATTCGCTCGACTTTTGAGGCGCGCGGTTACACGCTGTGGGATCCCAGCAGCCCACCTTTCCTCATCGGTCAGACCCTTTGCATTCCCACCATTTTCATCGCCTACACCGGCCAGTCCTTGGACAACAAGGCACCGCTCTTGAAAGCGCTGAACGCGGTTGACAAAGCTGCCACGGAGGTGTGCCAATACTTCGACAAGAACGTCACGAAGGTGGTGGCCACGCTCGGATGGGAGCAGGAGTACTTTTTGGTGGACAAGGCCCTGTTCAATGCGCGCCCTGACCTGAGCCAGACCGGTCGCGCCCTTCTTGGTGCCGCCCCGGCCAAGGGGCAGCAGTTGGACGACAACTACTTCGGCAGCATTCCTCCCCGTGTGATGGCGTTCATGCAGGAGTTCGAATGCGAGTCACACAAGCTCGGCATTCCGGTCACCACCCGTCACAACGAAGTGGCGCCGAACCAGTTCGAAGTGGCCCCTGTCTTCGAGGAAGCCAACTTGGCCAATGACCACAACCTGCTGCTCATGGACCTCCTGGAGCGCGTGGCCCAGCGCCATGATTTCAGGGTGCTCCTCCACGAGAAGCCGTTTGCAGGTCTCAATGGGTCCGGAAAGCACAACAACTGGTCATTGGGTACCAATACCGGTGTGAACCTGCTCAAGCCCGGCGTCAATCCCAAGACGAACCTGCGCTTCCTGACCTTCTTCGTGAACACCATTGCTGCAATCCACAAGCACGCTGACGTGTTGCGTGCCGCCATCGCAGGTGCAGGAAACGACCACCGTCTCGGTGCGAATGAGGCTCCGCCAGCCATCATCAGTGCCTTCATCGGCTCCAAGTTGACGGAGTTGCTCGACGCCGTCGAAGCCAACGTCAGCGCAGGCAAGATGAGTCCGGACGAGAAGACCGCCGTGAAATTGGAGATCGGCCGCATTCCTGAGGTGTTGCTCGACAACACCGACCGGAACCGGACCTCGCCTTTTGCCTTCACAGGCAACAAGTTCGAGTTCCGTGCGGTGGGCAGCACCGCCAATTGTGCTGTACCGATGACGGTGCTGAACACCATCATGGCCCAGCAGCTCAAGGACTTCAAGGTGGCCGTGGACGCCCGCATCGCCAAGGGCGACAAAAAGGACGAAGCGCTCCTGAAAGAAATCCAGAAGCTCATCAAAGAGAGCAAGTCCATTCGCTTCGAGGGCAACGGTTACGGTCAGGAGTGGGTCGAAGAGGCGGCCAAGCGCGGTTTGTCCAACCTACTGGATACCCCGAGTGCCCTGGCCGTGTGGGAACAGAAGGAGACGGTGGCCCTCTTCGAGGGACTCGGCGTACTGAGTGCCGAGGAAATCGAGGCGCGGACGGAAGTCGAGCTCGAGAACTACGTCATGAAGTTGCAGATCGAGGCACGTGTCCTCGGCGACATGGTGACCAACCAGGTCCTCCCGGCCGTGATGGACTACCAGGGAGACTTGCTTGCGAACATCCAGGGCTTCATGGACGTCTACGGGGACAGCAAAGCCGAAGGCATGACCAAGCCCCAACGCGGCATTCTGGAAGAGTTGTCTGCGGGTTTGTCGGCCACCTATGCTTCGTTGGAGGCCCTTCGAAACGAGCGTTCAAAGGTCAACGACATAGAAAATCTGCAAGAAAAAGCGAAGGCCTACGCCCATGTGGTCAAGCCACTGATGGACGATGTACGGGTGCAGGTTGATCAGCTTGAAAAGGTGACAGAGGACGGCCGCTGGCCCTTCCCGAAGCTTCGGGAACTGCTTTTTACCCGCTGATTCTTCAAACAATCCGAAAGAAGGCCCCGGTTTCGTTGATGCGAAGTTCCGGGGCCTTCTTACATTCGCCCGGAAAGATCCACTGGGAATGCTGAACCTGTCACCCGGGCACACTTTTGCCCTGCGCCCCGCGCTCGTCACACTCTTCGCCTTGTTCTCGCTAGCGGGAATGGCGCAAAATGACATCACCGCCGATGCGGACGCCGCCTTCAATCGAGGCGGCTACTTCGAAGCAGCCAAAGACTATCAGGCGTCTTACGCCAAGCTCAAGGGTGACCTCGAGGAAAAGGGTCGGGTTTGTTTCCAGATTGGCGAATGCTACCGCTTGAGCCGCGCATTGCCTGCTGCCGAAGAGTGGTACAAGCGTGCCGTGGACCTCAAGTGGGCAGACGACAACCCCGAAGTCTTCATGAACTACGGGTTGGTCTTCATGGGCCAAGGAGAGTTTGACGACGCCATTGATCAATTCGAAAATTACCGGGGGGCCGGCGGTGACGGTTCCCTGGCCAAGACGCTGATTGAATCTTGCACGTCGGCTGCCGAAAGCTTGATTGTCAATGACAGCCGCTTCGTCGTGGAGCCGTTGGTCATGGTGAATTCTCCGAGCTTCGATTTTGCGATGGCTTTTGCGGACAAGCGGGGAGAAGAGGTCATTTTCGCCTCGAGCCGTTCGAGTGCCACCGGAAGCGGTGAGGACCCCATCACGGGAGAGAGCTACATGGATCTGTTCTCAGCAGAGGTGGACCGCAAGGGGAAATGGAGCATTCCAGAGCCCCTTGGAAACACCATCAACAGCCCCAGCAACGAAGGGGGTGTGACATTGGATTCGAAGTACAAGACCCTCTACTTCACGCGCTGCTTGATTGACAAGGACAACAATTATCCCTGCGACATTTTCGTGTCCCAGAAGACGGGGTCGAAATGGGGCGCTCCGGAAGACTTTCCCGTTGTGGACCGTGCGAATGACGACAGTTCCCAGGTGGGCCAGCCTACCCTGAGTCCCGACGACCAGTTCCTCGTCTTCGTGAGTGACATGCCTGGTGGTCAAGGCGGTCGTGACCTTTGGTACATCCAATTCAACGATGCCTCCCAGGAATGGGGTTCAGCCACAAACATGGGCCCTGGCATCAATTCCGCCTCGGATGAATACTTCCCCCACATCCGTTCCAATGGCGATCTCTACTTTTCATCGGACCGTCCAGGCGGAATGGGTGGTTTGGATATCATGAAGGCCACATGGAAAGGAGACGGCATGAATTTCGGAACGCCTGAGTTCATGGAGTACCCCATCAATTCGGCGAGCGACGATTTCGCATTGGTCTACCACCCCAAAGAAGAAAAGGGATACCTGTCTTCAGACCGTCCTGAAAGCAAAGGCAAGGATGACATCTTCTCGTTCAGCATGCCGCCCTTGGAGTTTGAATACGTTGCTTATGTCTATGATTACGATACGGGCATGCCCATTGAGGGAGCTACCGTCACGGTAACGGGCAGCGATGGAGAGAGCGTATCTGCCACCAGTGATGCTGAAGGCGGTGTGGAAGATGGAAATTGGGAAATCGGAGCAGAAAGCACATACTCCGTTGACATTTCCAAGGAGGGCTTCATCAGCGCGGGAGATCAATTCAGCACGGTGGGTCTCTCTAAGTCGACCAACTTCATCAAGGAGTATTTGCTCCGTGAGGTGGTGACGAACGAGGATTACCCGATGCCCCTTGTCCAATATGAGTTTGCCAAGGCCGAGTTGGTCGTGAGTGCCGAGTGCAATTCCAAGGACTCATTGGACTATTTGGTCGATCTTCTGGAGCGCAACCCAACGTTCGTCATTTCACTGGAAGCCCACACGGACACCCGCGGTGGAGACGCGGCGAACGATGAGTTGAGCCAGCGTCGTGCAGAGACCTGCGTGAACTACCTGGTGGAGCGTGGAATCGATCGCCAGCGGCTACAGCCCATCGGTCGGGGAGAGAAAATGCCTTTGATCAGCGATGCTGAGATTGCGGCATTGGCCACCGATGAGGAGCGAGAGGCGGCGCACCAGATGAACCGCCGCACCGTTTTCCGCATCACCAGCTTCGATTACGTCCCCAAGTGACGAAAAGGGCCGTGGACGCCTCCATAAAGGACCGATACGCCAAGCGCGGTGTGTCCTCCGGAAAGGAGGAAGTCCACGCGGCCATTGCAGGAATCGACAAAGGACTTTTCCCAAAGGCCTTTTGCAAAGTGGTTCCGGATGACTTGACGGGCAGTGAGGAGCATTGTCTTGTGATGCACGCCGATGGTGCGGGCACGAAGAGTGCGCTTGCGTGGATTTATTGGAAGGAGACCGGAGATCTGTCGGTTTGGAAGGGGATTGCCCAAGACGCTTTGGTGATGAACATCGATGACCTCCTTTGCGTAGGGGCCACCGGTCCGATCTTGGTGAGTTCCACCATCGGGCGCAACAAGCGCCTTGTACCCGGCGAAGTCATCTCAGCCTTGATCCAAGGCACGGAGGAATTGATGGCCGAGTGGAGGAATTGGGGACTCGATGTGCGGGGGACAGGAGGAGAAACTGCCGACCTGGGAGACCTCGTCCGCACCGTGGTCGTGGACTCCACAGTGGTCTGCCGCATGCGGAGAGAAGACGTCATCGACAATGCCCGCATCCAGGAAGGAGACGTGATTGTCGGGCTGGCCAGCGATGGTCAGGCCCACTATGAGAAGGATTGGAACGGAGGCACGGGCAGCAATGGTCTGACCAGTGCACGTCACGATCTGTTTGGTCCGGGCTGGCGCGAGAAATACCCCGAGTGCAGCGATCCTGGAATGGATGCCGAACTCGCGTACACTGGACCCTTTGATATTACGGATGCGGTAGACGGCGTGCCGGTGGATGCCGGAAAACTGGTGCTCTCTCCGACCCGGACTTACGCTCCGGTCATGGTGGACCTGTTCCAAGAGGGGAGGAGCCCATTGCATGGACTTGTTCACTGCAGTGGGGGAGGGCAGACCAAGGTGCTTCATTTTGCCTCGACCGACCTCCACATTGTCAAAGACAATCTCTTTGATACTCCACCACTCTTTGCATTGATTCAAAAGCACAGTGGAACCGATTGGCACGAGATGTACCAGGTGTACAACATGGGCCACAGGCTCGAAGTGTACACCACCCCAGAGCACGCTGAGAAGGTCATGGCCGTAGCTGAGAAGCACGGCGTACGCGCCCAGGTTGTCGGGCGTGTTGAGTCCCGGACGGACGGGATGCCCCGGCTCACCATCCACGGCCCAGAAGGCCTGGAAACTTATGCCTGAAATGGAGGGGCTACTGGACCAACTCGCGGTTCTCGAAGACCGGCACCGCGAGCTGTCCATGCGCATCATTGACCCGGGGGTGATTTCCGATCCGATCGCGTATCGGGCCGCCATGCAGGATTACAACCGTTTGGACCCTTTGGTCAAGCTGATTGCCGAGTACAAACAGTCCGGGGAAGCATTGCGCGCCGCCCGCCAGGACGCGAAGAGCAAAGACGCAGAATTGGCGGAGATGGCGGCCGAGGAGGTGGAAAGACTTGGGGCCGAAATGGCGGTGGTGTTCCGGCAACTGCAAGAGGCCTTGGTGCCGGACGACCCAAGCGATGGGAGGGATTGCATGTTGGAGGTTCGCGCGGGAACGGGGGGAGACGAGGCCGCTCTTTGGGCGGGAGACCTGTTGCGGATGTATCAGCGCTACGCGGAAAGCCGGGGTTGGACGTTCGAGGTGGTGAGTGCCCATGATGGATCAGCGGGAGGTTTCAAGGAGGTCGTGGTCCGCATCGCGGGAAGTGCCGTATTTGGACACCTCAAGTATGAAAGTGGAACCCACAGGGTTCAGCGAGTGCCCGCCACCGAATCCCAGGGACGCATCCATACGAGTGCGGCCACAGTGGCGATCCTTCCGCAAGCAGAACAGGAGGATTTCGAACTCGATTTACGCGATGTGAGGAAGGATACTTTCCGGGCAAGCGGAGCAGGGGGTCAACACGTAAACAAGACGGAAAGCGCGGTGCGTTTGACACACCTCCCGACAGGGGTGGTGGTGGAGTGTCAGGACGGCAGGTCCCAACACGCCAATTACGATCAGGCGCTGGCGGTCCTGCGCACGCGGCTTTGGGAGGCGGAGGACAGGGCGCGCCGCGCGAAAGAAGCCGAGGAGCGCAAGTCGCAGGTCGGAACTGGCGACAGGTCCGGGAAGATTCGCACCTACAATTACCCGCAAGGGAGGGTGACCGACCACCGCATCGGGTTGACGCTGCATGCCTTGGAGCGCATGCTCGGCGGAGACCTTCAAGAGATGGTGGATGCCTTGCGCCTCACCGAGCGGACCGAGCGGTTGAAACAAGCGGGAATCCCCTTGGATGGGTGACCGATTCCGGTGATGTGGCGCAATACCTTCGCGCCCCATGGACCGGCAGAAACTCATCGACACCATTCGGACCAAGTCTTCCTTTCTCTGTGTAGGGCTGGATCCAGATCCGGCTCGAATGCCTCCCCATTTGGGAAAGGGCCCCGAGGCCATTTTGGCTTTCAACCGTGCCATCATTGAGGCGACCTCAGACCTTGCCGTGGCATTCAAACCCAACGTGGCGTTCTACGAATCGCTGGGGGCAGACGGTTGGGCCGTCCTTCAGGAAACGATGGCTGCCATACCGGATGGGTGCCTGAAAATTGCCGATGCCAAACGGGGAGACATCGGCAATACGGCGACGCGATACGCCCAAGCCGCTTTCGAAGCGTGGGGAGCAGATGCCGTGACCGTGGCTCCCTATATGGGACGCGACAGCGTGGAGCCTTTCCTGGCCTTCGAGGACAAGTGGACCATCCTTTTGGCTGCCACATCCAATCCCGGAGCGGAGGACTTTGAATTCCATGGCGCTGATGAGGGCGCACCTCTGTGGCGGCGCGTGCTCGAGGTGAGCGGCACCTATGAAGGGGCCGAGCGCCTGATGTACGTGGTGGGAGCGACGCGGCCGGAATGGCTGGCCGAGGTGCGGGCGGTGGTGCCAGACCGCTTCTTGCTCGTCCCCGGTGTGGGGGCACAGGGGGGGACTTTGGAATCCGTCTGCGAAGCAGGCTGGTCAGAGGAATTGGCGGGAGGACTGCTTGTGAACGTGGGGCGCAGCCTCATGTATGCGTCACAGGGTTTTGATTTTGCCGAAGCGGCCCGTTCCGAAGCCCGGCGATTGCAAGAGGCCATGGCGGAAGAATTGGATCGTTCCCGCTAAATTCCCCTCGTGTTCTACCGATTCAAGACCTTCAGTCGAATCGCTCTCTCCTTGGGGATTGTAGCGGGTGTCATTGTGGTCGGTAGCATCGGCTTCATGGTGTTGGAAGGGTATACCTTCATTGAGGCCTTCTACATGACCATGATTACGGTCAGCACAGTAGGGTTTCGGGAGGTCCATGAACTGAGTCCCAAGGGAATGGTGTTCACTTCCCTGCTCATCATCTTCTCCATCGGTACATTCGCCTATACCATTTCCGCGATCACGACCTATTTCGTGGCGGGGGAATACCGGGATCTTTTCAAAGCCAGGAAATTGGAACGCACCATCGACAACCTCAAAGGCCATGTGATCGTCTGTGGCTACGGCCGTGTAGGCGAAAAGGCATACGCCGACCTCATTTACAAGGGCTACACCACCGTCATTGTGGAGAAGGACGAAGAGCTCGTAGGCAACCTCCGTGAAGACTTGACTCCCCTGGTCATCGTAGGAGACGCCACGCGCGATGACCGGCTCATTGCGGCAGGAGTGGACCACGCCCGCGCCGTCATTTGCACCCTCCCGAGCGATGCGGACAATTTGTATACCGTTCTCTCTGTGCGCGAGCACAATCCAGGAGCCATGGTCATCAGCCGCGCTTCGCAGGCCGGCTCCGTTGCCAAGCTGCGCAGGGCAGGTGCCGACAATGTCATCATGCCGGATACTGTGGGCGGGGCACACATGGCTTCGCTGGTTGTCAATCCCGATGTCATGGATTTCATTGACCACATCCGGATCCAGGGAAAGGATGCCATCAACCTCGAAGAGGTCGACGTAAAGGATCTGCCTTCGGAGTTCCGGTTGCCCACCTTGGGCGAGATCGATGCCAGGAACCGTATCGGGGTGAATGTCATCGGTGTGAAGACTTCCGAAGGCGAGTTCATCATCAATCCGGGCCCCGAGACGCCGCTGGACAACGCCTGCAAACTGTTTGTGCTCGGCAGCGACCATCAATTGCGCTTGCTCAATCGTTTGTTTGGTTTGCAAACTCCCGACTGACCGCGGTCGGACGGCCTGCTTGTCGGGACCTATATTGCAGCCCAAGCGAACCATCCAGATTCATGAAACGCCTGATTTCCGCCAGCCTTGCGCTGTGCGCATCCTTCCTTTTTCCTTTCACAGCTTCAGCGGCCTCCGTGGACGACGCGATCAATGAGGTCATGGGCCCCATGACAGATGCCATCACATCGGTGATATTCTGGACGGTGGACATAGCGGGCTTTACCGTGCCTTTCGTACTGATTTGGTTGTTCTTCGGCGCCCTCTTTTTTACGGTTTACTTCAAGTTCGTCAACATACGGGCATTCCGACACGCGTTGGATGTCGTTCGGGGCAAATACGATGACCCGAATCACCAAGGTGAGGTGTCTCACTTCCAGGCATTAACCGCGGCGCTGAGCGGAACGGTAGGGGTAGGCAACATTGCGGGTGTTGCGGTGGCCGTCTCTCTGGGAGGACCGGGCGCGACTTTCTGGATGATCATTGCGGGGCTTTTCGGCATGAGCAGCAAGTTCGTGGAGTGCACACTCGGCTTGAAATATCGCCGTCAGAATGAGGACGGGTCGGTGTCGGGTGGCCCCATGTACTATTTGCGTGACGGACTGGCAAACCGCAACATGGGAGGGCTCGGAAAAGTCCTCGCCGTGCTGTTTGCAGTGGCTTGTATCGGGGGATCCTTCGGGGGAGGCAACATGGTCCAAATCAACCAGGCCACGCAGCAGCTCATTTCGGTGACGGGCGGAGAGGCCAGTGTGTTTTACGGTCAGGGTTGGATTTTCGGAACCCTGATGGCAGTCATCGTAGGCATTGTCATCCTGGGGGGCATCAAGTCCATCGCAAAAGTGACCGACAAGATTGTTCCCTTCATGGTGGGCATTTACATCCTGGGCGCGCTCTGGGTCATTTTGACCAATCTGGGGGCTGTTCCTACGGCTTTCGGTCGCATCCTTTCCGGTGCTTTTGATACCGAGGCCATGTATGGTGGACTGGTCGGAGTCTTGATCCAGGGCATTCGCCGCGCTGCATTCTCCAATGAGGCGGGCATCGGATCGGCTTCCATTGCGCACAGTGCGGCTAAGACCGATGAGCCCGTCAGCGAGGGCATTGTCGCACTCTTGGAGCCTTTCATTGACACGGTGGTCATTTGCACCATGACGGCTTTGGTGATTGTCATCACCGACTATGGACAGTATGATGCGGTCACCGTTCTCAACAATGCAAAAGGAGGCTCATTGGATGCCATCGGCCTCACGTCCAGCGCCTTCGAGCAGAGCATTTCTTGGTTCCCAGGCGTGCTGTCTTTGGCGGTCATCCTCTTTGCCTTGTCCACCATGATTTCGTGGAGTTACTACGGCCTCAAGGCTTGGACCTATCTCTTCGGAGAAACCCGCGCGGCGGATCTCAGTTACAAGGCCATTTTCTGTGTTTTCGTCATTGTCGGCAGTGCCATCAGTGCGAGCAGTGTTTTTGACTTCGGAGATGCCATGATCTTTGCGATGTGCTTTCCCAACGTGTTGGGTCTTTATTTCCTCGCCGGCGAAGTCAAAGCGGACCTGGCGGATTACCTCGGCAGGGTAAAGTCAGGAGAGATCAAGCGGTACGACTGATTCCGCCATCAACATGCACATACTGCGCAGTGAGCGCCTCGGGGTCCTATGGCTCGGTGCGGGTTTCTTGGCGTGCCTGGGCGTGGAGGTTTGGGGGGTGATGCACCCCCACGAAGTGGAACCCCTGCACACGGAAGATTTGCTCTTTGCATTGGGTGAGATGCCCGGCTCTTCAGCTCCTTTCAAGGAGGGGCAAACGGACGTTTCCCATGTCACGGCCCCTTCCTCGGCGGCAAAGCCTCGCTTTGAGACAGTAACGGAAGACGTATGGGTGAACGCCTTGGATTCCGGCGGTTGGGTGGCTTTGGGGCTTTCACCCCGGCAAGCAAGAGGGGCGGTGCGCTATGCAAAGTCCATGGGGGGCATTCGGAACATGGAACAGCTGAGGCGCATGAAGATGTTGCCTTCGGGCTGGCTGGATCATTATGCCGGGCATGTCCGTTTCCCGCCACCCGAAATGCCGGCTTCCAAGCCGAGGGACAACGCGGATCCTCCGCCAGCGGATGCGAGCAGTCGGCCGAAGGAAAGACGATTGTTGGACATCAATCGTGCAGACAGTCTGGAGCTGTTGGCCTTGCGCGGGGTGGGACCGTGGGTGGCGGGGCAAATTCTCGGGGCGCGGAAGCGTTGGGGAGGCATTGCAGAATTGGCGTTGTTGACGCCGGCATTGAATGGTTGGGACAGCTTGGCAAAGGCCTTGGCGCCGTCATTCTCCTGCCGCAGGGAAGACGTCCGCGTTCGTTGTTCGGATACGTTGACCATCGAAGCATGGAGAACCCTGCCGCGAATCGGCTTCAAGGAAGCCCGGGCTTTGGAGAAAATGGCGCGCCATCATCCTGGGGACTTGGAGGCTTTGATGCGGCATCCGGCACTGGATTCGTCCCAGCAGCGTGTGCTGCAATTGTATGTTGTGCCCTGCGGCGGACCGGAGTAGGCCGGATTCACGACCTTTACGCAAAGCCAGGACAGAAATGAACTTCCAGGAAAATGAGACCATCGGTGCCATCAGAGAGATGGTCCGAGACTTTGCGGCGAGAGAAATGGCTCCCCACATCATGGATTGGGACGAGAGACAGCACTTCCCGAGAGCGTTGTTTGGCAAGATGGGAGAGCTCGGGCTCATGGGCATGCTGGTCCCCGATTCATATGGCGGCACGGGATTGGGCTACTTCGAATACGCTGCGGCCATTGAGGAACTCGCCGCTGTATGCGGTTCGATTGGGCTCAGCATGGCCGCTCACAACAGCCTTTGCACCAACCACATTTTGTCATTCGGAAGTGAGGACCAGAAGCAGCGCTACTTGCCCAAACTTGCTTCGGGAGAGCACATCGGGGCTTGGGGATTGACTGAGGCAGGCACGGGTTCGGATGCCATGCGGATGCAATGCACGGCAACCCGTGATGGGGAAGATTGGGTCATCAACGGAACCAAGAACTGGATCACCCACGGGATCAGTGGTGATGTGGTGGTGGTACTGGTCCGAACAGGAGAATTGTTGGACAGCCGAGGCATATCGGCGTTCATTGTGGAGCGAGGCACGCCGGGGTTCAAAGGTGGAAAGAAGGAGAATAAGTTGGGAATGCGATCCAGCGAGACCGCGGAGCTCATCTTCGAGGATTGTAGAATTCCTGCAGGTCAAATGCTCGGAGAAGAAGGGGAGGGATTCATCCAAGCCATGAAGATTCTCGATGGGGGCCGAATTTCCATTGCAGCGCTTGCGCTGGGAATCGGACGAGGCGCCTATGATGCCGCCAGGAGGTATGCAGGGGAGCGGGAACAGTTCGGCCGCCCCATCGCCCAATTCCAGGGCATCGGTTTCAAGCTGGCAGACATGGCGGTTGGATTGGAAGCCTCCCGGGGATTGATTGACAAGGCATGTCATGCTAAAATGACGGGCGGCGATGTTACACGCTATGGTGCCATGGCGAAATACATGGCATCCGAGGAGTGTGTTCGGATCTCAACGGATGCGGTTCAAGTCTTCGGAGGTTATGGCTACACGAAGGATTTCCCCGTCGAGAAGTTTTATCGGGACTCCAAGCTTTGCACCATAGGGGAAGGGACGTCGGAAATCCAAAAACTGGTCATCTCAAGGGGATTATTGGCCAACGGAGCGGGCTGAACTCCTTGTGCTCAGGAAAGGGTGGCAGTATGTAGGAATTTGGCTATCTTCGCGGTCCCAATTACGAATCATGCTCATCATTCCGGTCAAGGAGGGAGAAAACATCGAACGCGCTCTCAAGCGTTTCAAGAAGAAGTTCGATCGCACAAAAACCGGGCGTATGCTCCGTTCAAGGAAGGAGTATGTCAAGCCTAAGACGGTGCGTCGAGAAGCGATGAAGAAAGCCGTTTACAAAAACAAGAAGGCTTTGATGGGCTGATAATTTGTAATATCGGTTTGGTAGGGTAATATTCGCCTTGACCAAACCAAAATGTCAGCTTCGTCCGCTACTCAATCGCCGCTTCAGGCCTTCCTGCATTTTCTCGAAAAGGAGAAAAGAGGAAGTGTTCATACCCTGAGATGCTATCGCTCTGACCTGAATCAGTTTCAGAGATTTTTGGCGGATCAATATGAACACGACTCCTTGATTGGCATCGAGGGTGAATGGGTTCGTTCTTGGATCGTCTACATGATGAAAGAGGGGCGTAGCCCCAGGACCATCCACAGAAAGGTCAGTGCGTTCCGCACATTCAATCGTTTTGCCCGTCGCATGTCCTACACGGATCGCGACCCGAGCAATGGGGTGTCCTTGCCGAAATTGGAGAAGCGTGTGAGGGAAGTGGTTCCGGAGCGAAGCATGGTTTCCCTGTTGGATGGTTCGGTTTTCCCGGACAGTTGGTCAGGCCTTCGCGATCGCTTGATGTTAACGGTCTTGTACGAGACAGGTGTCCGGCAGGAAGAGTTGATCACACTGCGCCATGCAGATGTCAATGTCAGCCGCAGGAACATCAAGGTTGTAGGAAAAGGAGGAAAAGACCGCTACATCCCCATTTCACAAGAAACGTTGGACCTCGCTGAGACCTATATGCAGTCGCGTCCAGGGGAAAGCGAACGTTTGTTGGTCACGGATGGCGGGAAAGAGCTCTATCCTGCATTTGTTTATCGCCGGGTCAATCACTACATTACAGAAGCGAGCTCGCTTAGCAAGTGTAGTCCGCACGTCATCCGGCATTCGTTTGCAACGCATTTGTTGAACCGCGGAGCAGACATCAACGCAGTGAAGGAACTGTTGGGGCACAGCAGCTTAAATGCTACCCAGCATTACACCCATGTCACCACGAGCCGGATGAAGGACGTGCACAGGGGATCACCACTTGATACGCGAGGCATCTTCTGAAGTCTCACCCTCAAGTGGTATACATGCAAATACAATTTCAATCCATTCACTTCAAGGCCGACTCGGCCTTGATTCGTTTCATCGAGGAAAAACTGGAGAAGTTGAACCTCTTTCATCCAGGCATCCTGTCGGCCGACGTTTACTTGCGTCTTGACAAGGACCAAGACCGCGAAAACAAGTGTGTGGAAGTGAAATTGAACATCCCGGGACCCGATTTGTACAGCAGCCGCAAAGCCACGTCGTTCGAAGAAGCTTCTGTAGAGGTAGTGGAAGCGCTCCGCAGGCAGCTCGAAAAAGCCCGCAGCAAGGCGGCTTGACGTCATTCGTGAATTCACGAAACACAGATTGATCGGACCCATTGCGGCCAAGGTTTTCTGAACTACATTTGCCCTCCCTAAATCGGGGAGGGCTCTTTTTGGGCCCTGTTCTTTGACATGAGGCCGGTGTAGCTCAGTTGGCCAGAGCAGCTGATTTGTAATCAGCGGGTCGGGGGTTCGAATCCCTCCACCGGCTCAATTCACCGTCCAAAA
>Ga0181559_10003388_pt1 | contig 15669 bp, 9 predicted proteins | sample 011ome_21_FD_133752 | JGI IMG/M metagenome (GOLD analysis project Ga0181559, IMG submission 133752) | Coastal salt marsh microbial communities from the Groves Creek Marsh, Skidaway Island, Georgia - 011508AT metaG (megahit assembly) | ecosystem: Environmental > Aquatic > Marine > Intertidal zone...
CCGCCGCGCGGCTCGGCCTGGCGCCGGGCGCGACGGTGGGCTACGACGAGGCCGTGCTGATGCGCCAGCTGTGGCACGCGGTGGGCGACGCCGTGACGCCCGCCGCGCTCGGCGCGCCGAGCGCGGAGAGCCGAGCCGCCTCGAGCGTGTCGCAGATTGGCGCGAAGCGCGTCGCCGAGACGAAAAAGGAGCGCGGAGAAGCGAACCGCCTCGCCGGCGACGGCGCCGCCGTCGCGCTCGGGGACGACGGCGCCTACGCGCGCGAAAAGGCGTCGGCGAGGCGCGCCGTCGCGGCGGCCGCGAACGCCACGCACGCGGCGGCGGTCTCCGCGGCGAGGCACCCGGACGACTACGAGGCGCCCGCGGCGGAGGAAGGACCCGAAGCTTCCGCCCCGAAGCTTCCGCGCGAGCGCCTTTTGAACGACGAGAAGGGCGCGCTCGCCGCCGCGCAGAGGCAAGACGCGTTCGCCGCGGCGCGCGCGCAGCAGGCGGAGCGGCTGGTGGCTGCGACGGGTGCGGAGGCGGCGGCGCGCGTGCGCCGTCGCGGCGTGGACGCGTCGGGGCAGCTGGGCGATGACCGGGACGCGGACCCGAACGGGGGGCGCACCGGGTCGTGCCGGTGCGCGTGCCCGCCGGCGGCGGATGGCGTAGGGCAGTGCGTGAACATGCGCGGCGTCCCGGAGGCGAGCTGCAACGACGTCGCCCTGCTCGGCGGCGCGCGGGGGTTTTGCCCAGCGCTCGGCGTGACCTCCACGTGCGCTGTGCCGCCGGAACCCGCCGCGCAGACGCGCGGCGCGCTCGGCGGGTCCGAGCGCAGAAGGCGCGATCGTAAAAAATCGGGCGGCAGGCGTTCCCTTCGCGAAACCGCGGCGGCGGCGTCGACGACGAACGTCGTCGACGACGACGACGACGAAGACGCGCCTTCGTCGGTCACCGTCAAGATCTCCGCCGCGCGGTTCGGCGAGGCGCTCGATCCGTCGTCGCGCCTGGGCGGCGCGGACTCGAAGATCACGAGGGTGGACCCCGAGTCCCCCGCGTTCGAGTGCGCATCCTCGCGCGCGTGCGCGCCGGGACTAGGCGGCGAGCGCACCGAGTCGTTTCTGTGCCAGCCGCTGACGTTTACGTCGTGCGCGTGGAGCGACGAGCTGTGCGACCAGCGCTCGACGCGCGACGCGACGCGCCGGGCTACCAAGGCGCCGGCTGCCGACGACGCCGCGCGTCCGGCGGCGCGTCGTGACGAAAACGTCGCGCTGCGCCTGACCGAGCCGTCCGTGCCGACGTACCTGGGGCTCAAAGCGGCCAACGCCGCGGGGACCACCGCGCCCCCGCGCGTGCGGCTGGGAATCGTGCCCACCGACCGCGCCGCGGTGGCGGCGTTCGCGGCGGCGGCGACGGCGATGCTCGCCGGCGCCGTCAGGCTGGCGCGAGGCGCCGCGCGGCCGGCGGGGGCGCCGCACAAGCGCGCGCGCGCCCGCGCGGAGGCTGGCGAGACGACCGAGCTGCTCGGGGAGGCGAATAAGGCGAAGGACGCGGCGGCGGACGTCGCGCGAAAGACGGCGGCGGCGCCGCCGCCGCCGCCCGAAACGCCGGCGCCGCCCAAAGCGCGGCTTTCGCCCGAGTCGACGCCTCCCCGCGCGAGCGCGTCGAAGCCCCCGTTGCCGCCGAAGGATAGGACGCCGCCGCGGCGACCGACAGCGGATGTCGGCGGCGACCGAAAAGAAAAACAGGCGCCTCCGGCGCCGCCGGTGCTCGCGGAGGACGCGGCGGGTTCCGCCGCGGTGGAGCCCGGCGAGGGCGCCGAGTCCGTGGACGGGAACAGCGACGACGAGATCGACGCGTGGTTAGCAGATTAGAGAGCGAGCGTACGGGAGGAGCGCCTCGACGCGTGTTTTGAGACGTGCTTCCGTCTACCACATCGCTCCACTCAATCGAGCTCGTCGCCCGGACACGCGTGGCCCACGTCACCCGCTCCCTCCGCCCGCCACGGCCTTGACGTTCGGGTCCATCAACCGCTCCAGCTGTTTCCGCCCGTGTCGCAGGAAGTGCTCGATCTGTTGCATCTCGCGCATCGGGTCCAGCGCGCGTCTCCGGTCGAACTCCGCGCGTATGCGGGTCAGGATTGCGCCGCGCGCGCCCTCGGGTTTCGCGCGCGCCGCGCGGAGAAGTGCACGGTGCAGCGAGAGCGCCTGCCTCGCCAGGCCGCTCAGGCGCGGCGCCTGCGCCATCCCAAGTGTCGAGGGGAAACCACGTCACGACAATTTCTAGGGCACGTAAAAAAAAAACGCGTTTTTCCCCCAATTCTCGACGGCGACGGAGGCACGGCAGAGCGAGGTGCACCTCGCTCTGCAGACGCTCCGCTGCTGCCTCGCGGTGAGCAGTTGTCCTCGTAGCACTCCCCCCATCCTCGCCCAGACCCGCGACCCGACATGGCCGAGCGCGCCGACACCTCCTCGTTCGACCACACCGTGAAGCTTCTCCTCGTGGGCGACAGCGGCGTGGGCAAGAGCTCGCTGCTGCTTCGGTTCTCCGAGGACACGTTCGAGGAGGACCAGAGCCCCACCATCGGCGTGGACTTCAAGCTGAAGTTCCTGAACCTGGACGGCAAGCGGCTGAAGCTCACGGTGTGGGACACCGCGGGCCAGGAGCGGTTCCGCACGCTCACGTCTTCGTATTACCGCGGCGCGCAGGGTGTGATTTTCGTGTACGACATCTCGCGGCGCGAGACGTTCGAGAACCTCGCGGAGATCTGGGCGCGGGAGGTGGACATGTACGGCACCGTGCGCGACTGCGTGAAGATTGTCATCGGGAACAAGAGCGACAAGGAGGTGGAGCGGGCGGTGAGCAAGGATGAGGCGCGCGAGTTTGCGCGCGAAAACGGGTGTCTGTTTCTGGAGTGCTCGGCGAAAACCAAGGCGTTTGTGCAGGAGGCGTTCGAGGAGCTCGTGCGCGGCGTGCTGGAGACCCCGAGCCTGGTGGAGGAGACCGCCACGGGGGAGGGGAGGGTGCGCCTGAAGAAGTTCCAGGCCGCCAAGAGGACGGACTGCGCGTGTTGAGACGACGGCCGTTTTCGCGAATGGCTCTTCCGGCCGGTTTTAATACAAAAGCGCTCGGCTCGCGCGCGCGCCGCGTCGCCCGCTTCGCCCCCGCCTCACGCGCCGACGGGCTTGGAGAGCTCCGCCTCCATCTGGCGGATGCGGGACATGAGGGACAGGTCAAAGAAGTCCTCGCCCATGGCCACGGTGAACCCTCCCACCAAACGCGAGTCCACCTTGGTCTCCACCTTGAGCTCGCCGCCCGAGTCCACGTGCACGCGCAGCTTGGCGGTGAGCTCCTTGAGCTGCTCGGGCGTGAGCGCCTGCGCCGAAGTCACCGTCGCCTTCACCTGCCCCGCCGCCGCGAGCGTGTACTCCTCCAGCGCGTCGTAGATCTTCTGGTTCTCCGCCAAACGGCCGTTCTCCGCCACCACGCACAGGAACGACTTGGTGACGGGCGCGAACCCGGCGCCGTCGCAAAACGCGGTGAGCCCCGCGATCTTCTTCGCTTTGCTCATCGTGGGGTCCTCGAGAAACGTCTTGAACTTGGGGTCGCCATTCGCGGCGTCGATCACCGTCTTGAACTCCGCCTGCACGACGGGGATGTTGCCCGCCTTGCTCGCGGCGGTGTACAGCGCGGACGCGTAGCGCGCGGGCAGGCCGAACAGGTTCAGGGGAGGCTGCGCGGGGAGAAAGGGAACGGCGCGTTCCGTCGTCAGTCGTCGTCGTCGCGTGTTTTTTTTTTCGAGGCGCGCCGAGTGCTGTTCGAAGCGGCGAGTGCGCCGAGACGCACGGACGCGCGATCGGTCGGAGAGGGGCGGTCGGGGGGCGCGCGACGTTCGGCGGTCTGTGGGATTCGGGGGTGCGCACGCACCGCGTGCTCGTCGATCTCGTATTCGTCCTCCTCGCGGGCGACGGGGGAAGAAACGAACGAGCGCTGCGGTGGACGGGGGAGGAAAGGTTAGTTCGGTGCGGCATCTCTCTCGTGCGCCGAGGCGGTGGGACCCGTGATGAAAACAGGCGCGCGGGCGTCCGGAAACCCGCGGCCGCGCGGCGTGCGAGCGTGGAGACGCACCCTGGACGCCGAGGCGGCACCGGCACCGGCGATGTGCTGCCTGGCCGCCGGCACGAGCCGGGACCAGAGCGCGTTGGCGGAGGTGCGGAGCATGGTCGCGCGCACGAAAGTGGCCGATTGCGGGCAAACGGGCGCGGAAGGCCTGCAGCGATACGAGAGCAACTCTCACTCGGATGATTTTTTCCTTTTGCAACTGCATCAAACTGGTGGTGGTGTAATAACTCAAGAAGAGGACCATATCATCGCACACCTGACTGATAGTCGTGCATAAAAGACCAGGATTGTTGAGATGCCTGCTGCCTCCCGAGGTAACCGCATCTCGTTGTTTTCTGAACGAACACCCCTCAAGGGGGAGCATTGCTCCGCGGACGCTCCCGCGAGGGGAAGGTGGCCGCGCGCGATGTCGCGACCGCGCCCGACAGGCCGCGCGGTGGCCCTCGCGGTGCTCGCCGCGATGGCCTCCACCGCGGACGCGGGCTCGGCCGTCGCGTGGCTGCAGGGGGCCGACACGAACGCGCCGTCGTCGGCGCCTAGGCGCGACGGGGGAGCGCGCGCCCGCGCCAGCGAGCCGGACGACCTGCGCGCGCGCATCGTCCCCGAGGCGCGCGCGCAGGTGGACATGAGCGACCTGCAGGAGGCGCGCGACGCCGCGGACCGCGCGGCCGCCGCGGATCGCGCCGGCGCGGACGACGCGTCGGGTGTCGCGAAGCAACGCCAAGCCTCGGTGGAATCCGCGGGGGGAGGCTTGGACTTCCGCGCCGGCCCGCCGGCGGCGGACACGGAGGACATCGCGCGCCGCGTGCGCGCGTCCAAGGGTGAGGTCATCTTACTGCACGGCGGGCTCGCGGACGGCGGCGACTCCGCGCGGCACACCGCCGTCCTCGCCGGCCTCGGCGCACCCGAGGGCGCGGTGTTCTGCCGCCTCGCCGCGGAGGATGACGCCGGCACGGCGTCGCTCGCCTCCGCCGGCGCCGCCGCGTCGCCCGCGGACGACCGCGCGTTCTTCCACGGCGGGTACAGGGTGTGGGACGGCGGGAACGATTTCGCGGACGCGGACGATCTCGCGGTGTTCGACGGGAAGCGATCGGGGTGGGCGTGCGCGGGAGAGGCGTGCGGCGACGACGAAAACGCGAAGCTCGGCGCGCGCGCGACGACGAAAAAGGCGTCGTCGAGCTTCGCGTCGAAAAAATCGACGTCGAAGTCGACGCGAAGCTCGTCGACTTCGACGTCCTCGCCCGGCCGCCGGGACGAGCACGTCGCGGTGGTCACGCCCCACCCGATCGAGCTTGGTGGCGTGAAACAGCGCGCGCTGGTGGTGTTCGGCGGGCGGGACGAGTCGGACGCGCGCCTGGACTCCGTGTACGCGCTCGGGCTCGACGACGGCGAGTGGCGCGAGCTTCGGCCGAAACCGCCTTCGCTGAAAAAGGGCGCGCGCGCCGCGCAGGGTCCGTTCGACTTGCCCGCTGTGATCCGCGCCGCGCACGAGGACACGCGCGCGCCGTACGCGCTGGCGCGCTCGGGCGCCTCCGCGGTGGTCACGGACGACAACGTGATGTTCATCTTCGGCGGGTTCGTGGTGGAGGGGCGGCTCGGGTTCAACGTCGGCGAGTTGCTCGCGCTGGACCTGAACGCGAACGCGTTTTTCTACCCGGAGGTTTCGGGGGACTTGCCCGTGCGCCGGAACAAGCACACCGCGGTGCTGGACGCGCAGAACCGCATGTGGGTCTGGGGGGGCAGCGTCTGGGACCACACCGGCGGGTCCGCCACCTACGCCAGCACGGCGACGCACGTCGCCGACCTCTCCGACCCGCGCCGCGTCGTCTGGCGCGCGGCGGAGACGAAGGGCTCGCCGCCGTCGCAGCGCCGGCTGCACGCCTCGGTGATCAAGGACGGCGTGATGTACGTGATCGGCGGCGAGGACTACCACAGCAAGAGGTTCCTACAGGACGTACACGCGTTGGACCTCGAGACGCTCACCTGGAGCCAGCCCGCGACCGCCGGCTCCGCGGGCGGCGGGCGCATTCGCGCCGCCGCCGTCAGCCTCCGCGTGGCGGACGGCGCCGCGCTCGAGGGCTGCGGCGAGGGCACGCCCTCGCCCGCGGTCACGGGCGAGCTCCAGCCCCGCAACGACAAGCTCGTGACGGCGCTGCAGGAGAGCACCGCGGCGGTGGGCAAGAAAAACGGGAAAAAAGAGGATGACGTCTACGATGAGCTGTTCGCGGCGATGCTCGGCACGCGCTCAGTCGTCGGCGACGCGAGCGCGATTCGCGCGGGCTGGGTACCCGAAGCGCGCCGCGGCGCGCTCGGCGGCGCCGACGAAGACGAGCTCGGATTCGTGGGTGACCTCGGATCGGGGCTTCTGGTGGAGTCGCGCGGGATGTGGGAGCTGCACCTTCTGGCGGATGTGCCGGACGTGGGGTTGCTGGAGCTCCAGGCGGACGACCTGCCCGAGTTCCAGTTCCAGGGGCGCGCCGCGGCGGCGGAGGAAAAACCGCGCTCGGACCCGCGCGACGCGAAACACCTTTCGACCGACGCGGAGGGCTGGGCGCGCGAAGCCGGCCGCGGCGGGAGGCGGCCTGCGTTCAGGACTGAAACCGAGGCTGTCGTCGCGCGCGCCGGCGCGAACGAGGAGGAGCGGGAAGCGGGCGCCGAGACCCCTGAGGCGGCGGAGGAGGAGCAGGAGACGTTCGAGGAGGCCCTGGACGATCTGCTGGACGACTTCCCGAGCGGCGCGAAGAAGAAGAAGGGTGGCGGACGACGCGAGAAGAAGGCGGTTGTCGCGCGCGGCGACGACGAAAAAAAGGCGGAAAGCCGCGGGGCGCGTCGGTCCTCCGAGCGGCGCGCGGTCGAAGCGCTGGACGACTTCCCGCGGGGCGCGAAGAAGAAGAAGGGTGGCGGACGACGCGAGAAGAAGGCGGTTGTCGCGCGCGGCGACGACGAAACGCTCCCCGGGTCCTCGGAGGAGGCGGCGGCGCGCGCGGCGGCGGAGACACGCGAGGCGCACCGCGTCGCGCGGCGCGACGCCGCGGCCGTGCGCGCGGGCGGGACGGTCGAGTCGCGATTCGCGGACTCGGACCCCATCGACCCGAGGTCCGTCGCCGCCAGCGCGGACCGCTCGTACCGCGAAATCGTCGAGCACGACAAGCGCGAGGCGGCGCGCGCGTCGCGGCTGGGCGCCGCCGCGTCTCTGGGAGTCTCTCAGCGAGACGCCTTTTCCGGAGACGCTCTCGCGAACGAAGAGGGCACTTCCTTCGCCTTCGACGACTCCGGGCGCGTCCTGCGCGCCCGCGCGTCGCTGGGCGACGCGCAGGATGACGTCGCCGCGGAGGCGGAGACGGAGACGCCGGAGACGCCGGAGACGCCGGCGCGCGACGACGCTTCGGAGCTCACCGGGTCGGAGATTGTCGTGGACGCCACGACGCTCGGGGCGGAAGAGGATCGCGAAGCTTTTCGCGACGCTTCACGGGGCGAACAGGCGTTGGCTTTGGCGCGTCTCGGCGACGTGGGCTCGCTCGACCCCACGGACCCGGACTCGGAAGACTACGTCGCGCAGATGGGGTCGAGCCCGGCGGACACCCGTAAGCTCTGGGCGCAGTTCAAAGCGCACCTCGAGAAGTTCGAGACGGCGAAGGACGCGCGCGCCGGCGCCGGCGCCGGCGCCGCGCCGGGGCTCGGCGCGGAGGGCCCCCGGAACGCGCGCGAGGCGTCCGAATTCCGCGCCTTCGCGGAGGCTCGCGGCCGTCGACGCGCGAGGACGCGCGAGGACGTCGACGGCCACGACGCGCGCGTCTCCGCCGCCGCCGCGGAGGCGACGCGCGAGCTCGTCGAGGCGTCGCTGGGCGCGCGCGAGCGCCTTGTTCCCCGCGCGCGCGCGCCCTCCTCTTTGTCGCAGTCCTCGGCGGTGCTCCGCGTGCTGGGCGGCGCGGCGGTGCTCGCGACCGTGGGCGTGTTCGGGATGAGCAAGCTCGCCACGCGCCTGCGGCTGGAGCACGCGGCCGCGCTGGGCACGAAGGACGAGCGCGCGCGGCTGATGGTGCCGGACCCCGAGTGCTTCCGCGGCGCGACGCCGCTCGCGCCGCGCGAGAGCCCGAAGACGACGACGGCGACGTGGCAATCGGCGGCGGCGGCGCGGTGGCGCTCGCACTTCCACTCGGACGCGGGCAGCGACGACTCCGCGGTGGACGTGTACGAGTGAGCGCGTTTTTGGATCGAGGAAGCCGGTGAACGGCGGCGTGTAGTCGTGGGGGTAGACGGAGCGACGGCTTCGCGGTCGGCGCGCGATTGGATCATTAATTCTCCGAGCCATTATTCTCTCGCGAACACCCTCGGCTATCGGCAGTACAGTGAAGCCACGAACGGACGTGATGAGAGATATTTCAATCTTGGCGGGTCGCGGGTCGAGAGAGGCGCGACGAGACGACGCGGCACCCGCGTGGTTTACCGGCGTCTATGCATTACACCGTGTGCGCTAGTCGTACATTTCACAGTCTCACGCGTCGGCGCGCGACGAAGCCGTCGCGCGTCGAGGCGTCCCTCCCGGAAGCCTCCGTCTGGCATCCGCGTACCAAAAAAAACCCTACGCGCCCCCCGCGATCGCACCCCGCGTCCGAGGTTTTGCCTGAGAGGCGCGCGGTTCGTGGAACCGTCGCCCTCACGCGCGAACGCGGCCGCGCGGTCCCTGAGACCCCTCGTCTCGAGTTTCACGGTCCGGACGGGCGCTTAATGCTGCCCGCCGGGGTTGAGGAAGCCAGACTTCTTCTTGTCCTCTTCGGTGATGCCCAGGGTGGCGACGGTGACGCCGTACCCCACGACGCCGAAGCCGGCGATGAAGGGCCACATCTTCTTCGCCTGCCCCGCGGCGAAGGTGATCATGCTCTGGTTCTGGAACGGCATCGCGTCTGCCGAACGACGTGCGCTGAGGAATGAGGATTGGGGAACGGGTACGTATCTCCTTTCGTGACTGGTGGGCAGTCTGAAACGACGCACTGGTGAGTGGTCACTGGTCAAGACTGGTCGTCGATGACGGGCGAGCAAAACCGAGCGGCGTTGTTGACATCTTGACGAATAGCTCTCGCGGTCGCGCCAGTGGAAGGACGCGCGCCTGGCGCGCGCCTTCGCTCATCCTCCCTCGGCCGGGCGGCGCGCGGCGGGCATGCCCGTTGACGTGGAATTCACCACGCTGGTTCGCGAGGGTGACACGTCTTCCAGCGCGCTCGCGTCCTCGCCCTCATCAGAGCCGAGGGACGAGCGCGATGTCGCGTACTGGTCGTGTTTCGCGCTCGGCGCTGGCTTGTTGTTCCCGTGGAACGCGTACATAAGCGCGGTGGACTACTTCGCGAGCCTCTACCCACGCGAGCACGTCGACCGCGCGTTCGGAGTGCTGTACTTCCTGCCCAACCTCGCGTCTCTGTGCGCCGTGCTTCGGTTCGGGGACAGAGTCGAGCCGCGCGCGCGAATACGCGCGGGGTACGCCGCGTTTCTGCTTTGCCTCGCCGTGCCCGCGACGTCCACGTCCCTGGCGCTGACGTACGTCGCGGTCGCGCTCACGGGCGCGGCGGACGCGGTGTGCCAGGGCTCGCTCTTCGGGGTCGTCGCGCCCATGCCCGAGCGCTTCACGCAGGCGCTCATGGGAGGCACCAGCTTTTCCGGCCTCGTCGTCTCCGCGCTGCGCGTCGTCTCCAAAGCCGCCTTCGCCGGGTCCGCCGACGGCGCGCGCGGCGGCGCGGTGGCGTATTTCGCGGTCTCCGCGCTCTGGGTGGGCGCGTGCCTCGGCATCTTCGCGCACCTCGAACGCACCCCGGTGTTCCAGTACCACCGGAGGAAGCACGCGCGGGAAAGGGCGAGGGAGAGCGACCGCGGCGACTGCGCGCCGCTGAGCGGGGAGGCGTATCTGGACGAGACCCTCTCTCCCGCGAGCGCCGAGACCGTCGCGGCGAGCGAACCTCGGGGAGGTCTTGGAACTGAGCTCGCGTCCACGACGGTGTCGTCGTATCGCGCGTTGACGACGAGCGTGGAGGATGTATCTTCCCCGGTGAACTGGAGCCTGGTCGTCTCCCTTGTGAGGCGAATATGGCCGTACGCGTCCACCGTCTTCTCGACGTACGCGGTGACGCTGAGCATCTTCCCCGGCGTGTTAGCGGAGGACGTGCGCAACGAGAAGCTCGGGGACTGGTACGTCGTGCTTCTCATATTGTGTTTCAACGCGTTCGACGTGGTGGGGAAGATGATGCCCTCGTGGTGGCCGCGGGGGTTCGAGGTCCTAGCGAAGCGTCCGCGGACGGTCGCGGCGGCTTCCGCGTCGAGAATCCTTTTCGTCCCCGCGTTCCTCGCCGTCTCGAAGACGTCATCCTTCGCGTCCCCCGCGCTCGCCGACTCGCCCGCGGCGTGCGCGCTGCTGGTAGCGTCGCTGGGCCTGACCAACGGGTGGTACAGCGGCGTGGGGATGATGTGCGCGCCGAAAGCCGTCGCGGCGCGAGACGCGGAGACCTGTGGGACCGTCATGGTGCTGTTTTTGTTAGCCGGGTTAGCCACCGGCGCGGCGTGCGGCTGGCTGTGGGTGTGAACACGAGTCGCGCGTCTCGGTGTCTCGTGGCGGGCGCGCGATTCGCGCGGTCGTTAGCGGATAGAGGACGCGAGTGAATGCGTAGGGTACATGCTTCGCGTAAAATCACCGCGCGTCGCGTGGGTCGTTCGCGACGCGCGCGCTACGTCGTCTCGCGTCGTTTCGCGTCGTTCCGCGTCATTTCGCCTTCCCGAGCGATTTCATCAGCGCCTCCCTCTGCGCGCGCAGCTCTTCCTTCCCCTCCGCCTGCGCCAGGAAAAACACTATGCGCTCCATGCACTCCGGCGGGAGCTGATGCAGGCCCGGCCTGTCCGCCGCGAGCAGCGACATGGTTTTCGGGTCGCGCTCGAACACGATCTTGGCGTTTTCGTCGAGCGGCGCCTCCGGGTTGAGCGTGGACATCGCCGCCACCCCCCCGGTGAGGTTCGCGCCCCGCCCCCCGCCCGTCAGGCTCATGCGCTTCCCGCGCCCGCTGCCTCCGGTGATGCCCGTCCCGCGCCCGCTCATCAGGTGCTTGTACGAGGTGTACGTCGCGCCGCGGTTCACCTTGGCGATGATCCGCGCGCTCTTGCGCGAGCGCGGCGCCGCTCCGTTGGGCGGCGGCGGCGACTCGGGAGGCGAGTCGCTCTCCGGCTTGGCGCGCTTCCCGCGCCCCGCCGCCTCGGCGACGGCTTTGTTTTCCTCCTTCTGCGACAGCGCGTCCTCCCAGCACGCGTCGTCGTCCATGGGCTCGATCGCCAGCGTCATCTTCTCGAACTCGCTCAGGACGCGTGCCGTCACGCCGTCCCACACGGGTGGGATCTTGTTGTCGTCCACGCGTCCCCGGCTCGGGTCCTTGCCTCCGTCCTTCCCGTCCTCCTCGTCCGACGACGACTCCTCCTCGGACGACGAGTACTCGCCGGACGAGGTCCCGTCGCCGCCCCTGGCGCCCTCGGGGCGCTCGACGCGCACGCGCTTCTTGGACAGGTCGGGGGGCTGTGCGCGGCTGCGCTTCTCGCACAGCAAAAGCATGCGCACCGCGACCCGGAACGACGTCCGCCAATAGCGCGCGTGCGCCTGGGGCGACCACTCGAACCATATGGACGGTTTGGGCGGCGACGCGTTTTTGGGGACGAAAAACTCGAGCCCGTCTTTGCCGCGCAAAAGCTCGGGCTGGTCGTAGAACAACGTCGAGACGTTCTTGATCACCTGCGAGGTCACGCGGAGGCGCGGAAAACGTGGAGGTGCGAGAAAAGCGCGTCGGGTCGGAGGAGTTCGCCTCGGTCAGCCGACGGAGTCGACGCGAACGCGCGGGTCGCGCGAAACAGAAAAAAAGAAAAAAAGAAAAACAAAAAACAAAAAACCCGTCACGCGTCCGTCTGTTTCCCCGCCGTTCCCTCGATCGTGGACCGTGGAAAAGCCAAAAGGGCTCGCAGATTCTGCTCGCGAAAAGAGAAAAAATCGGCGAAATCTCGTGCCAGATGTGATCGCCGAAAAAAAAAAAAAAATGAACCCCGAAAGCGACGGTCTGCGAACCCGGACACCCGCCGCACGGATCCGCAAGGCCAGCTCAGGCGGCTGACTTGGAACCTCCGCCCGGCTTCGGGTGAGTTCTGCGTGCGAATTGGCGAATTAACCCCCGAGCGGGGAGTTGGGGAGCTCGGGATCGCGGGAACGCGCGCGGGGATGCCCGCGCGTGCGCGCGCGCGGAGGCGCGCGCGCGCGGCGAGACGCGCGCTTCGCGCCGGGAATCGAGAAGGACGTCTCGCGCGCCCGAAAGGACGCGCGCGACCGGGGCCGCCGCGCGTGGGATACGCACCTGTTCCGTGGTGAAGTCGGCGTTTCTGAACCGAATCAAGATAGCCAGGAACGCGTGGTACGGCCGTTCGTCGTGGCTGTAGACTTTGCGTATGCGCTTGAGGAGGCTGTACCCGCCCCCGATGGTGGGCTGGTTCGGGTCCGCCTGCGTTCGCGCGGGTGGGAGGGAGGGTCAGGACGGAGGTCCGTGCCTCGCCGCGCGCGTTTCGCGCCGCGATCCGCGTCCTCGTCGCTCCGGACCCGCGGCCGTTCGCAGGGTTGAATCTGAAAAACGAGGGAAAAAGGACGCGACCGGTGCCTCCGCTTTGGTTTCGTTTCAAGCGAGCCGCGAGGCGCGCGTTCGCGCGCGGCGGGGGGCGAGCCGCGCCGCGCTCGGCGCGCGAAAAAAAACGGACGATCGCGGCTATCGCGGGACGCGCGCGGGCGGGCAGGGCGGCGACGTACCTTCTGCTCCTCCTCCTTCACGTGCTGCTCCGCGCTGAACTTGTACGGCTGCGGGGGATGGGTGGGAGACGCGCTCAGCGTGATGGCCACGGCGATAAAAAAACCGGCCGAGCGGGGGAGGATGCGGGCGCCGCGCGCGTTCTTACGCGCGGGCGATGCGCGATCGTCGCGGTCGAGTCGCGCATTGCGACCGCACGATCGTCGCGCGCGCGCGCGGTGACGAAAACCGCGCCGCGCGCGGGCCGCGCACGCCGCGGTCTGCGTCGTCGGACGGGTCGGATGGGAAAACCGCGCGTGAGACGCACGGGCCGCCGACGGGGGGTTTCGAGCGCGCGCGTACCTCTGGGAGGAAGCAGTTGAAGCCGTCCAGCAGGTCGGGGTGTCCCCCGAGCAGGCTTTTCACGCGCTTCACGACCTCGCCGGTGTCGGACCTGCGGATTGAGCGTCGGAGGGGTCAGCAGCGCGGGAGGTGGAGGCCGAAAGCGTGCGTGGAATTTGAGCACGAGAAACGCCAGTGGAAGCCGCGAAGCTTTTCGCACGCACCTGGCGTTCTTGAAGTCGCGCATGACCTCGAGGAACTGCTCGTACGTCTGGGGGCTCGTGCGGATGAACCGCGTCTTCACCGCCCGGACGTACTGCAGCGCATCCTGGGGCGGTTCCCCGCCCGCCGCGACCGCGGGAGCCATCTTACGGTGATTGATTCCGCGCCGGGGACTCGCTTCACCCGTTCGCCGGAGGGTATGCGGAAAACAACTTCCGTCCGACGAACGCGCGCGCACGACGTCACGCGGCGCGTGTACGCGAGGAGTATCGCCCCGAACCGAACGCGAGCGTAATCGGGTCGACGATGCAGCGACGTGGCACTCGCGCGCGGCGTCGACTGCGCTGACGCGGCGCGATTGCGACGAACGCCAAGGCCGGTTTCAGGAATCTCGCGGGGAAGGCACTCGAGTTGGTTGGCGAGGTGGAAAACACGCCGGTTCCTGATTCAAGCTCGGCTTCGGAATTTTTCGCCGAGCGAGGATGGCTCGGCGTGCTTGGCTGTCTGTCGCAGCACGAAAAAAGCGAGCGGAGCGAAAATGAAGAGACATCTGGTCTTTTAGTGCGTGTGTAGTCTGAAGAAAATGCACGTGCTTCATTTTGACTGTTTTGGCCGCGCGATCGGCGCTCGACCGACCAAAACAGAGATTTCGAGCGCACCGAGAAACGCTTTCGCGGTGACCGTTCTTGACCGATCCCGCTCCAAAGGCGCTTCTCGCCTGGCCGGTCAAACCCGCGCGACGCGAGCCTCGGGCTTGAAACCGAGACGGGTTTTTTCTCGATGAACGCGCGCGCGACCCGGACCCGCGCGCGCGTGCATTTTTAAACGAAACGACCGCCGTCTCGAGGCACGGCGGTGGACGCGCGCGCGCCGCACGCGATGTTCCGCGCGCTCCGCGGCCGGGGAGGCGCGGGCGCGGAGGGCGGAGGCCGATCGTGGAGGCGCCGGGTCCGGCGAGGCGTCCTGGGCTTGTTTTTCCTCGCGTTGGTGGCGTACACGACGCGCGCGGCGTTCTCCGGATCCGCCACCGCGGGCGAGCGCGGCGAGGCGTACGCGTCGCGGGTGTACCACGGCCTGTTCCCGGGGCCGAGCGGAACCGGGCCCGGCGACCCGTCCCGCGTCGCCGCGTTCGCCGCCGCGGCGGCCGCGGGGACGGCGCGGGGCGCGTACCGCCGCCCGGTCGTGCTGGTGGTGGGCGACTCGCTCGTGCAGCGGGGCTTCGAGACGAGCGGGTGGGTCGCGTCGCTCGCGCGCGCGTACGCGCGGGTCGCGGACGTGGTCAACCGCGGGTACAGCGGGTACAACACGCGCTGGGTGCGTGAGCTCATGACGCACGAGCCCGACTTGTTTCCGCCGCGCCGAGACGTCGCGCTCGTGGTGATCCTTCTCGGCGCGAACGACGCCGCGCGGCCCGAGGGCCGCAAGAGCGGATACGGCGTGCCCGTTCCCGAGTACGAGCGACACCTCGGCTGGATCGTCGAGCGGTACGCGGGGGGTCCCGGTTCCAAAACTCGACAGACGCAACAGACGCGTGTCGTGCTGTGCGTGCCTCCCCCGGTGGACGAGGAGGAGCGTCTGCGGATCACCACGGAGCGACGAGGCATGCCGGCGGATCTGCTCGACCGCGACGCCGAGCGCACGCGCGCGTACGCCGAAGCGGCGCGGCGGGTCGGCGCGAAACACGCGGAATTCGTTTCGACGGCGGATCTGCACGCGGCGTTCCTGGAGCGAGGCGCGGGTTGGGAGAAGGCGCTTCTGAGCGACGGACTGCACTTCACCGAAGCGGGACACGCGTTGGCGTTCGAGACGGTACTCGCCGCGGTGCCGCCGGAGTCGAAGCCGGACCGGTTCGCGCTCGACGCGCCGACGCACGACGCGCTCGTCGGCGCAAACGCCACCGACGACTGGCACGGCCACTTGCGCGAGAGCCTCGGCGGCGCCGTCGCGGTCGAGAGATGAGAGACGAGACGAGAGACGCTTTGATGACACGTACGTATCTATTGTCTTCACTACGAGCGTAGCTCGTCTACCTACCGCACAAAGGGTCGTCTATCGAGACGTTTGACAAAAACAAAAACAAACGTCTCGCGTCGCTTCGCGCGTCGTTTAGGGTCGTCACTCGCGCAGCGCCTCGGCGAGCGCGCGCGTCTCGTGCGCGACGGCGTCTGTGTCCATGTACCTGCTCGCAGCCTCGCGCAGGGCTGCGCGCGTGGCCTCG
>Ga0181559_10003391_pt1 | contig 15669 bp, 11 predicted proteins | sample 011ome_21_FD_133752 | JGI IMG/M metagenome (GOLD analysis project Ga0181559, IMG submission 133752) | Coastal salt marsh microbial communities from the Groves Creek Marsh, Skidaway Island, Georgia - 011508AT metaG (megahit assembly) | ecosystem: Environmental > Aquatic > Marine > Intertidal...
CGTTCCTGTGGTGGTAGACAACACTTACATGGGACCGCTGATGAGTAGACCGCATGAGCATGGCGCTGATCTCGTGGTGTATTCTGCAACGAAGAATTTAGGCGGACACAGCGATGTGATTGCTGGAGCTGCTACCGGCGCACGAGAATGGATCAACCGATTGCGCTTGGCGCGGACATTTATCGGTGGCATTCTTGGCCCTATGGATAGTTGGTTGTTATTGCGTTCGCTCGAAACCTTTCAGCTGAGAACCACGGCGCAAGAAGCAAACACGCATAAAGTCGCTGCCGGACTTAGTGAACACCCGGCTGTGGAAGAAGTCCGTTACCTAGGAAATATCGAGCAGTGGAGCCCTGAGCAAGCACAAATCTTCCGTTCGGAGTACGGCGGAACTGGATCGATGATCTCCCTGTACATCAAAGGCGGCGAAGCTGAGGCATTCAAAGTGCTAGATGCCGTCGAGGTCTTCAAACTAGGCGTAAGCCTTGGCAGTACGGAGAGTTTGTGCGAGCATCCATATAGCATGACCCACAGTAAAGTCGACGATGAACTGAAAATAGAATTGGGCATTACGCAGAATTTGATACGCATAAGCATCGGTGTTGAGGACGCTGATGATTTGATTGATGACCTTTGCGCAGCCTTAGATTTAATTAGATAATACCACTAACTTTAGACTCTCAAATACAGATTATGAATACTTCCGCTTTACCAAAACAATACGAAGACGCTCAGGACTTTCTCGAACTTTGGGGAACCGATTACGTCGAGATGTACGTAGGTAACGCCAAACAGAGCGCCTACTATTTTAAAACCGCTTTTGGCTTCCAAGAAGTGGCCTACGCAGGCTTGGAAACAGGGGTTACAGACCGTACTTCTTACGTATTACAGCAAGATAAAATCAGGTTGGTCATCACCTCTTCTATGGTGAAAGACAGCGACATCAACCGTCATTTGAACGAACATGGAGACGGCGTTAAAGTCGTCGCGCTTTGGGTACCGGATGCCACAAAAGCTTTCGAGGTCACCACTGCTCGCGGTGCAAAACCCTTCCAAGAACCTACAGTAAGCGAAGATGCCAATGGCAAAGTAGTGACTTCGGGAATTTACACTTACGGAGAAACGGTTCACCTCTTTGTAGAACGCAACGACTACACTGGGCCATTCCTTCCGGGTTATGTGGCTCGCGCTCCGAAATACCAACCAGAGTCCGTTGGCTTAAAATACATCGATCACATGGTTGGTAATGTCGACTGGGGACAAATGAACACTTGGGTAAAGTTCTATGCAGAGGTTATGGGCTTTACACAGATTGTATCGTTTGACGACAAGGACATTTCAACGGAATACACCGCTTTGATGTCCAAAGTGATGTCCAACGGCAATGGCCGCATTAAATTCCCAATCAACGAGCCAGCGGAAGGAAAGAAACGCAGCCAGATTGAAGAATACATCAACTTCTACAATGGCGCTGGTGTGCAGCACTTGGCACTTGCTACGGACAATATCATTTACACGATTCACGAGCTTCGCGAGCGCGGAGTAGAATTCTTAGATGTACCTGCTTCGTACTATGACGATCTGCAAGACCGCGTAGGAGCGATTGATGAGGACATCGAAGTACTGAAGAAATACAAAATCTTGGTGGACCGCGATGACGAAGGGTATTTGCTCCAATTGTTTACCAAGCCGCTCATGGACCGTCCAACAGTATTCATCGAAATCATTCAACGCAAAGGTGCTACGAGCTTTGGAAAAGGAAACTTCAAAGCCCTATTTGAAGCAATCGAGCGTGAACAAGAAAACAGAGGAACCTTATAACTAAGGCCTAAATACAACGACATGATTCAAAATCTAGCTAACGATCCATCGAGAACCTCTTGGATCCCCGTGCCAGAGGGTAGCGATTTCCCTATTCAAAATTTACCATTTGGGGTTTTCATCCCAGAAGACGATATCATTACCACCGGTACGCGAATCGGCGACACCGCCATCGACCTGAGTGTACTTCAGCAGCTTGGTTACTTCAAAGGTATCGACCTTCCGGATGATGTCTTTCTACAAGATACCCTGAACGACTTCATCGCTCTTGGTCGTCCGATGTGGCGCGCAGTAAGAAATAGACTTGCAGAGCTTTTCGACGAAAACAATGATACGCTCAAGCACGAGGTAGCACACCAAAACAAAGCCCTTTTCCCTGTGGATCAAGTGCAAATGTTGATGCCTGTCTTCGTCCAAGACTATACCGATTTCTACAGCTCTATTGAGCATGCCACGAACGTAGGAAAGATGTTCCGCGATCCAGACAACGCGCTGTTGCCGAACTGGAAACACATCCCTGTGGGTTACCACGGACGCAGTTCTTCGATCGTGATCAGTGGTGTTGATTTACACCGTCCAAAAGGCCAGCGCATGGCACCGGGAGCCGATGCACCTACCTTTGGACCATCCGTACGCATGGACTTCGAGTTGGAAATGGCCTTCATCACTGGTGAAGGAAAACCGCTTGGGCATCGCATCAAAACTGAAGAGGCCGACGAGTATATTTTTGGTATGGTCGTATTCAACGATTGGAGTGCACGTGATATTCAGAAATGGGAATATGTGCCTCTAGGCCCATTCCTTGGAAAGAACTTTGGATCAAGCATCAGCCCTTGGGTGGTAACTATGGATGCATTGGAACCGTTTAAAGTAAATGGACCTGTGCAGGATCCACCAGTATTGCCTTATTTAGAGACTACGGGAAAATGCAATTACGACATTAATCTCGAGGTGGAATTGGCCCCAGAAGGTAAAGAGGGAACTGTGATTTCGCGTTCTAACTACAAATACATGTACTGGAACCAGCGTCAACAGCTCGCACATCATACAGTGAACGGCTGTAATATCAACGCCGGCGACATGATGGCTTCAGGTACTATTTCTGGACCTACGAAGGACAGCTATGGCTCTATGCTAGAGCTTTCTTGGTCCGGTAAAGAGCCAATCACTCTCGACACTGGTGAAACTCGTACTTTCATTGAAGATAATGATACTATTCGCATGCGTGGATGGTGTCAAAACGGTGACGTTCGCATCGGTTTTGGTGAAGTAAGCACGAAGCTTCTACCTGCCATCGAAGACTAAACCTGATTTAGCCAACCTATCAAAATACTCTATTATGTCACAGAAACACAGCTACATCTCCAAGGTAGTGGCCGATGCACACGAGGCAGTTCAAGGTCTTGAAGATGGAATGACCGTGATGTTTGGCGGCTTTGGACTTTGCGGGATTCCGGAAAATGCCATCAGCGCCATTCGCGATAAAGGAACCAACAACATCACCTGTATTTCCAACAATGCAGGGGTAGACGACTTCGGTTTGGGACTGCTTTTAAAAACGCGCCAAATCAAGAAGATGATTGCCTCATATGTTGGTGAAAATGATGAGTTTGAACGTCAAATGTTATCTGGTGAATTAGAGGTAGACCTCGTTCCCCAAGGCACTTTGGCCGAGCGTTGCCGTGCTGCAGGAGCAGGGATTCCTGCCTTCTTCACGCCTGCCGGTTACGGCACGGAGGTGGCCGAAGGAAAGGAAGTACGTGAGTTCAATGGTAAACCGCACATTTTAGAGTACGCTTTCGATGCACCCTTTGCTTTTGTGAAGGCGTGGAAGGGCGACAAAGCTGGTAATTTGATTTTCAAAGGCACCGCGCGCAATTTCAATCCTATGATGGCCATGGCAGGAAAAATCACCGTGGCTGAGGTGGAAGAATTGGTAGAGGTAGGTGAATTGGATCCGAATAGTATTCACGTGCCAGGCATTTTCGTCCAGCGCATCTTCCAAGGAACGGATTACGAGAAACGAATTGAACAACGCACCGTGCGTGCTAAAGCCGAATAACTATGGGATTGAGCAAAGATCAAATCGCACAGCGTATAGCGCAGGAATTGCGCGATGGATGGTATGTGAATCTGGGTATCGGTATTCCTACTCTTGTTGCGAACCACATTCCAGATGGTATCAATGTCGAATTCCAAAGTGAAAACGGCATCTTAGGAATGGGGCCTTTTCCTTTTGAAGGAGAGGAAGACGCAGATCTCATCAACGCTGGGAAACAAACGATCACAGCGTTGCCAGGAGCATCGTTCTTCTCGAGTGAACTAAGCTTTGCAATGATTCGTGGTCAGCATGTTCAACTTACCGTTCTTGGTGCTATGGAAGTAAGTGACCGTGGAGATATTGCCAATTGGAAAATTCCAGGCAAAATGGTGAAAGGAATGGGTGGCGCGATGGACCTCGTCGCCTCTGCTGAGAACATTATCGTTGCGATGCAACACACCAACCGCAAAGGAGAAAGCAAGCTGCTTCCTTCTTGTAGTTTACCGCTTACCGGGGTGGGCTGTGTCAAACGAATTGTTACCGACCTCGCTGTTTTGGAAGTAGATCCAGAACGCGGATTCATTTTGATCGAACGCGCGCCAGGAGTAAGCGTGGAAGAAATTCAAGAAAAGACTGCGGGACGATTGGTCGTGGAAGGCGATGTGCCTGAAATGCAGTTTTAAAGGCCGTAATTGGTTTCTATCTCGAAGCTTCCTTGAAGCATCCGATGAACAAAACAACGTGAAGCAGAAGCTATAATCTTCTCGCGCTGCTCCTCTGAAGTGGCGCCGTCCCAATCGAGCTTCACATCTACTTTTGAGGCGAGGGCTCTGCCCTCGCCTTTATTTGTTACCACCTGCAGGGTGGCACGGATTTCGCCAAGTTGCACACCGAGCTGCGCTGCTTTGGCTCTAACGGTGACCGCTTTACATTCTGCAAGACCGGCCAGCAGAAGTTCCACCGGATTCATGGCTGAATCAAAACCACCAAAATCTTCAGGTTCATCAGCCTCAACGACGTGTCGCCCATTAGTGATGAAACTGCGATAAACGCGCGGATTACTCAAGGTTACTTTTGTAGTATCGGCCATAACGAAAGGTGGACTCTAGTGAGACAAAGCCCAGAGGTTATTTCGGGTGAATGCTCCCCATGAGTTGGAGAAGTGCGATTTGTGCGTTAGTAGCGCGGAATTGGGCACTCATCTTCCCTTGCTCGGCAGCCATCCAAGAAAGCTGACTCTGGCGAAGCTCCAAGCTTGAAGCTTGACCTAAGGCATAGAGCTCCTGGAGTTTCTCGAAGCGCTGGTAGGCTACTTTTGCATTTGCGGATTCTAATGTGGCGACTTGCTGGGCATTTTGATACATGCGGTATGCATTGCGCACAGTGTTCTCCATAGTCTCACGAACTTGGTCTAGTCGACGCGTAGCTTTCAACGACTCCAATGCCGCATTTTGACGTTGAGTAGCACTCTGAAAACCTGAGAAAAGCGAGTATTGCATACTCACTCCTGCGGTGAACCCTGTGACCTGTTGAGCCGTTAGAAAACCGGCTTCCGCCTGGCTTTGGTTAAGACCATAGCTCGCGTTGGCGCTGATGGAAGGAAACAGCGAGGATTGTTGGAGCTTTTGCTGCAGCTTTGCCGTTTCCGCAGATATTTCAGAAAGTCGCAGCGCTGCATTTTGTTGGTTGACCACGGCCATGATTTCCTCCACGCTTTCGCTAATCTCAGCATGGTCCAAAGACGGGTTCTTTACTACGACAAACTCGCGCGTAGAGAGTCCCGCAAAGGCGGCGAAGGTATTGCGTGCTGCATCGAGCTGTGCTTGCAGGTCTAAGAGGTTGACTCGATCGCGATTCAAGTCTACCTCAGCAGCAAGCAAATCCGTTGAGTTTGACCCTCCGAGGTCATTGGTCAATTCCGCTTTGTTATAGCGCTCCTGTGAAATAGCCACACTCTTACGTGCCACCTCAACAGACTCTTGAAGTAGGGCGATACCCATGTATTGAGACCATACGCTAGCCACTGTAGTTTCCAAGGCTTGGCGGTAGCTCATGTTTGCCGCTTCTTTCGACTTTTTGAGCAGCGCGTAACTGCGTTGGATACGACCTCCTGCAAACAGCACTTGACTGACGCCAATCGACGCATTCTGACTGAGCGACTGAGCACCCTTCACATCTTGCGTTTGGCCCGTGGCAAATTCCAAATTAGAATTTTGATTGCTTGCGTTTGTACCTGCCGAGGCATTCACCGAAGGAAGCATTCCTGCGTTACCGATCGTTGCCGAATTGGCCGCTTGCTGTGCGGTAACATCAGCGATGTATATCTCGTGATTGTGCTCCAATGCACTAGATAAGGCCTCGTCTAGGGTGATCACACTTTGTGCACCCAAAGTGGTGCTGAGCACCAGGCTGAGTAAGGTTAGGTACTTATTCATCGTGTGCATGGTTTTTCATGTTTTCAAAATATTGCTCGCTTTTCATCTCTATGATAGCCGGCTCGACTTCCTCACGAGTAGGCTTTTCATTAGTCCAGATGTGGCGGATAAGTACACGGGCATCGTTTACCAGTGCCATCATCGAAGGCAAGACCACTAGGGTAAGCATTGTGGCAAAACCGATCCCGTATGCAATGGAAACTGCCATTGGAATCAGGAATTGGGCCTGGAATGAGGTTTCAAAGATGAGCGGTGCAAGACCTGCGATAGTGGTTACCGTGGTCAAGAAAATCGCACGGAACCTGCTTACACCGGCGTTGTATATGGCATCATATACCCCTTGTCCCGACTTTACGTTGATGTTGTATTTACTCACAAGTACCAGTGAATCATTCACGATGATACCGATGAGCGCGACCACACCTAGGAAACTGAGGATGGACATAGGCATACCGTGTAAGTAATGTCCCCACGCTACACCCGTCAAACTCAATGGAATCAACAGCATGATGACGATGGTTTGCACTAGAGAACGGAAGGTGAAAGTGATGGTCAAAATGATCAAAAAGAGGATCAACGGCATCACCGTCTGTGAACTTTTTTGGGTTTTCTGACTCTCTTTCTGCTGGCCCTCGTAGCGCGCATTTACCGATGGATACTTCGCAAAAATCTCCGGTAGGATGTCCGATTTGATTTGACTCAATAGTGCCGGAGCCGACCCGTTTGGAGAGGATAGATCACTTTCCACGCGGAATTCACGCTGTCCGTCGAGGTGATTGATGTTTACCGTACCACGCTCGATGGTATAGGTGGCCAATTCCCTTAGAGGTACGTTTCCTTGCGGCGTACTTATTGGCAACTCCTCGAGATCCCACAATTGCTTACGGTCCTTCTCATTCAAGCGTACCCATACTTTCACCTCGTCTTCGCCACGCTGCAAACGTTGCACCTGGGCTCCAAAGAAGGTTTCACGGATTTGGCTCATCACGCCACCCGGAGTCAGTCCGAGGTAACGTGCTTTGTCCGTTAACTCTAAGCTCACCTCACGGATTCCCTTTTGGTCGTTATCGACTACATCGGCAAGCGCTTCCATACCCTTGAGCTTGGTCTTGAGCATTTCCTTAGCGGCTTTGAGTTCCTCGAGATCGTAACTCACTAGAGAGATAGATATCGGCTTTCCGAAAGCTTGAGCGCCACCGAAACTCACGTTATCAGCTCCTGGAATCTCACCTGCCGCTTTGCGGATATCGTTTTGAATAAGGAACGAGGGAGTAAGTCGCGTCTCTGAATCGAGCAAGATGACATTGAGACGGGCCTTGGACGAAATTGGCCCCATGTTTTTCTGAACGGCTCTGACTACATCGAGACTGTCCTCGCGCTCAGATTTATACTTCTGGTTTACCTCCCAAACCTTGTCTTCAATATGATCAATCCAGCGCTGTGTAACCGCCTCATTCGTACCTGCCGGCATGTCCAAGCTGATATTGAGGTTGTCACGCTCAATGAACGGGAAGAATTGAGTACGGATAATACCACCACCAATAGCGCCAAAGGTCACAAACATGATCGCTAAGAAAAAGCTGATGGTAATGATTTTATTGTGCAAAGACCAGCGTAAAAATGGACCGTAAAAGCGATCACGGAATTTAAAAAGCGCATTGGTAGCAGCGCTCTGCACCGGGTTCATCTTTGCATTGCGCTCAAGTTTTGCATGACTCAAGTGAGCCGGCAAGAATAACAATCCTTCTACAAGCGATACCGCCAAGGTCGCCACAACGATGAAGGACATCTCCGAGAAGAAGTCACCTGCACGTCCGTCCAAAAAGAAGAACGACGAGAAGGCAATAATAGTGGTAAGCACCGCACTAACCACTGAAGGAATGACCTCTACCGTACCGTCGAGCGCTGCCTTTAGCAGTGGCTTACCACGTTCGAAATGGGAATAAATATTCTCTGCGATGACAATACCATCATCGACGAGAATCCCAATCACAACAATCATCCCAAAGAGAGAGATGACATTGATAGTGATACCAAAGAAAGTGGCTAAAATGAACATCCCTGCAAACGAAACCGGAATACCAATAGCCACCCAGAATGCCAAGCGCAGATTCAAAAATAACGCCAATAGAATAAGGACTAAGAAGAACCCTAGAAGACCGTTTTCAAAGAGCAATTCTTTGCGTTGTTGGAGGGTCACCGAAAAGTCAGTGATGATATCCAATTGCATGTGATCGGTCTTCGCATTGTACTCTTGAATGTAGTTACGCAAGTAGTCACAGGTCTGCAGCAAATCCTCCTGATCCGTGTTGTTTACAGTAATCTCGACAGATGAAATACTATTAAAGGCTGCACGTGAAGGGCTGTCTTCCCAACGGTTACGCACCTCGCCGAGGTCTTTTAATCGGATCGTCTCCCCGTTTGGTCGGCTCGATACAACCACATTTTGCAGTTCTTGAGCATCGTATTCTTTGTTGCGCGAACGAATCAACATCTCCTCCTGAGTCCCTTTAATGGTACCTCCGGTGATATCTAAATTCGTGGCACGCAATGCTGCCGCGATTTGAGAAAGGGTCAAATCATATTTGCGAAGTGTGCTTTTGTCAAGAGCGATTTCGATTTCTTCGGCAGGAAACCCACTCAAAGAAACTTTAGATATACCCTCTGCTAAACGCAGCTCTTGCTCAATGCGGCGTGCTTCGGTTTTCAAACTGTGCAAATCCACGCCCTCACCGGTAAGCGCCATGCTCATGGCCAGCGTAAGGTTTTCTCGTTTGGCAACACGCACAGGCTCGAGACCTGTTGGGAATGAAGCTACATTTTCAACGGCGTTTTTGACATCTTCCAGCACCATATTGGCATCATAGCCTTTGATGACATCTACCGTAATGGTTCCGCGGTTTTCATTCGAAGTGGAGGTATACTGTTCCACCCCTGTCAAGCCTTTGAGGTTTTGCTCAATTTTGTTAATCACCCCTTCCTCGATCTCCTCCGGAGATGCCCCTGGGTATACCGCACTAATGGTAATATTGCGCGATTCCACCAACGGGAAAAAGGTGGTATTCAAATGATTGTAGCTGATATAGCCAAACAGGAAGAACCCGATCAGTAGTGCATCGACACCGACGGGGTATTTGATGAAAAATTCTATTAACTTCTTCATATCCTTATTTCACTGGGGTAACAACGAGTCCAGAAGCAGCTTTCAACGTTGGCTCATCCACGAGCAACGTACCCGATGGAAGTCCTGTGATGATGATTTCGTTGTCGAGCCACTCTACGACTTCGATCATTTTGCGCTGCAAGACGCTGTCCTGCTCGATGGTGTACACATATTCATTATCGGAAACCATGTAGGCAGGAACCTTCAGAGCATCGCGTACTTCGAGTCCTTGCACCTGTCCCGTGAGGTACATGCCCTCGCGTAAATCCTTTCCACTTACGCGAACCACGATGGAAACACTTTGCGTCGCTGCGTCAACAACTGGTGCGATGCGCGCGATTGACCCGGTCCAATTCCCTTCAATATCCGGCGAAGTAAAATTGACTTTTTGACCGATGGTCAACTGATCTGCATAAGATAATGTCACCGCGGTGGTCATCTCATAGCTCTTCGTCGAAAGGAATGTACCAAGTGCGCGACCCGGAGAAACCAGATTCCCTGGTTTAACTAGCGCTGTAGCAACTACGCCGTCGAACGGTGCTTTGATGGCAAATTTCTCAAGACGCTCTTCAGCACTCTTTACCTGATAGTAAGCACTAGGCATACCACGTGCGATCAGGAATTTTTCAAGCTTGCCGGCAGCCTCAGGCAGTGCGGGCAGAGCAGATTCTAAACTCAACGCCTCATAATAGGCTGCGAATCGCTCGTAATCCTGCGGGTAGTCTTGCTTGATATCCGGCAGTACACCGAGTAGCGCATTGATGAAATTGCCTTTTAGGCTCATCACGTTTGCTAGTGCCTCGGCGTTATCTAATTGGATCAATACCTCGCCCTTTTTAAACGAAGTCCCTTCCAAGAAAGAGCGATCACCACCGCGGAAGACACCGCTAACCTCCGCCAATACGCTGGTGCGATCCACTGCGGCGAGCTTTCCATAGACCTTCAACGGCACTGCAATAGTGTCCGTATCCGCCGTTACCACGCGAAGTTCCATCTTGCGGGTATCCTCCTTGATTTCCTCCTTCTGCGACATACTACCGAGTTTCTTCGAAGCAAGTATTCCTACGATGAGGATCACAACCGCAATGATTGCATTTTTTACGACTTTCATAATTCGCTGTTATTCAGATTGTTGTTGATTTTGTTCAGTGCATTTTTCAATAGATCCAATTCCACCCGAGTCAGTCCCTCTGTCGCCGCCTCGCGAACGCGCTTTCCACAGCGAACTATCGTCGGCAATAACGCCTGACCTTCTTCGGTCAATGCGACGATATTCTCACGTCGATTCTCCGGATTAGGTGAAGTATGAATCCATTTTTTGTCTTGAAGTTCTTTGACCATGCGAGAAACGCGGTGACGGTCCATACCCATCACCTCGGTCAATTCACTTTGATTTAACGGCCCTCCTTGATGCAACATCAAGCAGCCGAAAAAAGGCATATAAGAAGTGTTGATGTCAATACCCTCATTCGCCAAGGCACGCCCCATGGCCTCGCGCATCGAACGATGAACCTTGCCGGTGAGAAAACCTAGGCTGCTAGTAATGTCATTTGAATCCAATTCCATGCCTTGCTAAAGATTGTTGCATAGCTACAACAATAATGCCAAATAACTGTTCACTCCTTGAAATAATCCTAGCCGATGCGCCGAATGGATCACAACATCATTGTTTAGCCGCTAAAAATTGGGTTTTTAGTGCGCTTCTAGCCAGTTATCACCCGTGCCGAGCTCTGCAACCATAGGTACTTCAAGCGAAATGGCAGCTTCCATGTGTTCAACGACCAAAGACTTCAATGCCTCAAGCTCAGATTTCACGACGTCAAAAACCAATTCATCATGCACCTGCAAGAGCATTTTCGAGGCCATGCCCGCCTCACGCATCGCTCGGTCTACACGAATCATTGCTAGTTTAATGACATCGGCAGCGGACCCTTGGATCGGTGCATTTACTGCATTGCGTTCGCTGTGTCCACGGACAACTGCATTGCGACTTTCGATATCTTTCAAATAGCGACGGCGGCCGGTGATGGTTTCTACATAGCCGTGCTCGCGTGCAAATGCGATTTGATCGTCCATGTATTTCTTGATTCCTGGATAGGTTCTAAAATACCCGTCGATAGCGGCTTTGGCTTCCTTACGACTCATGTCGGTTTGTTGACTCAATCCAAAGGCACTCACGCCATAGACGATTCCAAAGTTCACCGTTTTCGCATTGGAGCGTTGCTCGCGCGTCACCTCTTCGAGATCAACCTCGAAGACTTTGGCAGCAGTAGCTCGGTGAATATCTTCACCTGCTTTGAAAGCTGCGATCATGGCTTCATCTTTTGCAAGTGCAGCAATCACGCGCAATTCTATCTGACTGTAATCCGCCGCGAGTAATATATGGTCGTCGTCACCCGGCACAAACATGGCACGAACGCGTTTGCCGTTTTCGGAACGAATCGGAATGTTCTGAAGGTTAGGATTGGTCGAACTAAGTCGCCCAGTTGCAGCAACAGTTTGATTAAAGCTCGTATGAATTCGACCGGTCTTTGCATGGACCAATTCCGGCAACGCATCCACATAAGTACTTTTCAATTTTTTCAGCTCTCGGAAAGTCAAGATTTTATCTACTATTGGGTGCACTTTGCGCAATCCCTCAAGAATATTCTCGCTCGTTGCATACTGTCCGGTTTTGGTCTTCTTCGGCTTTTCCATCAGCTGAAGGTCTTCGAAGAGGACTTCGCCTAATTGGCGCGGAGAACCCACATTGAAGGGACGGCCGGCGAGCTCAATAATTTCTTTTTCGACGGCATCGATCAACCCCCCTAATTCTGTGCTGAAACTGTTCAGCGCATCTACATCGACGCGAATCCCTTCACGCTCCATACGAGCAAGCACCGGAACTAATGGCATTTCAATGGTTCTGAACACCGAATCCACGTCCGTCTCTTTGAGCATCGGCTCGAAAATCTGCTTGAGTTGGAAGGTGATATCCGCATCTTCACAAGCGTATTCTACCACCTCATTGGGCGGTAAATCGCGCATGTTTTTCTGGTTCTTCCCTTTTTTCCCGAGCAAGGACTCGATTGAAATTGGGCTGTAATTCAAATACGTTTCGGCAAGAATATCCATCCCGTGGCGCATGTCCGGCTGAATCAAATAATGCGCAATCATGGTGTCGAATAATGGCCCCTGAACTTCGATGTTGTAGTTCATCAATACGCTCAAGTCGTATTTGATGTTTTGACCAATTTTTTCCACGCCATCTGCCGACCAAAACGGCGCAAAAGCATCCACAAATTCTTGCGCCTTTGCACGTTCGCTTGGAACAGCCACATAGTAAGCCTTGCCTTTCTCGAAAGAAAAACTCATCCCTACCAGCTCCGCATCCAACACACTGAGTGAAGTGGTTTCGGTATCAAAAGCAACCGAAGATTTTTCTGCGAGCAGGTTGGCAAGATCATGCGCTTCATCTAGATGTTCGATAAGCTGGTACACATGTGGGGTATCGCTAGCAGTGGAAAGACCTCCACCAGTGGCTATCTCTTGGGTTTCTTCCTCCGAAGAAGCAGGAGCTCCTCCGCCAAAGAGGCTCATCTGATCGTTAGAGGCCAGAGTCACTTTTTTAGTGGCTTTCTTTGGCGCCTCTTCACCACTTTGCTGCCCCTCACGAGACAAGCCCAGTCGACGTCCAAGGGTTCGGAATTCCAGTTCTTCAAAAATATCCAGCAGGGCATCGCCGTCCCATTCCTCACGAGTTAGGGTCTCCGGGCTAAGTTCCACTGGAACATCTGTGATGATGCGCGCCAATCTCTTCGAGAGCAATCCTTGCTCTGCGTTATCGCGAATTTTCTCACCGAGTTTCCCCTTAATCTCATCGGCATGTGCGAGGGTTTGCTCGAGACTTCCGTACTGTGCCAACAGCTTTGTCGCTGTCTTTGCACCCACGCCCGGGAGTCCAGGAATATTATCCACGGCATCACCCATCATTCCCAAGTAGTCTACCACTTGGTCCACATTCGCCAATCCAAACTTTTCGCAAACTTCCTCTACGCCCCAAACCTCCGGTGGGTTTCCACCGCGCCCGGGACGGAACATGAAAATGTTTTCAGAGACTAATTGGCCAAAATCCTTATCGGGCGTCATCATATAGGTGGTAAAACCCTCTTTCTCGGCCTTCTTCGCCAATGTTCCAATCACATCATCTGCCTCATATCCGCTAACCCCAATGGCCGGAATGTCGAATGCCTCAAGAATTCTATGGATGTAGGGCACCGCCAATTTTATCGCCTCCGGCGTTGCATCACGGTTGGCCTTGTATTCCGGAAAGATCTCATGTCGCTCTGTAGGCTCCGGCAAATCAAAACAAACGGCGATATGCGTCGGATTTTCTTTTGAAAGTAAATCCAGCAAGGCACTCGTAAAGCCGTAAATGGCACTTGTGTCGAGTCCCGTCGAGGTGATTCTGGGGTTTTTAGCAAACGCGAAATACGCTCTGAAAATGAGCGCATAAGCATCTAAAAGGAAGAGTTTTTTGTCGGTATCTGGCGTTTGTTGACCCATGGAGTTACAGAATAATTGGTCACTAAAAAATATGAGGATGTAAGTTAGCTACTTAAGTCGAAATAGCGAGTTTTGTAGCGCAAAACAATCCCCCTACTGATGGCGTTGTTACTGAGTATACAATCTGACATTATGATCTTTAGAATCCTGTTTACTTTAGGATTTGTCTTAGCCATAGACGCCTACGCCTTTCAAGCCTTCAAAACCGCCTTTAAAAGCCCCGCGACACCCTGGATTTATTGGGGAATTACCGCCGCTTACATCGTTTTCAGCGTTACCATAAGTGTGATGATGAGCTCAGGAAAAGTCGATTACAAATATTTAGGGGCACTCATGGGTGTGACCATTCTGCTTTCTGTCCCGAAACTCGTTGCGATTCTACCACTACTTCTTGAAGATATCGTCCGTCTGGGCCAATTCATTTTTCGCGCCGCCACCACACAGCCTACTGTGATGCCAGAGCGCCGCACCTTCATCTCCCAATTCGCACTTGGTCTCGCTGCAATCCCTTTCATCGGGATTATCGATGGTATCTGGAAGGGGCGCTACCGCTACCGCGTGCTCAGCCATACTTTGGAGTTCGAAGACCTACCAGAAGCATTCGATGGCTTTACTATCGCACAGATCTCTGATGTGCATAGCGGGTCGTTTGACAACCAAGAAAAAGTACAGTACGGCGTAGACATGGTCACCCAGCTCGGTGCCGATGCCATCATGTTCACCGGAGATCTCGTCAACAATGTAGCTAGTGAAGCTGAGCCATGGATCGACACCTTTAAGCGACTTTCTGCAAAATCTGGTGTGTTCTCCATTTTAGGGAACCACGACTATGGCGATTACTGGCGCTTTCCTACGGCCGAAGAAAAAGTGCAAAATCTCGACCGTCTCAAAGCCATTCACGGTGAGATGGGCATGGACTTGCTATTGAACGAAAGCCGCTATTTTGAGCGCGACGGACAGCGCCTTTATTTGGCGGGAGTAGAAAATTGGGGACTGCCCCCTTTCCCGCAATATGGCGACTTAAACCAAGCGTTAGCCGGCATTCCTGAGGACGCCTTTACCGTATTGCTGAGTCACGATCCATCGCACTTTGATGCGGAGGTCAAGCAGCACAACAAAAAGATCCACCTTACTTTAAGCGGCCACACTCACGGTATGCAGTTTGGCATCGAGATTCCTGGCTGGATCAAATGGTCACCCGTAAAATTCAAATACCCGAAATGGGCTGGACTTTATCCGGAAGATGACGGACAAATCCTTCACGTCAATCGTGGCTTTGGATTTTTAGCCTTCCCCGGACGCGTGGGTATGTGGCCGGAAATCACGCACATTACTTTGAAAAAGAAATTGGCCTAGACTTTAGCGGCGTGGCCCATGGAGTGTAGCGCGACTTTTCTGATAAAAACCTGACATGTACACCACGTGTGGCAGGCTTAATGCGCTGATAAAAACCATTCCTGTGCCAAAATATTCGGTCAGCGAGGCAACCCTGGCCGTGGTCAGCATCACCGCGAATACCACAAAAGCACCCAGCGTAAATGGCGAGGCGCGTTTCCACATCTGGACTGTGGACCAATTCTGACGTACCTTCAAATGACGCCATCCCACAACGCTGTGACCCAGCACGAAATATACCCCAAAAGCAATCATAAGAGGGAGTACAG